>JADMIO011011065.1_pt1 | contig 102686 bp, 76 predicted proteins | sample 8958161 | NCBI WGS metagenome assembly JADMIO01 (sample SAMN16585339, study PRJNA669376) | soil metagenome | isolation source: Crop rotation soil | place: USA: Cullars Rotation, Alabama | collected 2011 | reverse complement strand
AAGGTTTTTAAATCATTAATGCTGATGTGCCCGCCTGTAATTGTAAAAGTTGAAGCCATAAATTTTGAATAGGGAACAAGGTGTTCTATTACCTAAAGGCTGCAAAATAACAAGAAAAGAAAACTGTGCGGGAATTAGCGGTGCAGGTACAACTTTTGGCTATAGTGGTGGCCGCTTACTGAAACGCTTGCCACATAAACACCATCGGGCAGGCTACCCATGCTAACACGGTATTCGGCAGTTTCAAAAGAGCCTGATGCCACGCTTTGCCCCAGCATGTTGTTGATGGTATAAAGCGTTGAGCCTGCCGCTCCGTTGGTTTCTATAACCACGTAGTTGTTGTTTGCGTAGATATGGGGAGCAACTGCTTTTACAGAAGAAATGCCTGAGGGTGTTCCCACTGTAAAGGTAACAGTAGTGCTATCAAGGCAGCCGTATGTATTATAGGCGGTTAATACCGCTACAATGGTCCCCGATTCGTAAAAAGTTACTACGGGGTTAGCTATGCCGGTAACGCTGGTGCCATCGCTAAAATCCCATTGGTACTGTGTGGCGTTGGTAACGTTTGCGAAAAACTGCACCGGTTGCCCAACGCCGGGGTTATCAACTGAAACAGTAAATGCAACAGATATGTGATGCCCTTTTACCGGTACCATTTTAGTGGCAGAATAAAGGCCGTAATTAAAAACAAGGGCGTATTTGCCTTCAGCTAAACCCGAATACGTAAAGGGCCCGGTTACATCAACCATGTTTCCAACCAGTGTACCGGTTGAATCATAAAGTAAAGTTGATGACCAGTTGATGGTAGAATCTTCCATTACTGCAATACCTCCATTCAGGTTATCGCAACCGGCATCAACGGGGTTAATGGCAGGTGGATACGAAATGTGAAGGGCAAAACGGTTATAGTTGAACCCGCCCGAATCGGCGTGGAAAGAATAACTGCCCTGGCGTAAATCGAAAAAGGTGCCCAACTGGCGGTCTTCTAACCTTACAATTGAAGTGGGGTCGAGTTGGCTAATGATATTGGCCGTTATATTAAAATCGCCGGCCGAATCAACCCTAATGCCGATACCCATGCTAACCGAATTGTTGAACGGGCCGTAACCATTAATAAGGCAAGGAACACCATCTGAAGTAAAAGAAAATATTTGCGGAACCTGGTTGGCCTGGTTAAACTGCTTGCGCGAATCTTCGAGCGAAATAAAAGCAGGTGTGGTGCCGTAATCTAAATAAACAATTGTTTGGTCGGCCAGCGCAATACTATCGGTGCCGGTAATAGTTAACCTTACTTCCTTTTTATCGACCGAAGCATAACCCGTAAAAAACAGAACGGAAAAAAATATAAATAAACTCACAGGTTTCATCTTCACAAAATTACGTTGTTTTATTCCTATTGGATGTTTTACTAATTGCATGGTTACCACCATAAAATAATATGGAGCGCTGCAAAAAGCAAGCCCGCTAAATAGTTGACATTGTTGTCTTATTGAATTGACGATTAAACTACAGCAAAGTTGCAAGGCAAAAAGGCATCATTGGAGTTTAGAAATAAGGTTTTGGAGGGTAAAACCGGCTCCTTCTTCCTTTTTTTCCTTTACATTTCTAAGGCGGAATTGGTTGGAATCCATTTCATTAGCGCCAATTTCGATGATATACGTTATGTTTTTAGCTTCGGCGTAGGCAAATTGTTTTTGCTTTTTAACATTCCCTGTGAAGATTTCGGCTGAAACACCGTTTTGGCGCAATTGCTGTACCACGTTAAGGCAGTAATTATCGGCTGAATTGTCGCGTGGCACAAACAGCACCTTAACACCTTTTAAGATGGTATCGGGAAAAAGGTTAAGCTCTTCCATAACATCATACATACGTTCAATGCCAAATGATATACCCACGCCACTCATATTTTGGCCGCCGAACATTTCGGTTAGGTTATCATAACGGCCGCCAGAAGCAATAGAACCGATTTTTACATTGTTGCAAATTACCTCCCAAATAATTCCGGTATAGTAATTTAAACCGCGTGCAAGTGTTATATCAAACTTTACATTGCCTGATTTTGCAGCCCTGATTACTTCTTCTGTTTCATCAACCCCTTTTAACCCGGTTGGAGAGGCAGCAAAAGGGTTTTTCAAACTCTCAAGGTTTTCGGTTTGCAACAACGAAAGTATTTCGCTCACCTGGTTATCGGTTAGCGCTAAATTTTTAAGCTCGCGTTCCACGCCTTCAAAACCAATTTTATCGCACTTGTCTATGATAACAGTAATATCCGTTAGCTTGGTTGAGCAATCATTAATTTCCGCCAGCGCTTCAAGTATTTTGCGGTTGTTAATACGGATGGTGGCATTTATGTTTAAAAGCTTAAACACTTCAGCATAAATCATGGTCAGCTCCACTTCATTAATTAAAGATGTGCTTCCAATAACATCAGCATCGCATTGGTAAAACTCCTGGTAACGGCCTTTTTGCGGCCTATCTGCCCGCCACACCAGGCCAATATGAAAACGTTTGAATGGAAACGGCAGCTTATCCTGGTTTTGTACTACGTACCTTGCCAGTGGCACGGTTAAATCATAGCGCAACCCTTTTTCGGATATATATTTAATGGTTGCTTGAGAATTTGCGTTGGCCAATTCATCTTTAGGAACATCCTTTAAAAAATCGCCACTATTTAAAATCTTAAACAAAAGCTTATCGCCTTCATCGCCGTATTTGCCGGTAAGGGTTTCCAAACGTTCAAGTGCCGGGGTTTCAATTTGCTCGAAGCCGTATTTATAGAACACACTTTTAATAGTATCAAAAATATAGTTGCGCTTAGCCACCTCAACCGGCAAAAAATCGCGGGTGCCTTTGGGGTTTTGGGGCTTTACACGTTTAACATCGCTCATGCGCCAAAAATAAGGGTTTATGGCACTTTGCGAAGTGCCCCCTTTGCGAAGCCTTGCAGGCTTCGCAAACCATTGTATCTTTAATATATGTTTAAGCCCCGCTTGGAAATAACCATACCTGAACCATGCGCTGAGGACTGGGGCCGTATGCAAAAAACAGGCTGCGGTGCTTTTTGCCAAAGCTGCCAAAAAGAGGTGATAGATTTTACGGCCAAAAGCGAGGCTGAAATAATATCTTTTTTAAGCCAACCACGTGGAAAAGTCTGCGGGCGTTTTAATAGCGATATGCTAAACCGGCAACTAAAGGCCGAAACAAACGGCACGGGCCTTAGTTGGAAAAAATGGGCCGCTGCTGCAACGGTGCTATTGGGCATAAACCTGGCAAAGGCAAATACGGTTAACATCGATAAACCGGCTACCGTGCAGGTTGATACTACACAAAAAGGAACTAAAGTTGTTACTGCTGCAGATTCTGCGAATGCCGCCAGGTTACCCCTGGGGAATGAGGCGCCCATAATAATAGTTGGCGGAAATGTTGTACGCATCGATAGGAGCCCGCGCGCAAAAATGCGGGCTTTTTTCCGCAAGGTTAAATATGCGTTCCGCAGAAAGAAGCATGTTACAATGGGAAGGTTCTAAACTCTGCTACACCGCGTACCTTTCCAAAATTTTATCGGTGGCTTCATCCAGCATGGTGTACACATTTTCAAAACCTTTATCGCCTACGCCAAAGTAAGGGTCGGGCACATCAATGGGGGTTTGTTCGTAAACAAGGCTCATAACAAGCGCTACTTTGTTTTGTTCTTCTTCAGTGCCGGCCATTTCAAGCACATCGTGCAGGTTGGCTTTGTCCATTACATAAATTAAATCGAAGGCTTTAAAATCATCGTGTATAAAGGGCCGCGAACTTTGGTTGCTAATGTTAATGCCATGGCGTTTCATGCAGGCAATGGCGCGCTTATCGGGCTGCTCGCCCCGGTGCCAGCCGCTGGTTCCGGCTGAATCAACTTCCCAGCCAAGTTTGCGCTGTTCAACTTTATGCTGCAATAAACCATGCGCCATGGGCGAGCGGCAAATGTTGCCCAAACAAACCATCAAAATTTTTAGTGGCATAAAGCAAATATAGCAGCAAAGGTTTTGCAATACTACCTAACCACCAGCCTTCGCGTAATTTCGGTGCCCGCTAAATGGTATTTAATAAAGTAAACACCACCGGCAAAGGAAGATGTATTAATAAAATAATGGTTATCGCCCGCTTTCGTTTCACCGCTAAAAATTTCCTCTACCTGTTGACCAAGGGCATTGTAACAAACAATAGAAAGCTTTTGAGCGCTTGTTGTGCTAACCGGTAAGCAGGTTAAGCCATGCGAAGGGTTAGGGAAGGGTTCTGAAACCTCAGCTTTATTTTCAACCACGCTAATACCAGTTGAGCCATCCAGTACGTGGAAATTATAAAAACCCTTTGGGCCCGTAATTGGCCGGTATTGTTTTTTACCGCTGTTAGATTGTGCATGGATGTAATAGAACACTTCGGTGCCCGCCACTTGTGCAGGTATATCAGCCTGCCACATATTATTGCCCTGGTTAGCCATAGCAACGCTCTGGTAAGCGTGGGTAGTATCAGTTGTATAATAGAGTGTAGCGTTAAATATGCCCGATTTGTGTTCAACGTCAGCCACCACAGTGTAAGGCGTTGTAGTGTTATAAGTATCACGCAAACGCTGATGGGTAATCAGCAAGGGGTTATCGGCGCCAATTTCTTTTGTAATGCAATGAAGCGCGCCCAGCGCCGTAATACTGCTGGTTGAATTTATACCAACCACTTTATAACCCGGGCAGGCCTCGCGCCAAATGCGTAATGCGGTAGTATCGCTAGGTAAATTATAGGTGGGCACAATAATGGTTTTATTGATAAACGATGCGTTGGTGTAAGTATAATATGTGCCGGTGGTATTGGGATAGCTTCCGTTATCATCGGGCATAGGGATACGCACAACGCGGTAGTCAGTACCGAAAGCTGTGTGGTAATTGGCCAGTACGTATTGCAGGTTAGCTTCTATCTGTGGGCCATCAGCAACACCGTTGGGGTATTGGCCCACCATTAGTGTTTCTTCATCCAGCAGTTTAATGTGCATGTCTATGTGGTGTATATCATCATACGGCAGGGTTTCCATTTTTATGTAGCGGTTAATGCCCATAAAGCGGCTCATAATAGTATCAATCTCCGCTTCGGTATGTGTTACGCCAAAACCTGCACCCGGTTGGTTATCGGTTAAAATAAGTTTTGATGAAAACCCCGTGCCCATGCCATCGCACATAAAATTGCCGCCGGTATGCACCAAATCATTTGGTGCCTGGGTAGTGTGGTAAATGGGAACATTTAAAAGCCGCGCCAAGCCGGAAGGTACGGTGTCATCTTTTGGCCGGGGGCGGTTGTATATCCAATCTATAAAACCAAGTGTATCCACCTTGTTGGCATAAATGCACCATTGGCCATAATCGCGCGACCAAACTGAATTATATGGCACGTTTAAAAAAGTAATGTTGGTTGTATCAATATTGTTGTTCGCCAGGTCGGTAATGGTGTTGGCAATATTAGTAGTTACAACATACATCCTGCATTCCTGCTTACCATTACTAATAATATCGCGTATCATACTATTGTAGGTAGTATAAGTTACCAGGTATCCCTGCGATTCTTCCCATTCAGCCATGGTGCGCGGCGCAGTGGCCGGCGGCGAAAAAGAGGAGTTGTAACTTCTTTCATTAAAAGTATGGTAAGGAATGGTATAACCCGGCAACAGGTTTTGCTCATCAGGGGTTAAGCGTTCAGGCAAATTTTGAGCCGCAGCCCACCCGCCGCTAAATACGGCCAGCAGAAGTAAAACTCGCTTCATAAGCACGTTTATTTGTTTGAATGTAAAGCTACCATATTCCCCTCACTGTCTTTAAACATGGCGAAGAACCCTATTTCAGGCGTTATAGCCGTTTTGGGCATAAACACACTGCCGCCCGCTGCCTCTACTTTGCTTAGCACGCCATCCAGGTCGGGGTTGCCGTTCAGGTAAATCAAAGAACCCTTTGTGGTGGGTTCATACCCTGTGCCCTGCACCAAAGCGCCACTCACTTTATCAGGGTCGCTGGGGAAGAATGCCATCTCCAAATCTCCCATTTTCTGGATGTGCATCTGGCAGTTGAAAATTGTTTCGTAAAACTTTTTGGCGCGGGCTAAATCCGTAGCGGGTATTTCGAACCAATTGAGCATGTTTTTCATAAAGGCTCCATTTTAATGGTAAGATAAGTTTTTAATTAGAACAAATAGGGCTTAAATTCGTAGCGGACGAGTTAAACCCACTGTATGCCACAATTTATATTGCTTATCCGCGAGGATCTGACAAGGTACCCCATGGCCGAAGAGCAATTGAATGCGCTTATTAAAGCACATTCAGATTGGGCGCGCGAGCTAACCCTGCAGGGTGTTTTTAAAGATGGTAACGGCATAGAAAGTGATGGCCGTTTAATTGAAATGATTAACGGCGACCTGATAGTGCAACCCATCCGCGATGTACGTGAAGGTGTTGGCGGCTACTATATTATTGAAGCCAAAGATTTATACGAAGCTGTTGAAGTGGCCAAAACCTGCCCAACTTATAAAGAAGGCGATTTGGTGGAAGTGCGCCGCTTACTTTAATCCGCGTTCTGCCACCTGTTCCGCTGTTAGGCCATAAAGTGCGGGTACTTCAATACCCATTAAACTTAAATACAAATAAATTTGCCCGCGGTGGTGTATTTCATGCTCAGCCATTAATCGCAGCCATTTCCAAACTGTAATGGGTGAATTGTTGGGTGTGCTGCATTTCTTATTAATATCCTCTTCACTCAGCGCATAAAATATCTTCATGCTTTCGGCATGGGTATCATCCATAAATTTTACAATGGCATCGTAACCTTCGGCAAACTCCTTTCCGCAACCGGTATAGCGCGATGGCCTTAGTTGCGCATTCTCAGCATACATATGCCGTTCAATACAGGCTAAATGGCGCATTAAATCGCCCAGGGTAAACTTACCCTCTTTGTATGTCCACTCCACCTGCCCAGGCGGTATTTTGGCAATTATAATTTTGGTGCGTGCACGTACCTTATCGTAATAATCCAGAAAATCGTGGAATGATTTTAAATCCATAAGCCAATTTTTTTGAAAGATAGGTTATTTTGCACCCGTGCTAAACCACCATACCATAGTAGCCCTTGCCACCCCGCAAGGCGTTGGGGCCATAGGCGTAATACGTTTATCAGGTAAAGATGCCATTGCCATTACTGCAAAAGTGTTTAAAGGCAAAAACCTAAACAAGGCAGCTTCGCATACCATTCATTATGGGTTTATAGTAGACGGCGATAAACAGGTGGATGAAGTAATGGTTAGCATTTTCCGGGCGCCTAAAAGTTTTACTACTGAAGATGTGGTGGAAATAAGCTGCCACGGCTCGCCATATATTGCTGAGCAGATTATTGCATTGCTGATAAGCCATGGTGCACAATCTGCAAAACCGGGAGAGTTTACGCTGCGCGCCTTTATGAATGGCCGCATTGATTTATCGCAGGCTGAAGCGGTGGCAGATTTAATAGCATCTGATTCAGCAGCATCTCACCAGGTAGCTATTAACCAAATGCGCGGAGGCTTTGCCAGCCAAATAAAAGATTTGCGCCAACGCCTGCTCAATTTTACTTCGCTTATTGAACTGGAACTGGATTTTGCTGAGGAGGATGTTGAGTTTGCCAACCGTGGGCAATTGGTTGCGCTGGTTGAAGAAATTCAACAGCTATTAAAACCATTGATTGAATCTTTTAAGCTGGGTAATGTAATTAAGCACGGTGTTAACACGGTTATTATAGGCAAGCCTAACGCAGGCAAATCAACGCTGCTGAATGTTTTGCTGAACGAAGACCGCGCCATAGTATCGCACATACCCGGCACCACTCGCGATACTATTGAAGAGGTATTGAATGTGCACGGCATCCAATTCCGTTTTATTGATACCGCCGGCATACGCGCCACTACCGATGTTATAGAACAGGCAGGGGTAGATAAGGCCATGGAAAAACTGCGGCAATCATCCGTTTACATTTACCTGTTTGATGTAAACACCACAACGCCCGAAGAATTGCTGCACCACGTAAAAGACCTGGGCCTTACCCAATTTGATGGCTTGATTGTTGGCAACAAAATTGACGGCGCACAATGGCATGACACAGCCCCTTTCTTTTGGATTTTAAAAAACAACCCTGCCACCTCATCCATTAACCTGCATGATGGCCTGCATTTTATTTCAGCGGCAACGGGTAAGCATATTGATATACTTAAAGAGAAGCTATACAAGCTTGCTACCCGCAACCTGCAAATTTCAACTGAGTCCACCATCATTACCAACCTGAGGCATTATGAGGCATTAATAAATGCTGACAAAGCTTTGCACGATGTACTAAACGGAGTAAACAACCACATAACCGGCGAACTGGTTTCGCTTGAACTAAAACGCGCCCTGCAATACCTGGGCGAAATAAGCGGCGAGGTAACTAACGAGGAGATATTGGGGAATATTTTTAGTAAGTTTTGTATAGGGAAGTAGGCCGAACACAAATTCTACTTCGAAGCATACTTCTTCATCAATTGCGAAAACTTAGAATAGCTTCTCAGGTTGGCCAGTTCGGGTTCTTTATAAATCTCCAATACAAAATCGCTCATGCCCCGCTTAAGCGACTCTTCAAAAAACTGAAGGCTGTTTTCTTTGTCGGCCTTTAATGAAAAAATGCAGGCCATGTTGTAATACACCCTTGCTGAATTGTTTCCCTGCTTCAGCGACATGGAATAGGATGCCAGTGCATCGTCATACTTTTTTACTTTCCTTTGCGCATTACCCAGGTATAGCCAAGCCACATCATCCGCCGGGTTTATCTTTAAAACCAACCTGTAATATTTTATAGAAGAATCAATTTGATGGGCGTAATTAAAAGCGTTGGCCAGGTTAAACAGTACATCCACCGCATTGGGTTTAAACTGAAGGGCCTTTCGATATGCGTAAATACCTTTAGCATAATTCTGCCCAACGCACATTACATTACCCATATTGAAGTAGTAAGCGTATTTGGTTGAATCAATACCCACCGCCTGTGCAATAAACTTAACCGCTTGTTGCAGGTCGCCCAATTTAAAATATGCCAGGCCTATATTGTTATAGGTGTCAGCATCTTTTGGCAGGTAGCTTTTGTATTTATCGAAATACTCAATTGCCTTTTCAGGCAGTTTTTTGCGGTAATAACACACCCCTAATTGAAAATACGAATAGTAGGCATAAGGCTCTAGCTTTATTGATTGCTCCAGCAGTTGTATGGCCTGGTTATTAATTTCCTTTTTTGCCGCCTCGGTTTCGCTAAGGGTTAGTGCAACGCTTTTTAAAAAGAGCCTTCTCGATTCAAACGCAGGCCACAAGTAGTGGTCGGTACCTAAAAGCCCTAAAGCCCCTTGCAAATTATCTATGGTGCTTTCAATTTCCTCCTTGCTGGTTACCACATCGCCACCTGTTAATAGGGGGTTAATCAAAGCGGTAGATTGCTTCAATAGTGTTGCAATTAGGGCACGGGTACAGCTCTCCAGGGTTTCCTTCGGAAAATCCTGGCCCTTCATTAGATCCAGGTAACGCATGGCCTCGCCTTTTCCCGCCGCTTTTTCGGCAGCATGCAATGCCTCATTAAACTTTTGATAAGTAACAGCCTGTTCGCCGGTAAGGCCTGCATTATTCTGTACGCCCTTTTTGCCCTTGTCGCCGCTAAACTCAACCACCAGTTGTTTATCGGCCGTGGTATTACCGGCGGTATTTGCCAAAATGATATATGGGTTGCCTATAGTAAACGGCAGCTGGTTATTCGGCTTTGCCTCGTTAGGTACCTTATCCTGTAAATAGGTTTGCAACTCCCTTAATGAAACTTTTTTATCGGCAGGTTCGCCATTTACTGCGCCGTCGGCCGCGCCATTCAGGCCCTTAACAAGCTCCCACGAAAAAAGCCCGCGGCCATTGCCCCATTGCCTCCCTTCCAGCGAAGTTTGGTCGGGTTGGCATGAAAATATTTTTACCTCCTTGCCCCAGCTTGCCTGCAATGCCAGCATATTATCTCGTTTGCCATCCTCGCCCCCGCTCAGTTTTCCGCTATGGCATGCATCTGCAATAAAAACCACTTCGGCAGCTTTAGCGGTAAGTTGGGTAATGGCAGCCTTTATCTGCGATTCCTGTATATAGCCATTGGGGTTTAAGTAATAATTTTTCGCGTTGCTTTCATATAGCAACAACAAGCCGCCCTGTTGCATTTCTGTTTCAATATCGCCGTGGCCCGAAAAATAAATGTATACCCTGTCGCCCGCATTTACTTTCTTTTTCAGGCTGTTTAACTCAAGCAGTATATCAAGCGTTGCAGTATCGTTTAAAAACAATTTTACATTCTCCTGCTTAAGGCCCAAATGGCTTATTAAAAAATTGGCAAAATATTTTGCATCAACATCGGCAAAATCTAAGGGGGGTAAGTTTTTATATTTCGAAATGCCTATTAGCACTGCATATTGCTCTCCACTTGCAGCCGGGCTAAGGTTTTCGCCAATTGCACCTTTAGCATTTTGCCCAAAGAGCATCAGCGGGCCCACTGACAAAAAAACCAGTAAAATCAGAAGAGGCGTTTTAAACGAGTGCATATACCAAATATATAATTTTCTAATGCACTTGCCCGCCGTATTTCCCTTGTAACGCTAAACCTGGCCCCGCTGGCTATTGGGCTACTCCTTTTAAGTTGTGCAAGAGTTGAATTTCATACTATCTTGCCTTCAACGATTAAAACAAAAAAACATGCCCATGTCATTAAAAGTAATAGGCACTGGCCAGGGCCGCACAGGCACAGCCTCTTTAAAATTTGCATTAGAACAATTAGGCTTCGGCAAATGCTACCACATGTTCGAGTTATTTGAACACCCTGAGCAGGTAAAATATTTTGAGCAGGCGCATAAAACCGGAAATACCAATTGGGATGAACTGCTGGAAGGCTACCAGTCGGCGGTTGATTTTCCTATTATCAGGTATTACAAACAACTAATGGAAAAATACCCCGATGCCAAAGTAATACACACCACCCGCGACCCTGAGGCCTGGTACAAAAGCGCCAGCGATACTATTTTTTGGGCAAGCAAGCCATCCATTGGCAGAATATTAAAGCTGGTGGTGCAGCTTCCGTTTAATTCCATGGTACGCAGGCGCGTGCCCATACTTAAACACAATGGCACCATGATGGATGAAGTTTACGGCAAAGATTTAAAAGACAAACAGGAAGTAATTAAAAGGTTCAACCGCTTTAATGATGAGGTACTGAATACTGTGCCTAAAGACAGGTTGTTAGTGTACGATGTAAAAAGCGGCTGGGAACCCTTATGCAAATTTTTAAATGTGCCGGTGCCCTCTACGCCTTTCCCCAAGGCCAACAATACAGATGAGTTTTTGGGCCGGGTTAAAAAGATTTCTACGGGAGTAGAAAAATTGTAGCCGTTTTTGGAGGGCCTATTTAATTTTTTGCACACTACATTTCTTTTCATAAATTCGGACATATATAAGGTTTCGTAATCCGTTTTGTTCCACCCAAAACCCGTTTTATGAAAGTACTCCAGCTCCCTTTTGTTTCAATGGCATTGCTCTTTGCTATTGCTTCATGCACCAAAACCGACGGCCGTAGATGCGGCAATACAGAAAACGCCTATGTAACAGTTAATAACTACATGGCCTTTAACAATGCCAACTTTACCGGTACCCATTACAGTTACAGCTCATCGCACAGTTATGACGGCGGCGATGCGGTGTTTCAGCTATCCATGCATTTTACCAATGTGTGCAGTACTGATAGCCCTGAAATTATCATTTCTGAAATCCTGCAAACCAATGACCCCGCCGTACACTTTGCGGCATCGGTAACCGAGGATGTTTCTTCGGTTCAAACTGCTGTCCCCGTTATCAGGAACGGCCTATATGCCAACGGCGATATTAAAATAGGGTTCAGCAATGTGTTTGGCACGCAGCCGGCAAAGTTTACCGTTATTAACCAATACCGGTTTGCCACTCAGGGCAGCTTTAGTGCCGATAGCGTTTATTTTAGCCAGAACCTTTCCAAATTTTCAACCACGGTTAATTTCCGCGTGCCACAATAACCAATATGTATTTTACTAAATAAAAAATGCCGTGAAATTTCACGGCATTTTTGTTGCTAAAAGTTTAAATGTTACTACCTAACCACTAACTGGTAAGTAGCTGTTCCATTGGCAGTATTGGCTTTTAAAATATAATTGCCTGCTGCTAACTTGCTTAAATCGAAAGTGTGTTTGTAATCGGTAGTGTTGACTGCATCCCTGTAGTTTACTACTACCCTTCCGCTTTCATCAAATATTTGTATTTCCAATGCACCGCTTAGGCCTGTTGCATTTAGTGTTACAAAATCCTTAGCAGGGTTTGGATATAAGTTGATTGAGCCGCTTGTAAGTTCATTAATGCCAACGCACTGGTAAACTACAATGCTTGCTGAAGCGGTATCTGAACATCCGTGGTTATCGGTGTAAGCATAAGAAATGGTGTAATTGCCAACTGCGCCCGGCGTAAAGTTACCGCCCGTTACACCTGAACCAAAATAGCTGCCACCCGCCGGCGAACCACCACTTAAAGCAATTGCCGAAGAGTTGCTGCAGGCAGAATCAGATGCCAGCGTTAAAGCCGCTGTAGGTATAGTGTTGATAGTAACAACTACTGCATCAGTGCCGGTACAGGTACTGGCATTGGTAACAGTTACCGTATAAGTGCCGCTTGTATTTACTGTTATTGTTTGCGAGCCGCTGCTGTTGCTCCAGGCAAATGTTGAACCTGCATTGCCTGCATCTAAAGTTACTGAGCCACCGCATTGGGTAACATCGTTGCCAAGGGCAACGTTAGGAACACCATTGATGGTAACAGTTATTGCATCGGCGGCAGTACAAGTGCTGGCGTTGGTAACGGTTACAGTATAGGTACCGCTGGTGCTTACAGTTATGGTTTGTGTGCTGCTGCTGTTGCTCCATACATACGTTGAACCCGCATTGCCGGCATCAAGCGTTGCTGTGCCACCGCATTGCGTAATGTCGTTGCCAAGGGCTACAACAGGTAATGGGTTAATGGTAACAGTAATGGCATCGGTATTCGAGCAGGTATTGGCATCGGTAACGGTTACAGTATAAGTACCACTTGCGCTTACGGTTATTGTTTGCGAACCACTGCTGTTGCTCCATGCGTAAGTAGAGCCTGCATTGCCTGCATCCAGGGTAGCAGTACCGCCGCACTGCGTAAAATCATTGCCAAGGGCAACAGTAGGAATGGTATTTATGGTAACAGTAATAGCATCAGAGCCTGTACAGGTGTTTGCATCGGTAACAGTAACTGAGTAGGTGCCGCTGGCAACGGTTATTGTTTGCGTGCTGCTGCTGTTGCTCCATAAATAAGTAGCACCCGCATTGGCCGCATCTAATGTTACAGTGCCGCCGCATTGGGTAACGTCATTGCCCAGGGCAACCACCGGAAGCGGGTTAATGGTAACATCAATAGCATCGGTTCCTGTGCAGGTATTAGCATCAGTAACGGTAACAGAGTAAGTGGCGCTGCTACTAACAGTTATTGATTGCGTGCTAGCCGTGTTGCTCCATACATAAGTAGAACCCGCATTGGCTGCATCAAGGGTAGCTGTACCACCGCATTGGGTTATATCATTGCCAAGGGCAACCACCGGAAGCGGGTTAATGGTAACATCAATAGCATCAGTTCCTGTGCAGGTATTAACATCGGTAACTGTAACTGCATATGTATTAGTTGTACTGGCTACTAAAGTTTGCCCGGTGCTGGCGTCGCTCCATAAGTAAGTAGAGCCTGCGTTGCCTGCATCAAGGGTAGCAGTACCGGCACATTGCGTAATATCATTACCTAAAGCAACAGTTGGGTTAGGTACGCTTACCACCACTTTAGCAGTGGCAGCGGAATCATAACAGCCGTTCAGGTTGGTTTTAACCATATTATATGACCCCGGCGCTGTTACAGTATAAGTGTTGGTGGTGGCGCCTCCAATTACTGAGCCATTTAAATACCATTGGCTGGTGCCGCCTGATGTACCCGTAAGTAATACGGAACCACTTGGGCAAAGTGCACCGCTGCCACTAATGGTAACGCTTGGAGATGTTTTTACAACAATTGTTTTGGTCCAGTAAACCCCCGAACAGGTGCCATTATCCAGTGTAGCGGTTAAAGTGCGGTTTCCGCTGGCAGTATACACATGCCATGTGCCGCCTGAGGATACGGTATCAATATGCCCATCGCCCCAGTTGTAATAAATTTTCGAGTAAAGGTAAGTGGCGTCAGAACCAACACGCACCGTATCGTACTTAGGGCATACAGTATCGCGGTCAGTGGCAAAAACCGGTGGCAGGGCCAGGCCACGGATATCGTCGGGGTTTGAACCAAAAGCCGGGCTTACAGTGCCACCGGTTGTAAAGATATTCCAGCTACTGCTGATGTTAGAAGTAAGGAAACTATCGGCGCCAAGGTAAAGTGCCCCAAAAGTTTCACCACTGGTGGTGCCAACAATTGGAATGTTAACCGGTGCATAAGGCGTATACGGCGGAGCCATCTTTTCATACACAACGGTACCATTACCCGACCAGTGGTAAATATTGTTATCGCCGGGGTTGAAACAAATTATTTCACCATCTGCACCATTGCCCATTAGCGTTAAGAGGGTTGCGTTGGCATTGGTTTTATCAATGGCGTATAAGCCTTCTGATACAGTTCCATTACCGGTTGAACCATACAATTGTCCGTTGGGGCCAAACGTTAAGCTGGAAAATTTGTCGCCAAGGTTGCCAATTTGCGTGCAAATACCGGTGGCAGGGTCAAAGGTGCCAAGCACACGGCCGGTAATACCCGAAACTTTCATAATTACATAAATCTGGAAACCGCAGGGGTCGTAAGCCATGCTGTTCATACCGGTTATAGTAAAACCGGCAAGGGTAGGCCCGTAAGCAAAAGGTGGCCGCCCGGGGGTTAAGTCATCAAAATGCCAGGCCCAGGCAGAATCCTGAAAAGGGCTGGAACCATACATAATCGCCCGTGGCGGATAGCTCTGTGAAAATGACTTGCCAAGCATCAATAGGCTTAACAAGCCAAAGAGTATAATTTTCTTCATATGCTGTGATTTGGGGCAAAATTACACGCTTTTTGTTAAAAACGTTAAATTATCGTTATCCCTTTTTTGAGGGACAGGCCTGAGGGCCAATGAGCCATCTTATAAACAGTAATTGGCAAATCCAAGTGCTTTCTTAACTTCGCACCCCGACCGCTAGGAGGTTCGGAAGGGGCAATTAAGCCCGGTATCCGGACGCCGGTACCCAAAATCCAAACATGCCAAGAGACACATCCATTAATTCGGTCCTCATCATAGGGTCGGGGCCTATTATTATAGGGCAAGCCTGCGAATTTGATTACTCCGGAAGCCAGGCTGCACGCAGTTTGCGCGAGGAAGGGATAGAGGTAACACTGCTTAACAGCAACCCTGCCACTATTATGACCGACCCCCTGGTAGCAGATAACGTTTACCTGATGCCTATTACAATCGAGTCGATTGTAAAAATATTGGAGGAACGCAAGATTGATGCGGTGCTGCCCACCATGGGCGGCCAAACGGCACTTAACTTGTGCATGGAGGCTTATGAACTGGGCCTTTGGGAGAAATACAATGTAAAAGTACTGGGGGCCGATTTTAAAGCCATTGAAACTACCGAAAACCGCGAAGCCTTCCGCCAGTTTATGTTGCAATTGGGTATTATGGTGGCCCCATCCTACGTTGCCAACTCGTTTTTGGAAGGAAAAGAAGGTGCTCAAAAAATTGGCTTTCCACTGGTAATACGCCCGTCTTATACGTTGGGTGGAACCGGCGGCAGCTTTGTACATACTAAAGAAGAGTTCGACGAAAAACTACAGCGCGGCCTTGCTGCTTCGCCAACACACGAGGTGCTGATTGAAAAAGCGGTTTTGGGTTGGAAGGAATTTGAGCTGGAAGTTATGCGTGATGTGAACGATAACTTTGTGGTGATATGTACCGTTGAGAATTTTGACCCCATGGGCGTACACACCGGCGATTCTATTACTGTAGCACCGGCCATGACCCTAAGCGATACAGCTTACCAAAAAATGCGCGAGTATGCCAAGCGCATGATTACCGAAATAGGAACCTTTGCCGGCGGCTGTAACGTACAGTTTGCTATTGACCCGGTAACAGAAGATATTATATCGGTTGAAATGAACCCGCGCGTATCGCGCTCATCGGCGCTGGCAAGCAAGGCAACAGGTTACCCTATTGCAAAAATTGCTGCCAAGCTTGCCATAGGTTATACGCTTGATGAACTGAAAAACCAAATCACTAAAACAACCTCGGCGTTTTTTGAGCCTGCACTTGATTATGTGATTGTAAAAATACCGCGCTGGAATTTCGACAAGTTTGCCGGTTGCGATGAAACGCTGGGGCTGCAAATGAAAGCCGTAGGCGAAGTAATGGGCATTGGCCGTACCTTCCAGGAGGCGTTACAAAAGGCTTGTCAGAGTTTGGAGAATAACCGAATTGGCCTGGGCGCCGATGGCAAGCAGTGGGTAAGCACTGATGATATGCTGCAAGGCATTAAGCACCCATCGTGGGACCGTGTTTTCAGGATTTACGATGCACTTAAACTTGGCGTGCCTTTAAAAACCATACAGGATATTACAAGGATAGACCCATGGTTTTTGCACCAGATTATGGAGTTGGTGGATACCGAGAAGAAGGTGCGTAAGCTGCATTTAAAAGATATTGACGCAGCCCTGATGCGCGAATTAAAAGAGAAAGGCTACAGCGATTTACAGATTGCCTGGATGGTGCAGCGAACTGAAGATGAAGTTTATGATTACCGCACTAAGGAATTAAACATACGCCGGGTTTATAAACTGGTTGATACCTGTGCTGCTGAGTTTGAAGCAAAAACCCCGTACTACTACTCAAGTTTTGATGCCACTAATGAAAGTGTGGTGAGCGATAAAAAGAAAGTGATTGTACTTGGCAGTGGCCCTAACCGCATTGGCCAGGGTATTGAATTCGACTACTGCTGCGTGCACGGTGTGTTAGCTATCCGCGAAGCAGGCTTTGAGGCCATTATGATGAACTGCAACCCCGAAACGGTTTCGACTGACCCGGATATTGCAGACAAACTTTACTTTGAGCCGGTGTTTTGGGAACACCTGCGCGAGTTGATTGAACATGAAAAACCAGAAGGTGTAATTGTGCAGTTAGGCGGCCAAACAGCGCTTAAACTGGCCAAAAACCTGCAGCAGATGGGCGTTAAAATAATTGGCTCATCATACGACAGCATGGATATTGCGGAAGACCGCGAACGTTTCAGCGATTTGCTGAAAGAGCTGGGCATACCTTACCCTAATTACGGTGCTGCTAAAAATGCTGAAGAAGCTATTGAAGTAGCACACAAGGTTGGGTTCCCGGTATTGGTACGCCCATCGTATGTATTAGGCGGGCAGCGCATGCGCATTGTAATTAATGATGAAGACCTGACGCAGGCCGTGGTTAAAATTTTGAAGTTCTTCCCCGATAACAATATTCTGATAGACCACTTTTTAGACCGCGCCGAGGAAGCCGAAATAGATGCAATTTACGATGGCGAGCAGGTAGAAATAATGGGCATTATGGAGCACATTGAACCTGCCGGTATCCATAGCGGCGATTCGAATGCCGTATTGCCGCCATATAATTTATCGGAGAATGTTATTACGCAAATGCGCGAATACACCGATAAGATTGCACGTGCGCTGGAGATACGCGGGCTCATTAACATACAGTTTGCCATTAAAAACGAAAAGGTGTACGTAATTGAAGCTAACCCGCGCGCCAGCCGTACCACGCCGTTTATCTGCAAGGCATATAACATACCTTACCTGAACTACGCTACCAAAGTAATGCTGGGCGTAAATAAGTTGAAAGACTTTACTTACTACAAGCGCTTACTGGGTTATGCTATTAAGGAACCTGTTTTCAGCTTCGATAAGTTCCCCGGCGTTAGCCGCGAACTGGGGCCTGAAATGAAAAGCACCGGCGAGGCCATCCGCTTTATAAAAGACCTGTACGACCCTTACTTCCGCGATTTGTTTAAGAAGAAGAGCATGTATCTTTCAAGGTAAGTGTAGCGGAATAGAGGTAAAATTAAAAGAGCGCGGATTAATTGAATCCGCGCTCTTTTTTTTAATATTTTATATGGTGGCTGATTATTTGCCGCCTGGAGTTTTGCCAGGTGTTACAGCTGGTGTTGGTGTAGGGTTTGTTTGAGGAACCGGAGTTTGGCCTGCATTAGGGTCGTTAACTGTACCTTGAATTTTCAAAGTTTCGTTAGCGTTCTTTGCATTAGAACTAACAGTTACTGTTTTAGTGAAAGGGCCTACACGGTTAATATCGTAGTGAACTTTAATTTCGCCTGATTTGCCTGGAAGGATAGCTTCAGTAGGGCAAGTAGGAACTGTACAGCCGCAAGAGCCGTGGCAGCCTGAAATGATTAGCGGTGATTTACCGGTGTTGGTGAACTTGAACATACGGGTTGAGTTGTTCTCGTCGCCCTTTGTTACTGTTCCGTAGTCAATAGTGGTAGATTCCCATTTAAACTCAGCAGCATTAGGGTCTGGTGCCGGTGTTTGCGGTTGTGCTTCCTGAGCTATTGCAAACATTGCAGAACCTGCTAAACAAAACATTAGAAATAACTTTTTCATTTTAGTTGATTTAAATTTTAAAATTTGGTTGTCGTTTGGTGTAAGAACAAATGTAATGCCTTTTGCCTTTCCACAAACGCCAATATAGGCCTAGTTTAACGTTTTTTTAGAGGATAAGCAGTATTTACCTAATATTTGGTTAAAAACTCATTGAAAACCAAGGCCGCTAGCAGTTCCAAACGGTAATTCCTTCCTGTTAATTCAGCACAGTACACTTTAAATGCAGGGGCCAAACTACTTCCTTAACCTCCGTTTCAGGCCAAAGGGCATCCAGCTTTGGCAGTAACTGTTCAATAGGGCCGCTTTGGTTTTGGGCCACGTAATTATTATAGGACGACCAGCTTTTTACATAATCCAGCCAATGTTGGCGGCTCCATTGCAGTTTGCAAACAAAGGCCGGCGTTTCAATAGCTTTAAACGGAAATGGCAGGTTATCATATTTGCCCATTACATATTCGCGGCCCTGTGGCCAGTAGGGCATTAAAAATTCGTACATAAACCATTTCATCAGTTCGTTCACCTGCGGGTTGATGATGGCCTCGCTATAGGCCCAAACTGCCAGCACGCATCCGGGCTTTGCCACACGCCTTGCTTCATTATAAAATTTATCGAGGTTAAACCAGTGGGCTGCTGTGGCCACTGTAATTAAATCAACCGACTGGTTTTCCAGGCCACTTTCTTCTGCTGTTGCTACCCGGTACTCAATATTTGGCTGTTGAACAGCATTATCTATTTGCTGTTGGCTGCCATCAGTAGCCACTACCTTATTAAAGTATTTAGATAGCGGCAAGGCAGCCTGCCCGTTGCCCGTGGCGCAATCCCAACAAAGTTTTTCTGCAGGTGCTAAGCCGGCCAGGTATTCAAACAGTTCATCAGGGTAAGTAGGCCGTGCTTTGGCGTACACTTCCGCCTGCTTCGAAAAATGGTCTTTAAATGTCATGGGGCCTTTTTTAATTCGTCTACAATAGCTCTCTCCAAAAATAGTGCAAACTTTTTGTTGCCTTGCGCATTAAAGTGTGTGTCCTTAGGTATGTAATCTGCCAGAGTTATATCAATCGGGTAAAGTACATGCAAGCCCGAAAACAGGCGCGCGTATTTTTCCTTCCAGTTTAAACCAAGGCTGTTTTTTTCGGGGATAAAGGCAAAAATACAATGCGCGCCGGCCTGTTTGCAAAGCGAATCAATACCAAGCAGCCAATGCCGGGTGGCCATAGTATCGCCTTGCTCTACTATTATATAGTTTTTCTTTTCGGCCATATAATAAAGCTGGGTGGTAATAGAGGTGGTGGCCAACATCCTGCTCCAGATATCATTTCGGCGTGTAAGCGTACCGCGTTCCAACATTAACCCATAAGCTTCATCCGGCGTTTTTAATAAGCGGTTCGGGCCATTCATTACATCGGCAGAGTTGCTGCTTATAAAACCTGCATTGGTTGAAAAATGTTGTGGCACAAAAGGCGCGGGCTTTCTATCGTACTTCATTAAATCGTTGGCAGCGCAAAAGGTTACCACCACCACATCAGGCTTGTACTTTATGTAATTGTTCAGTATTAAATAATAATTCAGCGGGTCGGTTCCCCCAACGCCAAAAGGCCAAAAGGCAATTGTACTATCCATATCATGCCGTACAATTTCGGGAAAGGTTGCTGAGTATCCTCCGCTATCGGTTATGCCTTCCATAAAAGAATCGCCAATGCCAAATACCAGTTTTTTGTTTTGTAGCACAACATTATGCCGTGTTTCTTCAGTGTAGTTAGTGTCGGATAGAAACCCCTGTCCATTAACCGGGTGGAACACCTGCCCATCCCAACTACGCGGGTGCCAGTAGTTCATGCCGGTTGAATCGGCAAGGTGGCGCGGGTACGAAACAAGTTTTTCTACCGGCCTAAAGTTGCTGTAAAAACAAGCAGGCCGCAGCGATTTATAACGCAGGTAACCTTCAAATACTGCAAGTACCAGTGCTACGGTAACCCAACTTATTATCCATGGGTTTTGCGCAATAAATGTTTTGGCCTTTTGGCGGCTGAGCCCAATTTTTGTAAAACACCAACGGCTGAAAACAAACAGGCCTACCAGGGTTAACACGCGTGTAGCTATAACCAGTATCCAGTACCCTCTTTGAAAAACCGCCTTGGATGTAAACTGTAATTCGTTGCGCAGTATTTTGTATTCGCCTTCGGCAAATCCGCAAAAGGCAAACACAAAAAACCATAGTGCAGCAACGGCCAAAATAGTACCGGCTATAAGCCAAATGCTGCGAAGTAATATTTTTTTCAATCTTGCTTATTTAATAAAAGCGGCCATTAAATATAGCCGTTAAATTTTCTTTGCCGGCCTTGGCGATACACCAAACTTTGTTTTATAAGCTTTGCTAAAATGCTGTAAAGATGAATACCCCAATTCAAAGGCAATGGTAGTAACGGGCTTTTTGCCTTGTTGTATTTGCTGTAAAGCCAACTGCAGGCGGTGTTCGGCCAAATAGCCAAAAATGGTATTGCCAAAAACTTCTTTAAAGCCATTCTTCAATTTAAATTCATTAATGCCCGCTATCCGCGCCAGTTCTGTTATGGAAGGCGGCATTGTTATTCTTTGCAGCAGGTAATCGCGCGCAAACAGAATCCTTTCGCGGTCGTACTCGGTTTTGCAATGAATAGCAGGTGCACTTTCTGCCTTTATGTAAGCATCTATTGCCCGCGTTAATATTTCAACGCTTTTTGTGCGCAGGAACAAACTTTTTAAGCCATCATCAAACCTGCAAAGCAAAATATCATTGATGGCATTCAGCAAAGCCGCATCCATCAAAATACCGGGGCCGGTATACATGGTGCGCTGGTATGCTAAAAGTTTTTCAATAAAGTTTTTTGCTGTACCGGTTAAGTTAGTTGTAAGCTCCAAAAAAACTTTACTATCAAAGTGGATGATGAAAGCTTCACTATGCAATTCTTCATTTAACAACACACCCTCAAAGTGTGGGGTATAAAAAATATGGCCACAGCCATTGCCCAGCGCCACAGGTTGGGGAAAACCTTTTACATGTAAGGCCGCTTTGCCCTTTATATTAAAGTACAGGGTAAGGGTATTGGGAGGTGCGTTCCATGGCAAGGGTTCATTCCGCTCATACTTCCCAGCCAAGTGCTTAATACGGATTCCATCAAAATACCAACGTTTGGTACCAATGGTTCCAAACGGCAGGGTTTTAAGATGGTAATCCTCAATTAAATTCATTTTTATCCTTTAAATATAAGTATTTATTCTTTTAGTGTAATAAATAAGCCAATTAGCACCCCATCTTTGCATTACAAAAGCAGACAATTATGGTAAACTTTAAAAAACTAAGGCAAATCATCAGCATTCAGGGCAATGGCAATATTGTAAGCAAGGAATTTGAAATAAGCTCCTTTATAAGGCTTCACCTGGCTATACAAGGCAATGCAGAACTTATACAAAGCGATGACGAAAAGGTGGTGGTTGAAACCGACGAAAACCTGTTAGACACTTTTGAGGTGGTAAATTCAGGTAGCACACTTTATGTTACTTCCGAATCAAAACTGCGCACCCCCGCCTACACGCACTGCATGGTAAAGGTTTATTACCGCCAATTAGAAAAGCTAATCAACAGCAGCAATGGCAATTTAACTATAGGAACGCCCATTACTTTAAGCAATGAATTATTTCTCAAAATCCAGTCGAACGGCAATACAGATTTGGAAGTAGATGTGCCATCTTTAAAACTGCTTAACCAATGCAATGGCAACCTAAGCCTTAAGGGTAAATGCGGGCAACTTGAAATAAAAAACCAGGCCAACGGCAACCTGCTGGCTAGGGGTTTAAAGGCCAATACCGCCACCATTAAGAACCTGGCGAATGGAAATGTTGAGTTATATGCCGAGGAAAGTATCAGTATTTATCATCTTGGCAATGGTTTTGTACACTATTTCGGCCCGGGAAAGTTGACGGATGTCAAACAGTATGGTTCAGGGGCCGTGAAGCACATGAAAGAATAGCTTAAAAACGAATGTTTTATACGGTTAACCGCCTGTTTATGACATTTCAGTTAGATATGAGGAAACTCTGGAAGTTTTTTTTGTTTCCATAGCCTTGATGGTATACTTTTGCCCCGCCTTTAAAAAAGCCGGGAAATGTAAAAGGCATTGGAAAAAACGGAATAGTGGAAAACAGGCAGCTTACGGAATTGATTCAAAAGTCGGGCGACTTATTTAAAGCACATGGGGTTAAACACCTAACCATGGATGAGATAGCCCGGCAATTGGGGATGAGCAAAAAAACCATCTACAAGTTTGTAGATAACAAGGCAGCACTGGTAAAACTGGTAATGACAGATTACCTGGGCAAAGAACGCGGGCAGATGGATGCCATACTTGTTAACTCGAAAAACTCGGTAGACGAGATGATGCAGATAGTGGCTTATTCTTTAACACAGATAAGAGGGTTTAATTCCACTGTTATTGATGATTTAAAAAAGTATTACCCTGAAACATGGGAGATATTTAATGAATACAGTTACGGGTATGTGCTGGAAAGGATAACAGCCAACCTGGTGAACGGTGTAAAGGATGGTTACTATAGGAATGATTTGGATGTTGATGTTATATCGAAAATATATGTGGCAGGGATTGATGTGCTGTTAAACCAGCAGGTGTTTCCGGCGGGCAAATATGTTTTTATAAGCCTTTACCAACAATACCTGAACTACTACCTGCGGGGGATAGTTTCGCCGGCGGGCTTAAAAATACTGGAACAGCATAAACTGTTTAAAAACTGAAAGGATGAAAAGATTTTACAGCGTTGCTATTTTAATGTTTGCCGTATTAGGCGTGTTTGCCCAGCCAAAGGCCCTGCAAACTTTTTCGCTTAAGCAGGCAGTTGATTATGCCATACAGAATAACAACGCAGCAAAAAATGCCAAACTGGGCGAGCAGCAGGCAAAGGCACGTAACTGGGAAATTCTTACAGTAGGCCTGCCGCAGATAAACGCCAGCGTGGAATACGACTACTACTTTAAAACACCCCAGGTTCCGGCGCTTTCAAAAATTTTTACAGACTCAAGCAATTCATTTGTAAAAATATTGAACCACCTGTCCAGCACCGACCCGGTAATACGGAATATACTTTCGCAAAGTTCATCGGGCAACCAGAATATTTCTTTTGTGCTTCCACATTCCATAAGCACAGGCTTAACCATTACGCAATTATTGTTTGATGCCCGCTATATGTTTGGTATACAGGCCCGCAAAGAACTTTTTTTAACCAGCAGGCTATCGAGCCAGTTAACGGAACAGGATGTAAAATACACCGTTACCAAAGCCTACTACCAGGCCGAAGCCGCACAGGAAGCAAAAGCCCAATTGCAAAAAGTGTTATTGCCGGTTGACACACTGCTTACTTATACCAAAGCAGTTTATGCCCAGGGCTTAATTGAAGAAGTTGACGTTGACCGCCTGACCCTTATAAAAATAACGCTCGAAAGCCAGATAAACGCGCAAAACCAAATGGCAGAAGTGGGCTTGGCCAACCTTAAGTTTCAAATGGGTTTACCGCTTGATGATGAAATTGCACTAACTGACAGGCTGGATGATTTAAAAACAAGTGTTGGCATTGCAGAGGAAAACAAGTTTGATATTACCCAGCGCGTTGAATATACCATGCTGAATACAGCGATTAAGCTAAAGGGCTATGATGTTGCACAAAGGCGCAGCGGCTATTACCCATCGTTGGCGGGTTTTCTTAATTACGGATGGAATGTGCAGGGGCAAAATTTTGGCGATATGTTTACACGTTATAACCAGGTAAACGCTGATGGCTCCATCAGCAAAGTTAGCCCATGGTACCAGCAAGGCCTGGTTGGGCTTAAATTAAACATCCCCATTTTCGATTCGGGCAACAAATGGGCTTCGGTTCAGCAGGCCAAGATCGACGCGCAAAAAACCAAAAACGACCTCGAAAACTTTAAGCAGGCGGCCGCATTGCAATACCAGGCTGCGCAGTCATCATTAAACGCTGCCATTGCCGATGAAGTTAACTCAACCAAAACGGTAGAGCTGAGCCAGAAGATTTTTAATAAAAACAAAACCAAGTTTAACCTGGGTATGGGCAGCAGTTTTGAATTATTGCAAAGCGAGCAGGATTATGTAACCAACCAGTTAAAGCATATTCAAAACGTAATGAACTTATTAAATGCCAAGGCCGATTTGGATAAAGCCCTTGGCATAAAATAACCGATTGTATAAAGTATTAAACAACATAAAATGAATTTTGTAAAACTTACCTGTGCATGTTTGGCCATTGCTTTTTTAGTTGCGTGTGGCGGAAAAAATGCCAACAAAGAACTGGAGTATAAAAAGAAAAAGCTATCGGAGTACAAGAGCGACCTTAAAGAGCTGAATAAAAAAATTGAAGCCCTTGAAAAGGAGATAGCCAAAATGGATACTTCGGCAAAGGTGGAAGTAAAAGCCAAGCTGGTTCAAACGGCTGCTGTTAAGCGCGAAGACTTTAACCACTATATTGAGGTGCAGGGCACCGTTGATGCCGAGGAGAACGTAATGGCCTTGCCACAGCAGCCAGGAATAGTAAAGGAGGTATATGTTAAGGTAGGCGACCAGGTTACCAAGGGGCAGATATTGGGCCTTACTGAAACCACTGCCGCCATGGAAACAGGCATACAGGCATTAGAAACGCAGTTAAGCCTGGCTACCACCGCTTACGAAAAGCAAAAAGCACTATTTGACCAAAAAATAGGAACTGAAATTCAGTACCTACAGGCCAAAGCCCAAAAAGAAGCGTTGGAAAAACAAATAGCAGGCCAGCGTTTGCAAATAGATATGTCGAAAATAATTGCACCTATAAGCGGAACTGTTGACGAGGTGCGGTTAAGGGTTGGCGATATGGCTGCCCCCAGCCAACTAATGCCGGGCATACGCATTATAAACAATGGCAGCCTGAAAGTAAAAGCAAAATTAGCTGACAGCGATTTTGGCAAAATAAAACAAGGCGATGTAGTGCGGGTTATTTTTCCGGATATAAACGACAGTACCACACTGCCGGTTTCTTATGTATCGCGCACCATTGATACCCGTTCGCGCACATTTGGCACTGAAATTAAATTGCCCAACGGTACTACCAAGTACGCAGCCAACATGATTGCCAAGCTGAAGATTAACGATGCTATTTATAAAAATGTGCTGCTGGTGCCCACTAATGTAATTCAAAAATCAACCGACGAGCTGTACGTACTTACTGCTGAAAAAGTGAAGGATGGTTTAGTAGTGCGCAAACACATGGTAAATGTAGGCCCTGATTACGGCGGGCAAACAATTATTAACGGAGGTTTACAAGAAGGCGATTTAATTATTACAACCGGCTACAGTGAATTAGTAGACGGGCAGAGAATTGAATTTTAATTACCTGCCGCCCTGCGGCATTAAGGATTTATAATGATTAAGACAGAACGGCTAAAAGAACTGGGCTTTACCAGTTGGTGCATTAACAACGCTACCAGCATATATGTATTTGTGGTGCTTATATTTTTTACGGGCCTGGGTATTTATATCAGCCTGCCCAAGGAATTGTACCCGGATGTAGTAGTGCCCACCATTTCGATTGTAACTATTTACCCGGGCGCCACACCGGCGGATATTGAAACCCTTATTACCAAGCCGCTGGAGAAACAGGTAAAAAGCCTTAACGGCGTTAAAAAGGTAACCAGCAATTCGCTTTCGGATGTATCGATAATGACGGTAGAGTTTGCCACCAACCTGGACCCCACTGTTTGCAAGCAGCGTGTAACCGATGCGGTTGCAAAAGGCAAAAAAGATTTGCCGAACGATTTAAAGGAAGACCCGCGCGTACAGGAGTTTGATATTAATGAAATGCCCATTATGAATATTAACCTGGCCGGCGATTTACCGCTTGACCAGATTAAGAAATACGGCAAAGAACTGCAGGACCGTATTGAGAGCATGAAAGAAATTACGCGCGTAGATGTAGTGGGTGGGCTTGACCGCGAAATTCAAATTAATGTTGACCTGTATAAAATGACAGCCGCCGGCATTGGCTTTATGGATATTGAAAATGCCGTACAACGCCAGAATATGAATATAAGTGGCGGCGAAGTGAGGGTAGATGAGTTGCGCAGAAACCTGCGGGTAACGGGCCAGCTTAAAGACCCCAAGCAACTTGAAAACATGGTAATACGTTCTTTTATGGGTACCACTGTTTTCTTAAAAGACATTGCCAGCATAGAAGATAGCTATAAAGAAAAGCAGGACTTTGCGCACCTTGACCACAAATCAGTAGTTACGCTAAATGTTGTGAAACGCAGCGGCGAAAACCTGATTAACGCCACCGACCAGATTTATGATATCCTGAAAGAATACGAAGCGAATAAATTCCCTCCGGGCCTGCACATTAAAGTTACAGGCGATACATCAGAAAACACCCGTGTGCAGTTACACGACCTTTTGAACACGGTTATCCTCGGTTTCATTTTTGTGGTGTTTATCCTGATGTTCTTTATGGGCTTTACCAATGCGTTTTTTGTGGGGCTTTCGGTTCCGCTTACCACACTGGTAGCATTTTTATTTATGCCGGCACTAGGTATGACCATGAACGTAATGGTACTCTTTTCGCTGCTATTGGCACTGGGTATAGTGGTGGATGACGCTATTGTAGTAATCGAAAACACCCACCGTATTTACAACAAATACGAGTATGACATAAAGCAGGCCGCTAAATACGCAGCGGGCGAAGTGTTTGTACCTGTGTTGGCCGGTACACTTACCACGCTGGCACCTTTCTTCCCGCTTTTGTTCTGGCCGGGCATTATTGGCAAGTTTATGAAGAACCTGCCTATTACATTAATTGTAACGCTGGGCGCATCGTTGTTTGTGGCATTTGTAATGAACCCTGTTTTTGCGGTAACGTTTATGAAGAAGGACGACCATGGCGTAAAATCGAAACTACGCGATTACAGGTGGGGCTTTATTATACTGGCCATTGCACTGGTGGTTACTTATCCCATGGCCTTTGTAGGCGTAATTGGGTTTGGCATACCCAACTTTGCGTTGTTCTGTGTTTTCCTGGTTCTGCTTTACCACTTTGCCTTGCAGCCGGCTATTATGTTTTGGCAAAACAGGTTGTGGCCTTCAGTTATGAATGTGTACCGCAAAATTCTGCGCGTATTCATTAAAGGTTACCGCCCAATTTTTGTCCCCATCGGTGCTTTGCTTTTTCTTTTTGCCAGCGTTGGAATTTTTATGGTGAGCAACCCTAAAACCAACCTTTTCCCCAAAGGCAACCCCAATTTTATTTACGTGTATTGTAAATTACCGGTGGGTACTGACGCCAATGTAACGGATTCCATTACCCGTATTATTGAAAAACGCGTTTACAAGGTTATTGGCGAACATAACCCCGATGTAACCTCTGTAATTACCAATGTGGGTTTAGGCGCAGGCGACCCGCAAAACCCCGATAAGGTGGCAACGCCTAACAAAAGCAAGGTTACAGTTGCCTTTAAAAAATATGCCGACCGGCAAAAGCCGAATACCGCATTTTGGTTAGACAGTGTGCAAAAGGAATTTCAAAAGGGCATACCGGGCGCTGAAATTTCAGTTGAGCAGGAGGCTAACGGGCCACCGGTTGGAAAACCCATTAGCGTTGAAGTAAGCGGCGATGATTTTGCTGTACTTGAAAAGCTTGCAAATAAGATAAAGCTGGACATAGACAAAAGCGGCATTAAAGGCATTGCTGAGTTAAGAAGTGACCTGCAGATTAGCAAGCCTGAATTGATTGTGCAGATTGACGAAGAAAAAATGCAGCGCGAAGGTATTTCGCTGGCACAGGTAGGTTCTGAGTTGCGCTCGGCATTGTTTGGCAAAGAGGTTTCTAAGTTCCGCGATAAAAGTGAAGACGCGCCTATTATGGTGCGTTTAAGGGCTGAGGACCGCCAGAAGATAGAGCAGCTGCTGAATGTAAATATTTCGTTTATGGATATGAGCATCGGGGCGTTCCGCCAGGTGCCTATTTCGGCAATTGCCACTGTGCGGTATGATAATTCCATCAGCGTTATAAACCGTAAAAACCAAAAACGTATTATCACCCTTTCAAGTGGCTTGCTGGAGGGGTACAACGCCCAAAGCATTAACCCGCAAATACAGGACCTTATTGATAACATAGATATTCCTGAGGGTTATGATATAAAGCTGGGTGGCGAACAGGAGCAGCAAACAGAAACGCAAAACTTTTTAGGCATTGCCTTTGGCGCCGCCTTTGCACTTATGTTTTTAATATTGGTTACGCAATTTAACTCAGTTATAAAACCAATTATAATTGGCTCTACGGTGGTGTTCTCGTTTATAGGTGTTATGCTGGGTTATGCGGTTACGCACATGACCTTCTCGGCCGTAATGAGCGGCGTGGGTATTTTTGCACTGGCGGGTATAGTAATAAGAAATGGTATTCTATTAATTGAGTTTATTGATGAGCTGCGCGAGCGTGGCATGGAGGTGGAAGACGCCGTAGTTGAAGGTGGAGCTACGCGTATGACGCCGGTAATACTTACTGCCTCAGCGGCCATACTGGGCCTTATTCCATTGGCATTAGGATTAAACATGGATTTTGTAACGCTGTTTGCTGAACTTAAACCGCATTTCTTTTTAGGTGGCGATAACGTTGTGTTCTGGGGGCCATTAGCGTGGACGATGATATTTGGTTTAATAGCAGCTACGTTCCTTACATTATTGGTAGTGCCATCAATGTATATGTTGGGTTATAAAACCCGGGCGAAGGTGAAAGGGTGGTTTAAAAAGAAACCTACTACCGTATAAATTAAAAAAGGCCCCACTTAAACGGGGCCTTTTTTAATAAACGTTATCGGTAAAATTCCAGGGGGCTAATTTGGGTTTGTACTTTTTGTTACGGGTTATCTCGTGCAGGTAAATTGCGCTGAACAGGTTTTCGAAAAACGGATGGGCTACTGTTTCGTATTCGTAAACGTTGTCGTTTAGGATTTCATCTTTATTAACGTAGATAGAAGTGGTAAGAAAGAATTCAACCTTGTTAAGGGTATCCACAACGTAGGAGCAATCTGTTACAAAGCCGTAAGCCTCTCCAATTTTATTAAATATGCGGATGTTGGCGGGCATCACTCCACTTGAATCCAGGTGGACGTAGTACTTCATCTTATTATCGGGGTTGTCCTTAGGGTCGTAAACGGGGTAAACAGATTCACGGGGGAACATGCCCATGTATTTGCGTATAAACACATAATCGCTATCAGCCAGTTGAAGTTTTTTATCCTTTGCCTGCGTTTCGGGCAGCATCAGGCGTATCATCCATTTATGCAGTTCGCTTAACTTTATGTAGTTATTGTAACTAAAATCCCTGGGCTTATTAGTTATGGTACCATCCTGCATTACCCCCTTACCGACCAATGGGGGGATGTTTAAGCAATATGAAAAGGTGTGCTTTGAAGTGGATGAGGGCTGCGTATATTTTAATTCGCCGGTAGTGCGGTTGTAAAATTCAACGGGGTCGCTTTGGCGGTTTTCGTTGCTGTCGCAGGGGGCAAAGCGGCCGCAGATAACGGCGGATTTTACTCCTAAATCCTTTAAGCGCGTATTAAAGTATTCCTGGGTTAAAAAATCGTATAGCGGGTTGAAAGATTCGTTATTGCTTACCAAAAACATCTCCTTAATAAACTGCGCCAGCGATGAGTTTTTGTATCGGCGGCGAAGCAGCCAATCATTGAGGCCTGAGCAATAAAATTCAGGTATGTATAGCGAATCGTAAATGGAAACGGGTTGGCCTTTTAAGCGGTTTACTTTTTCGATAGCTAGCGGTGCTTCCAATAACTTAATGGTGCTGGCGCAGTAATAGTAATAGCTATCAATACCAACGGTATAGGTTTTAAGCGTGGGCTTGTTTTGGGCATCGCGGGTAACCTGTGTGTAGGCAATTTGCAGGCGGTATTGTTTGCTGTGCTGCATTATAGAATCGAATTGCGCGGGCCATTGGGCCAGTATGTTTCTTAAAACGTTTTCCTCAACGGCCTTTTTTTGTGCCGCACCTGTAAAAAAGCAGCATGTGGTAAAACAGAGTAGAAAAGCAAACCGCATACATAATATTAACGGGTTTATGCAGCACTTTGGATGTTAAACGCCCCTATTTTTTACACGCGCCTGTAAAGCCGTCTAAAAAGAAGGAAACTGTATGGGCAAACCAAGCCTTACTTACGTTCGGCTTTCATCAGGTTTTGGCCTGCCTGGTTTTGCCAGTGGTAACCTAAGGAGTAGCTCAGCTTTTTAACGTGTACTGAGTCTTTGGCGTAGGCATCCCTTAAGTCGCCCTGGTAAGTGCCGCTGCCAAAATCTTTTACGGGTTTAACATAGCCACCGTATAATGTAAAGTTCCATTTACTCTTATCAAAATAACGGTAAGCAATACCGGTATCATCCTGCAACACGCTCTTGCTGAACTTCAAAATAATATTGCGTATAATGCTGTAGTTATCGTTATGCATTAAATACGAAGCCGACTTAAGGTAGGTGTTGCAATCAACCACGTGCTTTTCCAACCATGCAACAAGTGCTTTGTTTTTCTTCAAGCCAGGTTTATCGGCGGGGTAAGGGTCATCGCAAATATTAGTAGAAAAATAAATTAAGTTCTTTATTTCATTGCTACCCGCTTGCTTAAAGTGAATAAGCAGGTAGCGGTTGCTGTCGTAGCTAATTGCGGTATCGCTGCTTAATGCAACGTCCGTGCCATCTTCCTGTATTTTGCGTTTTTCGATATCTAATACCTGGTAACCGGAACGTGCCAGGAAAAGGCACATAATTGGTGCGGTGCCGTTGGCATCAAAATTTACTTTGCGGTTCATATAGCTGGTAATAAAATAGCTTTTATTAAACACATCGTTTAAAGCCCCCATTACAGCCTGCAAATATCCAGTGGCAGTTGTGGTGTCTTTTTTAGCAAAATTTGGAAAGCCGCCGGGGATTTCAAGCGCCATTAAAATGTATGTGTTGGCACCAGGGTAAAACGTGGTAGCATGTAAAATATCGGGGCCCGAGAAGGGGTAAAACAGGGTTTTACTTTCAAGGTTTTTGTTTATCTCAGTATTGGCCCATTGGCGCATAGGGCCAAGGCGGTCTTTTTCAATTTTTGCAAAATTGTCCGTCATGCTTTTGGCGTAGGTTTTGTAACCTTTCGATTTCGCCAGGTCCAAAAGATGCTCATCGCCGCTAATCGATGAATCCATCCCGGCAACAAAAAACGAGTAGTTACTGGCTTTGGGGTCCAACTTTACATCGGTTGCAGTGGCTGTAGGCACAGAGTCCTTTTGCGCCGTTGGCTTCTTGGTTTCGCTGTTAGACGATTTTGACTGGCAGGCAGAAAGCGATATAAGGCCGGCCAACAAGGGAAGGATGCTTTTACGGAACATGAACGGTTTTTTTATTGTCGAATAATCTAGTTGCAAAATAAACGATTAGGCCCACGGCTACAATTTCCAGGCCAATTAATGATTCGAAGGTTTTAAGCCTTATAATTTCTATCAAAAACCAAATATTGATAAGTAAATATATAATTGGCGTTACCGGGTAACCCCATGTTTTGTATGGCCTATCAAGGCCAGGCTTTTTATACCTGTAAACAATTACACCTAACACCGTTATGGTTGAGAATAGGGTGAGTACAAATGTTGTATAATTAACTATTGTTTCAAAATCGAAAACCAAAAGGATGAGCAAGGCTATAAAGGATTGCACCCAAATAGCTAAAACAGGTACCCCATGCTTATTAACCTTGTCAAAAAATTTGAAGAAAGCGAAATTCTGGGCAATTGAATGGATAACACGCGGCCCTGCAATAACCATAGAACTGATAGTAGATATTAGTAAAACACTAATCACCATATTGATGAACTTGCTTATTTCCAGGCCAAAAATGTATTTGGCCGGAATAAAAGCAACGTCCTTTACACCTTGCATTTCGTTTACAGGGGCCGCGTGAAGAAATGCCATGTTCAACAGAACGTATAGTGCGGCAACCACCACTGTACCGATAAGAATTGATAAAGGAATATTGCGCCTGGGGTTGTCTACTTCGCCGGCTACATAGGCAGAGGCGTTCCAGCCACTATAAGCAAAGGCAACATACACCAGGGATGTAGCAAAATCTGAGCTAAATATCTTGGGCATTGTTTGGGCGGTAGGCATAAAGGAGCCACCTGCCCCTTTTATTAAAACAAAGCCACAAACAATAAATACTACTATAAGGCTTATTTTAATAGAAGTAAAAACCACCTGAAACCCACCACCCAGTTTGTGGCTTTGCGAATGTATAAGGGTAGTTAAAAGAATAACACCTGCACCAACAAGTTTGGGGTCGACAGTAGGGAAAACATGATTTACATAAAAACCAAGGGCCCAGGCCGCTGCTGCAATAGGGGCTGCAAAACCTATAGTTGATGAAACCCAACCCGAGAGAAAGCCAATTGAGGGGTGGAAGATTTGGGAAAGATAATTATACTCGCCACCCGACTGCGGCATGGCGGCCCCTAACTCGCTATAAGCAAAAGCACCGCACAGGGCAATTACCCCACCTATTAACCACAGCAAAACAATAGAGGCAAAATCATGTATGCCTAATAACTGGAATCCGAGGCTGGTGAAAACCCCTGTGCCAATCATGTTAGCTATAACAATGGAAGTACTTGCGGATAAGGAATATTTGCCGGGCATAAATTAAAAGCGCCGCAAATGTATAAAATGGCGCTTCATTCGCATTTAAACGCTAAAAAACAATTAATATTTGACAAAATTTGGGTGGAATAAAAGATGTCATCTTTTTCAAACATAAGCTCCCGCCCCTACCTGCCGGCGGGATTTTTAAGCCCGGCCAGTAGTTTTTCAACCGTGCCCTTTAGGCGGGCCTGGCGGGTTTCTTCGCGCTTGGCAGTTACTACCCATTCAACGTACTCGCGGCGGTTGCTGAAGGAGAGGGCATCGAAGGCGGCCTTTGCCTTTTTGTTTTTGCCCAGGGTTTGGGCCAAATCATCGGGCAGTGTAATTGTTTTGGTTTTAGAATCAGCGTATTGGAAGATAAGGCGCTCTTCTTTGGGCTTGGCCTCCTTTTTCAAATCGGCCTGGGTTTTAAGGCGCACGGCTACAGCTGTCCAGGTATCATTAAAGGCTATGTAAGATACCCATGCCAGCTGAGGCAAATTTTGCAGTGATTCCCATCCTTTATCGCGGGTTAGGCCCGTTTGAATACCGCTGCTGCCCTTGGGGTGAAATATCCAAAGGTACATGCCATCCTTGAGGAGAGCCAATACGCCTGCCTGTTGCTTTTTTATTTCGGCAGCGGTTTTTACAAACCAGTAGATGTGCTGGCAGGTAGCGGTTTTAGAGGTAGTTATTTTACCCCCTTTGGGAAGGGGCAGAATACTGCTTTCAAAATCACCAGGCTTATTAATTACCAGTATGGTTTGGTTGGGCTGGAGCCTTAGTTTTTTGTGAAGGGGGTTCATGGTTTTTTAAAGGTACGAATTCTATTAAATTGATTTAGGTGTCTGACACTTGCTCCGCCTCAACCCTGGCTAGTGTCTGACACCCGGGCTTTTAATAATCCTCGCAAAACAAGTCGGGTTCGGGGTCCATCAGGTATTCAGATACCTGTTCCTTAGTTATAACTTTGCTACAATAGTAAAGCTTGTTTAGCTCAACTATGGCCCTTAAACCACCCATGTAAGTATCGGGGTTGCCGCCTTCCTCTATCAACTCCTGTTCGCAGGCATTATATATAAGCTGAAGGCCGCGCGGTTCATCTTTAGGTACCTGCTGGCCGTTAACCAACATAATGCCTACCTCAAGCCACTTGTATGCAGAGGCGCTTTTATCAACCAAAGCTACCTCGCTTGAATAGTCGCCCCTATCATGGTAAACCGACATCATTAACTCAATAGCCTGTGCATTGCTATCAACCGCCAGGGCCTTCTGCACGTAATAAAGTACGCTGTCATTATCAGGCCTGGCGGCATCCTCCATATTTGAAGATGAATCACCGGGCGCCCTATAATAGCTGTAAGCCAGTTTAAGATAAACCCCGCTCTGCATCTCTTTATCTCCGTATTCGGCTGCACGCATTAAATATGCCTGCGCTTTGTTACCATCAGCCGGTACTCCCATATTGCGGTAGGTGTATGTTTCCCACAAAAAATAATTAGCCGCTGCCAGTTTTAAACCGGCAGCTTTTGTGTACCACTTCATGGCCACCTTAGCATCTTTCGGATTGCCTAATCCAAAAGGATAAAGGTCGTAAGCCTTTGCCAGCATAAAGGCAGCAAGGGCATCATTGTTTTCGGCACCTGCCAATAATGTTTTACGGTATTCAAGCGCTTTCGTTTTATTGAAATTCGAAAAAGCGAATACAGTATAAAACGCCGTTTGCTGCTGCGGTGTAACGGCCGTATAAAGCGGGTATTTATCGCTTTGGCCTTCTATTTTATAGGTTTCAGTATTGCCCGCAGGTTGAGCGGCAACAGTAAGATGCATTATGGCAGGCAAAATAAAATGCCAAAACTTCATAGGCTACAGCTTGCGTGCTACTTCCACTTCCTCGTATACCTCAATCTGGTCGCCCGCTTTAATATCCTGATAGTCCTTTATCTGCACACCGCATTCCATGCCGCTTACCACTTCCTTCATATCATCTTTAAAGCGTTTCAATGAAGCCAGCGAACCGGTATGGATTACAATACCATCGCGGATGATACGCACTTTTGAGTTACGCATAATACGCCCTTCGCGTACAAAGCAACCGGCAATAGTACCCACTTTGGTAATGTTGATGGATTCCTTCACATCAAGGGTGCCGATAACCTTCTCCTCTATCTTCGGCTCCATTAAACCTTCCATAGCGCTCTTCACATCTTCAATTGCGTTGTAGATGATAGAGTAAAGTTTTATTTCCACGCCTTCAGTATCGGCAATCTTTTTGGCACTTACTGATGGGCGTACGTTAAAGCCGATTACAATAGCATCGGTAGCTACAGCCAGGTTAACATCTGATTCAGATATTTGGCCTACGCCTTTGTGTACCACCTTCACCGCAATTTCTTCCGTTGAAAGTTTCAGCAACGAATCGGCAAGCGCTTCCACTGAACCATCCACGTCGCCTTTAATAATAAGGTTAAGTTCCTTAAAGTTACCCAGTGCCAAACGGCGGCCAATTTCATCAAGGGTAATGTGTTTCTTGGTACGTATGCCTGTTTCGCGTTCAAGTTGCGCGCGTTTGTTGGCAAGGTCTTTAGCCTCCTGCTCGTTTTCAAACACCTTAAATTTTTCGCCCGCTTGCGGTGCACCGCTTAAACCTAAAATCATAACCGGTTTAGATGGGCCGGCTTCTTCAGTCTTTTCGCCTTTGTGGTCGAACATGGCCTTTACACGGCCTGAATACGGGCCGCAAACAAGTATATCGCCTTTGTGCAAGGTGCCCGCCTCAACCAATAAAGTAGCGGTGTAACCGCGCCCTTTATCAAGCGTAGCTTCAATTACTGAACCAATTGCGTTTTTATGCGCGTTAGCTTTTAAATCAAGCATGTCCGCTTCAATCAAAATCTTATCCATTAAGGCGTCGATGTTCAATCCTTTTTTGGCAGATATTTCCTGGCTTTGATATTTACCGCCCCACTCTTCAACCAACAAATTCATGCCGGCTAACTGTTCGCGTATTTTGTTGGCGTTGGCGCCGTCTTTATCAATTTTGTTGAAGGCAAAAATCATAGGTACGCCTGCCGACTGTGCGTGGTTGATTGCTTCTTTTGTTTGAGGCATCACGGCATCATCAGCGGCAATTACAATAACAGCAACGTCAGTAACTTTTGCACCACGGGCACGCATAGCGGTAAACGCTTCGTGGCCCGGCGTATCAAGGAAGGTAATTTTTCTGCCTGCCGGTGTGGTTACTTCATACGCACCAATGTGCTGCGTTATACCACCCGCTTCCCTTGATACTACGTTTGATTTACGGATGTAATCAAGCAAAGATGTTTTACCGTGGTCAACGTGGCCCATGATGGTTACAATAGGGGCACGTGTAGTTAATTCTTCAGCAGTATCCGGTTCTTCTTCCTGGAACGCGGTTGTTTCTTCAGCGCTCTGGAATTCTACTTCAAAACCATGTTCGCCGGCTACCAACTCAATAATTTCGGCATCCAACCTTTGGTTAATAGAAACCATTACACCCAACTGCATACAGGTTTGAATAACCTGTACTGCCGATACGTTCATAAGGCTGGCCAATTCGCTAACGGTCATAAATTCCGTTACCTTCAGTTTTGCGCCCTCTTTGCTTTGCTCTTCAGCTTCCCTCTTTTCCTGGTTGGCTTCGCGTTTTTCCCTCCTTAATTTAGAACGGTCGCTCTTGGAAGTTTGCGCCTGTATTTTGGCCATGGTAGCCCTAATCTTATCCTCAATTTCCTTCTCGCTTATTTCAGCGTTAGGGGCTGGCTCATTTGCCTTTTTGGTAACCTCGCGCTTGCGCTGGAAGTTTTCAACCTTTTTATCGTAAAACGGATTGGGGCCTGTTGAAGGTGCAGGGCGCTCTTTCTTTTTAATCAGCTTGCGCTCGCGTTTTTTCTTTTCCCCTTCAGGGGTACCGTCCTTCGGCTCTTCTTTCTTTTTAGGCTGCTCTACCCTAATTTCAATTTTGCCTAAAATTTTGGGGCCTTCAAGTTTCTGATACTTGGTTTCGTGGTGTTCAATTTGCTCAGGTTCGGGGCCGGTTTTCTTTTTCTTTTCTTCTTCAACTACTGCCTCCGGCTCGGGTTCCTTTACGGGCTCAGGTTTTTTAACTTTTTTGCCTTTATCAAGGTCAACTGTTCCAATAATTTTGGGGCCTTCCAGGGTCACCTTTTCAGCAGCAATAGATTGTTGCTCTTCTTCCTTGTGTACTATGTTGCTTTTTACAAGGATGTCCTTTTCCTCTTCCTTCTTTTTAGGCGTAGTGGCAATGTTATCCTCCACCATCTCAAGGGTTTCTTTCTTGGCCTTGTCTATTTTGGTATTATCAGCCTGTAACCTGATGGCTTTATCGCTGCCAAACTCTTTGTCCAACACCGCCAACATATCGGGTGTTAACTTAAAGTTGGGGTTGCTCTCCACGGCAAACTTTGCACGCTTCAACGCTTCAAGGATGTGCTCCGTTGATACGTTGTAGGTGGAACCTGCTTTTGCTAATCTTATTGCTTTTACTTCTGCCATACTTGATTTTTAGCCACACCTACATTTTACTTCGGCGGGCAAGGCCCCCGTGCCATTTTTGTTTTTTTAATGGCACTGTTTAAAGCACCCCCGGGGGGATTCAGGGGGCCTGTATTACCTTACTTCTCATCCTTAAATTCGCTTTGAAGTATCTTGCGTATTTCCTTGATGGTTTCTTCTTCAAGGTCAGTACGGCGCACCAGCTCATCATCACTTAAAGCCAGTACACTCTTAGCGCTATCGCAACCAATTTTCTTCAATTCGTCTATCATCCATGTTTCAATTTCATCTGCAAACTCGTCGAGGTCAATATCGTATTCCTCCTGGTCGCCCTCTTCGTTTTCGCGGTAAACATCAATTTCAAAACCTACCAAACGGCTGGCCAGTTTAATGTTTACACCACGCTTGCCAATGGCCAATGATACCTGGTCCGGCTCAAGGTACACGGCAATTTTCTTTTTCTCCTGGTCAATATCAATTGAGTTGATTTTGGCAGGTGCCAATGCACGCGTAGCCATCAGGCTAAGGTTATTGGTGTGGTTAATAATATCTATGTTCTCATTCTTTAATTCGCGTACAATACCGTGGATACGTGAACCTTTAACACCTACGCAGGCACCCACCGGGTCAATACGGTCGTCAAAAGATTCAACCACCACTTTGGCTTTTTCGCCGGGTTCGCGTACAATATTTTTGATAACGATTAGGCCATCAAAAATTTCAGGTACTTCCTGTTCAAGCAACTTGGCCAAAAAGGCGCTATCGGTACGCGAAAGGATAATGTATGGCGTGCCGTTTTTCATTTCCACCTTCTTCACCACCGCACGCACGGTTTCGCCTTTTTTAAAGAAATCAGTTTTTATCTGTTCTGATTTAGGCATTAAAAGTTCATTGCCTTCTTCATCCAGCAAAAGGATTTCTTTCTTCCACACCTGGTAAACTTCGCCGCTTATAATCTCACCAACCTTTTCGCTGTACTTTTTGTACACCTCATCTTTCTCTAAATCGCCCACGCGCGATGCCAGTGTTTGGCGTGCGGCAAGGATAGCCCTGCGGCCGAAACTTTCAAGCTCAATCTTTTCATAGGTTTCTTCGCCTACTTCAAAGTCCTCTTCAATCTTGCGCGCCTCAGTAATGGCGATTTGTTTGATGGGGTCCTCCACTGCATCGTCTTCCACTATTTCGCGGCGGTGCCAAATTTCAAGGTCACCCTTGTCGGTGTTTACCACAATATCGAAGTTGTCCGTATCAATGTACTTTTTGCGAAGCAAGGTGCGGAATACATCTTCCAGCACTTTCATCATTGTAGGACGGTCTATGTTTTTTATTTGCTTGAACTCGCTAAAGGAGTCAATCAATTCTAAGCTGTTCATGGCCTTTAATTTTTCGTTTTGAAGATTTTATGGTTTTACTGAATAATGAATTTAAAAATTGAACACCAGCATGGCCCGTTTAATATCGCTAAAGTTTATGCTGTACTCTTTAGGCGAAACTTCATTGGCCGCTTTTGCCGGGTATTTTTTCTTTTTCTTCTCTTCTATTACCTCTTTTAATTTTATTCCTTGCTCGTTTACTTCAACTAATTGAGCTTCAATTCGTTCTCCATTTGTTTTTATCACTTCAAGGGTGCTGCCTACCCTTCTTTTATATTGGCGCGCTACCTTTAAAGGGTTGCTCATGCCGGGCGATGAAACCTCTAATATATAGTTAGCCGGCAGTAAGCCGCTTTCGTCCAAATATTTCTCTAAATGCCTGGAAACCAATGCGCATTCATCAATGTGTACTCCCTCATCGCTGTCAATAAACACCTCCACCCGCTTGCCCATGTTTATCTTTATATCAACCAGGAACAAGTTTTTCTCGCTCAGCACCGGAGCTAACCACTCCTCAATCTTCAGTTTTATTGTCTCAACGCTCATATCCGGAAAATACGAGAGGGGACTCTCGTCCCCTCTACCAATCATGAATGCAGGGCAAATATAGTGGAAAATACGGGGAAAGCAAAATTAAATTATGGCCTCCCCCGCCTCTCCGCAGCGGCCGGGCGGGGTGTTTGTATTCACTTTCGCTATTTAACAAACACCCACAACCGCTACTCTTTCACTTTTCACCTTTTCAAACAACCCCTTCACTACCAACGCTAACTTTCCACCCACCCTTACTCTACCATTACAATACCCTTATACTTTTTACAGTGCAGGGTGTCAGGGTCAAAAATAAACAGGCCTTAAAAACCAATTGTTTACAATTTGACTACAAAAGTAAACATCATATCCTTCGCTCTCAGCGAATATCCGCTGCCTCCAATCCTTGTAATTCACCGAAAACCCATTACCCTAATAATCAGCCCTTTCCAAAAAAACGCACCCTAACACCCCGCATCACATTCGCAAACGCTAAAAAACCGATGTCCCTAATTGCCAACCACATCCGTTTCAAACCACCCTAATTTTACCCTAACATTTTTGCCCGGTATATATTTATGTAGGAAATCAAGGCCGCAAAAAAAGAGTATGTCACGGAGTTTGTCATGCCTGGCGGCCTTGTCTGCTGGATAGGCAGAGTCGATGCGCGAACCGCCACTCAATCTCTTACATAACTTTTCAGATTTGCCAAAGCTCATTAACCGGGCATATTGGCTCCAACAGCCGCTGCGCGGTAGCGGTTCTCCCCAGCCTGATTGAACGAGGTCAACTCGTTCGGTCAGGCGCCTGGGGAGTTAGTGGGTGCGCGCAGGCATTCCCGATACAAATGCAAACAAAATATAGTATTTCAAAGCCTGCCTGAATTATTCCTCAGGCAAACCCCATCTCATTCCTAATAAAACTGCTAAAAGGAATAAGGCGGGAACGCAAGCCAATTATCAAAGAGCCGCCCTCTTGGTTTTAACATCTTGGCTCTTAATTCTATCAATGCAAATATAATCAAAAAAGAAACAAAAGTAAAATAATTAACAAAATCCGCATTCCCTTCCCCACGCGTGGAGAGGTTGCCACCCGGGGCTTTGCCCGATAGCAGCAAGCACTAATTAAAAATTAACGTACCACCAACTTAATTACAAACAAATTAAATTATCTTTCAATTGCACGCCTTTATTGCTGGCGATAAGGGCCAAAAACCACAAGCCGGGAAAAACTAACAAAGGCCTAAAAGCAACCATTATGGTTTACAAACACCTTCTTCTGTCCTTCATTTTCATCCACACAACTATTGGCTGCTCTGCTTCTAACCTTACTTACTCAGGCACATTTACAAACACTTCTTTTCAAAAAATTGGCATTGTTACCTTTAACCTGCAAATACAACCCGATAATAAAATTAGCGGCTATATAAATTTTTCCGGGTACCCAAATGGCAATGTGCTGTGCGGCGCCGGTAATTTTGCCGGCATAAAACGCAATGATTCCATCTATTTCAGTTTTATCTCAAATGATACCGATGCCGGCTGTGGCTTCGATTACGGATTTCTGTTTTCCGCTGGTGCAGCCTATGTAAATGGATATGATTCTATAGAGGGTAAATACTATATAGCAAACGGCCAACAGGGGGTATTCCATTTAGGCCTGGTAAACCGCCCAGCTTTTGTTGGTGGAGTTAAAGAGAACAACTACGGCCATGCATTCTCATTCCATTTTAACCCGGCTAATACCCGCTTAATTATAACAGATGCTGAAACCACGGCGCAAACGATAACCATTTACAACGAAGCGGGGCAAAAATTGGCTGAGCAAAAATTTGCAGAGGAAATAGACATAAGCTCCCTAAACCGCGGTACTTATTTTATCGAAGTGTCGGGCGGCCCCAACATAGCCTGGCAAAAATTTGAGAAGTTGTAAGCCCCCCAGTTTTTATTAAAATATTTTCACACCCAATTCCCCCCCAGCAGTGTCTCCCTTCCGCAGGTTGGGGACTCTGCGTTCCTTAACCACACAGCCGCTTACTTAACAGGCAAAAGATGTAATTACCCAAACTGCATTTTTATTAAAATAATTTCACACTCAATTACGTTACTTTTTCAGTCTTTTGCCTTATATAATTAACCCAGCCCCTGCCAGCATGTTTTATAGGATTTTTACTTTTTTGGTTTTATTGCTTTGCACCTATTGCCTTAAGGCACAAACTTATGGCAGCATACAAGGCAGGGTGCTCGACTCATTAACACAGGCGCCTCTGGATGGCGGGCAGGTAATGGTGTTAAAGAAAGGCACAACCGATGCCCCGCAAACGGTACTTACCGATAGCCTTGGGCAGTTTTTACTAAAACAGGTACCTTTTGGCAGCTACCAGGTGCAAATAAGTATGGTGGGTTATGGCACATTAAAATTTCCGGTCGAGTTATCCGCCCAAAGGCCTGATGCCACTTCGCTTAAACTGTTTTTAAGCACACAGGCTAAACAGTTGCAGGAAACAGAAATACTTTCCGAAAAACCGGTAATACGCAATGTAGCAGGCAAAATAATTTTCGACGTGGGCAAAACAATCAGCGATGGGGCTGAAACAGCGCAGGAGAGTTTGCAAAAGATACCGGGCGTTAATGTTGGGCAGGATGGCGCAGTAACCGTGCGTGGCAAAGGCAATGTAAAAATTTTGGTGGATGGCAAACCCAGCCCTATGGCGCAAACCAACCCCGAGCAGTTTTTAAAATCGATACCCGCAAAAAACATTGAAAGCATTGAAGTAAACACTGCCCCCTCGGCTAAATATGATGCCGCCGGCAGCGGTATTGTAATAAACATTAAACTTAAAAAAGGCAGGTTGGAAGGCTTTAACGGTTCGCTTAGCGCCGGGGTAGGCACGGTGTTTAATAAGTTTAATGGCTCGGGCAACTTTAACTATAAAAAAGGCAAGGTAAATGTATTTGCCAACGCCTATTACCGCAACGAGAAAACCTCATCCATAAGTACCGATAACAGAAGGGTTATGGTGGGCGATTCCGCTTTTTATTTTAACCAGAGGCTGCTGGGCAATAACCATTCGCAAAGCCCCAGCGGCAAAGCGGGTATTGAATATTCGGTTGATAAAAACCATACCCTTACTTATACGCTCGATGGAAATTATTGGGAGTGGGCCTCAAAAAAATCAGGCACCGGCGATAACCGTAATGGCGCCAACGCCGTGCTTAATAATACACAAATGGGTGGCCAGGGTGCCAGCACCGGCCTAAATGTTACAAATGCCATCAACTACCGCCAAACATTCGATACTACCGATAGGGCCTTAACTATTGATGTTGCACATACTTATGATGAACACGGCAACCACAATGAAAGTTATTCGCACACTTTCGATAGCCTTGGCCTGGAGGTGCCGGCCTCATTCTTTAGTAAAAACACAAAGAATAATGGCATTACACATAACATACTGTTGCAGTCTGATTTTAATACCCCACTTAAATGGGAAGGCTCCAAAATAGAAACAGGGGTTAAGGAAGAGGTAAATATTTTTACCAGCACCACCAATGTTTTTGATATGGCCACCGGTACTGCTATAAGGGATACTGTGCAAAGCAACAGCTTTAACTACACCGAAAGCGTTACGGCTGCTTATGGAACCTACTCTGGCAAATACAAATCTTTTTCTTTTTCGGGCGGTTTGCGGTGGGAACATACCTATGTTACTTCGCCTACCAGTTCAGTAAGGCAAAATTATTCCAGCTTTTTTCCGGATGTAACCCTTGGTTATAATATTACCGAGAACCATATTCTAACCTTAAGCTACGGCCGCAATATTAACCGCCCGGGGTTTTGGATGTTGAACAATTCCACCACTTATAACACGCCATACTCAATTTGGCGCGGCAACCCCAATATAAAACCTGTATTTTCTAATTCAGTTAACCTCGATTATAACGCTACTATTAAAAATCAATCGTTCAATATATCGGGCTCGTTTTCGCATAACGGGGGAACTTTTCAGCAAATAAGCTCGGTTGATTCAAACAGGGTTACAACTACACAATTTCAAAACGCAGGCACACAAATTACAGCCTATGCGGGTATTGATGGCACATTCAAAATTTTTAAGTGGTGGGATATTTCTGCATCTGTTAGCTATGATTATAGTTGGTATGATTATTATTATAACGGTGTAAAGATGAAAGCGCAGGGCGGGCAGGTTAATTTTTGGGGAAGCACCACTTTCCGCTTTTGGAAAAATGCCAGCCTGCAGCTATGGGGTTGGGGCAACACCGGTTATGTTGAAGCGCAATCGCACATGAAACCCGTAGGCAGCGTAACGGTTACGCTGAAGAAGAAATTTTTTAAGGACCGCTTTATTGTGGCTATCAGTTGCCGCGATGTTTTTAATACCATGAAATGGACTACACACAGCATGGCCCCGGGCCTGGATAGCTATACCACCTGGAACAGTGAAACACGTGTTGGGTACTTAACGCTAACCTACCAATTTGGCAACCAAACTTTTTCTCCGGGCTCTAAAACAAAAGGCAAAAGCAACAGGCTTGGGGGCGGTGGCGGCAGCGGTGGTGGCGGCGGAGGGATGTAGGGTTTCACGTTCAACATTAGGCTATAGGCTTGTTAACTTGAAACCTGTAACCTGAAACTTCAAACTTTTGTTACATCAACTGCCTTGCCTTAATTTCAAGGTATTTATTAATAGTATTAACCGTTAGCGCCTGTGGCGGCGAAAGAAGGGTGAGTATGCCGTTTTTGTTCAGCTCTTTTTCCATCAGCCTTTTTTCGAAGGCAAATTTTTCGGCAATGGTTTTAATATAAATCTCCTCCATGGTAGAGGCCTCGTTCAGCGTAATCTTTTTCAACTCCGTGTTTTCAAAAAATACCACCAGCAATAAATGGAACTTAGCCATCGATTTTAAAAAGGGCATTGCACGTTGCAAACTGTAAACCGATTCAAAATTGGTAAACAGGGCCAGTAAGCTGCGTTGCTTAATGCGGTGCCGCACATTGGCATATAAGGCTTCATAATCGCTTTCTAAAAACTGCGTTTTCTGCTTGTAAAGTGTTTCAAGTATATGCTCCATTTGCGCAGGGTTGCGCGTAGCCGGTAAAAAAGCCCCCGCGGTTTCGCTGAACGTAATCAGCCCGGCCTTGTCTTTTTTCATCAGGGCGGTGTTCGATAATACCAGCGAGGCATTTATTGAGTAGTCTAGCAGCGACAATCCCTCAAAAGGCATTTTCATGCTGCGGCCCTTGTCAACAATGCAATACAGCTGCTGGCTTTTTTCGTCAGCGTAGGTATTCACCATCAGGTTATTGCGGCGCGCCGTAGCTTTCCAGTTAATGTTGCGGAAATCATCGCCTTTTACATATTCCTTTATCTGCTCAAATTCGTGGCTTTGGCCTATTCGCCTCATCTTTTTTACGCCCGCTTCGCTAAGCCTGTCGGCAACGCCCAGCAACTGGTATTTTTTCATTTGAAAAAAAGAAGGGTAAACGGCCACTTTCGCTTTTTCGCCAAAAGCATAACGGCGCTTGGCTAAGCCAAAGGCGCTTTTGGCATACACCAGTATGCTGCCAAATTCGTATTCGCCACGCTCCATGGGGCGCAATTCGTAATGGTGCAGCAGTTTTTCGCCGGGTTCTATTTTTAAGCGCACTTCCCAATCGCGGTGCTGAAACTGTACGGGTATCTCATCAATTACCTGCGCGTAAACCCTGAACCTGTAATTGTTTACAAGCCCCAGTTCCACCTTGTTGTCATCTCCATTGCTAAACCGTTCGGCCATGCGCCTTCCCGCTGCCATACCTTCGGCCTTTGAAAATAGCAAGGCCGTGTCTGCCACTATGGCTGCAATTAAAAGTACCAGGCTTACATTGGCTACCACCATTAAAAAAGGTACAAAGTACGATAGCACATACACCACAATAATACTGCCCGCCACCATGTACGCCAGCCGCGAAAGGAAAAAAGAAGAATAAAACCTGGATAAGGGGTTCATGCTTGTTACCTCGGTATTTCCAGTTGCTGAAGAATTTGTGTTATCACATCATCGGTACTAACACCTTCCATTTCTTTTTCGGGCGTAAGTATAATGCGGTGCCTTAGTACGGGCTTGGCCACGTAAAGAATATCATCGGGCGTAACAAAATCGCGGCCTGCTGTGGCTGCAATAGCTTTTGAGGCCTGCATAATAGCCAGCGATGCCCTTGGCGATGCGCCCAGGTAAAGTGATTTGTTATCGCGCGTAGCGGTTATAAATTTGGCTATAAAGCGCATTAGTTTTTCATCAATAACAATTTCGCGTATCAGCCTGCGCAGGTTAATAATCTGCTCGCCGCTTAATACGGGGTGTATGGATTCAACCGGCTTATCATTCCCCAGTTTGTTGAATTTTTCAAGTATGCTTAGTTCTTCTGCTTCCGTAGGGTAGGGCACATTAATTTTAAAAAGGAACCTGTCAAGCTGGGCTTCGGGCAAACGGTAAGTGCCTTCGTGCTCAACCGGGTTTTGCGTGGCCAGCACTATAAAAGGCTCCGCCATTTTGTGCGATACACCATCTACAGTTGCCTGCCGTTCTTCCATCACCTCAAAAAGTGCCGATTGCGTTTTTGCCGGTGCGCGGTTAATTTCATCAATCAATATAATGTTGCTGAACAGGGGCCCTTGCTTAAACTGAAAATCTCCCGCCTTGGCATTATACACCGTGGTGCCTATAACATCTGATGGCATAAGGTCCGGCGTAAACTGCACGCGCGAAAAACCGGAGCGGATGCACCGTGCCAGCAGTTTGGCGGTAAGCGTTTTGGCAACGCCGGGCACGCCCTCAATAAGCACGTGGCCATCGGCCAATAGGCCCGCAATAAGCAGGGTAATCAGTTCTTTTTGCCCTACAACTATTTTGCCTATTTCGGCCTGTAGTGTATTTACTGCTTCGTTTAAAGCAATAATGTCGCCCCGTTCTTCAAATTGAATATCATTCATAATTTATCTGGATTGGTGATAAAAATTTTCTAATGCTTTATGAAACTCCATTAACTCTTCATCGCTAACCTTCTTCTTTTGCTGCAGGCCGTTGATGAATGACACAATATAGCCTACCTGCCCAACATCAACACCCGTGCGCGATGCAAGTTTTTCAACAAAGGTTTCGCTTAGCTCTGATGTAGGCAGCCTGAAACGGGTACGCACATGGTCTAAAAAATACGAAGCCATTTTAGACGCCAGGTTCATGTTATCGTGGGTTTCGTAATACAGGCGCCCAATGGTATTTGTAAAATCAAGTGAATCATTCCGGGGCTTCTCCATAACCGGAATCAGCCTTTGCTTGCGTTTAGATTCAAGCAAAAAGTAAAGCACCACAAGGGCCAGCAACAACAGTAAGGCATACCTGAAGGCAGGTACTGCCCAAATAGCGCTAAGCACCCATTTGCGTCCTGCCGTATTCTTCGCCGACCGCTTGCTTTGGTAATATTCATCCCAAATTACATCGCTGTACTTGCCATTCATAGCCGAAAAAACCTGTTCGGCATAGTGGTAGTTGTTGCGGGTAATTAGAAAGTAGTTCGAAAAACAAAAAGGCTGGGTATGAATAAAAATATTACCTGCCCCCACCTTCATTTTTATAAAATTGGTGTAAGAATGCCCCTGCGTGCCCAATGGTTCAGTATAATCCTCGTCATAGCTGAAAACATAAGTGGGGTATGCCTTGCCGGGGTAAGTGTAACTCGTTTTGTCCCTAAAAACCGGCCCCCGTAATTCCACGCTTAGTGAATCTTCAGCAATATTGGGGTGCTTATCGTCAATTTCTTCATTGCCGTAAACTGTAAGCTTAAGGTTTGTAAGAAACATGCTGTTCCATTCACTTGCGCTTATAAATACATCGTTGCCTGTGCGGGCAAACCTCACCAGGGCCAAAATGTCTTCCTCCGGCGCATTAAAATATTTCGATACCAGTATAAAAGCATTGCGGTGCCCGTATTCACTTTCCAGTTCCGATGCCGGCAGGTGGTTAACCGTTACCGATTCTTTATTGAACAGCCCGGGCAAACTGCTAAAAATAATATCGCATCCGTATGGTATTTTATCTTTGCGCTTAAGGGTAACGCGCTCATCAAATTTTTTGCTTCTTCCCCAAAACATAAAACCCACAACCAGCAAAACCAGTATAGCAGCTAACACATAATATATCCATACCTTCTTCAATGCCTACACTGTTTTATTAAAGTTATCAAAGCCCTGTTGTACCTCAGCAAACATTTCTTCGGTAAGGTCAAAATGGCCATAAGTGGTGTATTCAAAAATGCGGGTCAGTTTAAAAAAGTCGCTGTAATAACCGGTGCCATACAGTTCGCGCACATACTCCAGGTTGGTTTTATCATCCCTGAAAGTAATCAGCTTCTTCTCCGCCATTTTCTTCAAAACAATCAGGTACATCAGGCGCACTGCCATTTTAAAATTTTTCTGTTGCAGGGCGGCAGCTAATGCATTGCTTAAATCGGTTTGCATCAGGTTTTCATTATCGGTGGCAACCTCTTCAGCTGTTTTTTGTTTTTTACCACCACCAAAAAAGATGCGGTAATCGAACCCCACTATCCATGATAGCACCAGTAAAAACACTATGCACAAAACAATCCACATCACCACCTGGAACGAACCCGATGAAAACAAATCGTTCAACGCATTTAAAATTTTGGCAAAAAAACCAGGCTCCTTTTCTTCTATTACTTCCTTCTTTTTTTCTTCGGGGTGGTAATCATAATCGCCACTGCTTTTCCATTTCTCAACCATGCCCGGGCTTATGCTGCGCTGCACAGTGTACGAAGTAGTATCCACGCGGATGCCAAACCGGTAAATGGGCTTAAAGCCTTCTGTTTTTAAGGGGTTATAATCGTATTGGCTGCTTTTGTAATAATCGCTGCTGTAGGAGGGGTCAACAGTGGCAGTTGTATCATCTTCTGTATGATAGGTGCTTTCCTGCGCAAAAGTGCCGGCCTGCACTGCCAGCGTCAGCAAACTAATTATCAGCCACCGTTCCATATATTTCCTCATTTCAAACCGCCTGCTTTTTCGCCAGCCTTTTTGCCACGGCTATAGGGTAAATGCCAAAATAGAAAATAACATAGGCCGTTGACACCACTAATATGGTTATGCTGAGCGCCAGTGGCATGTCTTCATGCTTGGTAACAAAGCTTTCAAAAAATGCAGCCATCAAAAAAACAGGTATCAGGCCAATCAGTATTTTGCCTCCGTCCATGGCAGCCACCTTAAATGCATCCATCCTTTTATGCGTACCGGGGAAAAGGAAACTGGTACCCAGCGCAAGCCCCGCCCCGCCTGCAATGGTAAAGGCGCTTAGCTCCAGTGTACCGTGTATCATTACAACCAATATCCATTTTACGCCAAGGCCGTGCGAGTAAAAAATATATTCAAAGGCCCCCACCATAATACCATTGGTAAATAAAAGGTACATAGTAAAAATGCCCAGAAAAATCCCTGCGCCAAACATCAGGAATGCAACGCCTATGTTATTTAAAAATATTCCCAGCCAGTTAATTAGGGCGTTGCCACCGCCATAAACCCCAAATGGATGGCCCTCAGCAATGTTTTGTTCGGTCATGGCAACGTAATTATCGCCAAGTATGCCTTTAACAAAACTTTCATCGTGGATAGATGAATAAATACCGATGGCTATAAACAGGATAAAACTTAACAGGGCAATGGCCATGTACCAACGCTGGCGGTAAATTGCCATGGGCAACTCCTGCTTAAAAAACAACGAAAACCTCGAAACGTCTTCTCTCTTGTTCCTGTAAATGTTAAGGTAAAATTTGGCAGCCAGGTTATTTAAATAGCGCGTTATGCCGCTGCGGGCATAAAAGGTACGGGCATAAGAAAGGTCCTCAACCGCCTGCGTAAAATGCCCCGACATCTCGTCAACCGAAACATTTTTCTGCTGGCGTATTTCTTCCCAACGGGCTTTGTTCTTTTTAATAAAAAGCGCTTCCCTCAATTTCCCTGCATTTGGCTGAAATATATGAAGAATAGATTACTTTAAACACAAACCCTTATTTTAGCCTCCATAGAATGAGCGTAATCAGGGTTCCCACCAACTTTAATATTGAACTTGAATTCGAATCGGCCGATTTTGGCCGCCGGATGATAGCCTGGCTAATAGACTTTGTCCTCAAGGCCATATACGTCATTATATGTTTCTACATACTAAAAGGGATGGTGTACAGCGTGGAAAGCAACATCTTCTACCTTTGGAAAATACTCTACGCACCCATCCTTTTTTACGACCTCCTTTTTGAAACCTTTACCAATGGCCGAAGCCCGGGTAAACTGATAATGAAAATTAAAGTTATCCGCGAGGATGGTGGCCGCCCCTCTTTTGGCCAGTACGTTATAAGGTGGCTGATGCGCACTGCCGATTTTGGCACTTTTGGCCTGGGCGCCATTTTTTCTTATGCCTTTAGCAAGTACGGCCAGCGCCTTGGCGACTTAGCCGCCGGCACCTTGGTAATTTCAACCAAATACGAGGCCTCTATTGAAGACACCTTGTTTGTGGAGGTGGCCGATACTTATGTACCAGTATATACCCAGGTAATGCGCCTTAGCGACCGCGACATAAATACCATTAAACGCGTGTTGGACAAAAGCCTGAAAGATGCCAACTCCGACCTTCTTTTCCGTACTTCTGAAAAAGTGGCCAAGGCGCTTAAAATAGACCACAACACCCGCCCAAGGGAGTTTTTAACCACGCTTATAAAAGATTACAATTACTTAAGTGTAAAATAGGCCTTAGCTTTTTCCAACTGCATCAATAATAACTATTACCAATGCAAAGGCCATAAGGCCAAATAATACCATTAAATAAATGCCCATAAACTTAAGGCTCGACTTAAGGCTGGTTAAGCCATGGTTAAGGCTTAGTTGGTCGGTTGTATCAATAGCAGTTATAGTACGCTTACCGAACCTGAAAAGGTAAACTGCCGGTATAAAAAGCAAGGCTAAAAAAAGCAGGTAGAAGAAAAACACCATCACCGCAGGCCCACTCTGCCGTTCCGATACCTGGTATATGGCCAGTATAATGCCTATAATCGAAAGGCTTAACCATATAAAAAAAAGCACGCCTAATGTGCGGCCCCATTTGGCAGCATCACGCAGTATATCGCTGGTTTCTGTTTCAAGCTGCAGCCCAAAAATTGTTTCTTCTTTTTCTTCCACCATAAACACCGGTTTAAAAATGTTCTAATTGTTTGTTTTTTATTGTCGCGAAAAAGCCAAAAACGACCTTATTAAAATAAGAAGGTTGAAGGCCGCCACTGTAGCTATAAGCACTCCAAAAATTTTAATAGCAAAGTTAAGCCCCGCAAGCCCTTCGCGGAAATATTCCTGGTCTCCCCCCTCTATGGCGGCGGTTATTTTTTTGCCAAACCTAAGCAGGTAAACAAACGGCGCAATTAGGCCGCCCGATAACACCAGGTAAAACAAATAATGCAACTGCTCTGATTTACGCGTTTGGGAATAGTGGTACATATATAGCGCATAGGTCAGTACGCCAACAGTGGCAATAACAAAACCTGCAATGGCTGCAAATTTTGCCCACTTGCCGGTATCTCGCAGGCCCTCGTTCATATCCTGCTCAACCTTTAACTCAAAAAGTGTTTCTTTTTCTTCCATGCAAAATTCCGGGTGGTTATTTTAATTACATAATGAATATAGTAATTAAAATATGCGTAGTTATTATACCAAAAGAATAATTACTTAAGCATTTTCGAAATGTAACCGTATAAAATATATCCATCTATGGCTGACGCAATGGCATTTACGGTAAAGCCTACTATAAAACCGGCCAGCAGGTTATTTAATGCTTGTTTCAGGGTTTCTGCGCTATAGGTTTCTAAAGCAGATAAAGTGCGTTTACTAAAGCGGAAGAAAAAAAAGATGACAACAAAATGAATCAGAAACAAAAAAATTGATGCAGCCCTGGTAATCAAAGTTAACGGGCTACCTGAAGTATTGGCGGCCCATGAAAGTTTGATATATACGATATTAGTGGTAACGCCAACTACAATAAGCAGGATTGATACCAATGCAGATAATTTCACCCAGCGCGCGAGGGAACGAAACACATCAGCCAACTCACCCTCAATCTTTATCTCAAAAACAGGCGTACTCTTCTCCTCATATTCTTTACCTAGTTGCCCTGGCCTGCAAATAAATGGTATTGATGGTATTTAAATGGTGGCCATTATGGTAAATGGTAAAATAGGCCAGTTCGCGGATGGTTAAAAGGCCCAGTATGGGGTGCTTAATAACGTATTGGTCCAGTTGTTCATCAGTCCATTTGTCGCGTACGGCACGTACCAGTTTAGCACCTTCTACCTGTAAGCGGTTGTGCAGCTCGCGGCGTTTGTAGTTTACCTTTTTGGGTACGTAAACACCGCTGGCCCTGGCGCCATGCTCCAGCTTATGAACGTAGTTGTCTATTACTTTACTGTAGCCATGCGATGTGCGGCCTGGTTTGCCATACAGCATTACGTGCAAAAACCGTGGCAGGGTATAAGCCATCGCCGTCATTTTTGTGCTGGTAATTAAATGCTGTATGTTTTCGGCGGGCGTCCATTTATTTTCTTTCGAAACATTGAAAGCCTCATCGGTAATTGCCAGGCAGGCAGTACACAGCGCATCATAAGAATCCTGCAACTCAATAATAATCTCCTCTTTACTTTTGCGCATAATGGGTTTGGTTAATACCGGTGCTAAGTTAACCAATATAATTCCATCCGTTTAAAGCCTGTTTGCACCATGCTTATGTCCTTGAATGCTTTAAGGATAAACTGAAACGCAAAACGCAATAGGACGCTGATTATTTATGGTTTTTATGATAATAATGATAAAACGAGAGCTGCCCTTTGCGTTCATCATAATCTTTGGCCATAACCATCATAAATAATCAGCGTTCTATTTGTATTCCGCATTTGGGTAAATAACTGAATTGTACTTACCAAAATACGTATGTGCAACATTTATCTGTTTTTTTCCAAAGCTTGCTCTAATTTCCCGCCTGCAAAATGTCAACAACGCTACAAACACCTATTGAGTACCTGAAAGGCGTAGGCCCCCAGCGCGGCGAATTGCTGCGTAAAGAACTGGAGGTTCAAACCTTCGGCGATTTGCTGCGGTATTACCCCTTTCGGTATGTTGACCGCAGCATTATATATAAAGTGCGCGACCTTAACCCTTTAACCCAATACATACAGTTAAAGGGCTTTATTACCGGCTTCAGGCAAATAGGCGATAAACGGCAAAAAAGGGTAGTAGCTACTTTTAAAGATAACACCGGCGAAGTGGGCCTGGTGTGGTTTCAATCAGCTGATTGGATAATGAAAACGCTGAAGCCCGGTATTGAATACCTGGTGTTTGGTCGCCCCAACCTTTTTAATGGTGAGTATAATATACCTCACCCCGAATTGGAGCCCGTTAGCGAGGCCGTTGAAGCAACAGGCGGCAAAGGCCTGCAACCTGTTTACTCAACATCAGAAAAAGCAAAAAAGAAAAACCTTGATGCCCGGGGCCTGGCAAAGCTTACACGTGTATTGGTTGAGCAATTAAGGGAGCGCGATGTGCCCGAGTTTTTGCCGCCTGATGTAGTGCAATCGTTTAAACTGATGCCACGGTTAGATGCGCTAACCAATATTCATTTCCCTAAAAATGAAACGCTGCTGAATGAAGCAACCCGCAGGCTGAAGTTTGAAGAGTTGTTTTTAATACAACTGCAACTACTTAAAATGAAAGCCAACCGCGGCGAGGTTAGCAAAGGCTTTTTGTTTGAGAAGATTGATAACAAGTTCGACAGGTTTTATAAAGAGAACTTAAAGTTTGAATTAACCGGCGCACAAAAGCGCGTGCTGAAGGAAATACGCAAGGATACACTTAGCGGCAAACAGATGAACCGCCTGTTACAGGGCGATGTAGGCAGCGGAAAAACGGTAGTGGCATTGCTAACCATGCTAATGGCTATTGATAACGGTTTCCAGGCCTGCATAATGGCGCCAACCGAAATATTAGCTAACCAGCATTATGAAAGCATTACTGAAACAGTGAGGGGGCTGGGCGTTGAAGTGGCACTGCTTACCGGCAGCGTAAAAGGCAAAGCCCGCAAATTTATATTAGAGAACCTGGCCGAAGGCAAAATACATATTGCTATTGGCACGCACGCGCTGATTGAGGATCCCGTAATTTTTAAAAACCTGGGCATGGTGGTAATTGACGAGCAGCACCGCTTTGGTGTAGCACAGCGCGCCAAGCTTTGGGCCAAGAACGATTACCCCCCGCATATTTTGGTTATGACCGCCACGCCCATACCGCGCACACTGGCCATGACCATTTACGGCGACCTTGATGTTTCCATTATTGACGAACTGCCACCCGGCCGTAAACCCATACGCACCGTACACCGTACCGACCACGACCGTATGCGTGTATTCGGTTTTATGAAAGAAGAAATTGCCAAGGGCCGGCAGATATATATTGTTTACCCGCTGATAGAAGAAAGCGAAGCACTGGATTTAAAACATTTAATGGATGGGTACGAAAGTATATCGCGCGCGTTCCCCAAGCCACAGTACCAGATAAGCATAGTGCATGGGCGTATGCGCGCCGCCGATAAGGATTTTGAAATGCAGCGCTTTGTAAAAAACGAAACACAGATAATGGTGGCCACCACCGTTATTGAAGTAGGCGTAAACGTACCCAACGCCAGCGTAATGATTATTGAAAATGCCGAACGTTTTGGCTTATCGCAACTGCACCAGTTACGCGGCAGGGTAGGGCGTGGGGCCGAACAATCGTTCTGTATATTAATGACGGGCGATAAACTGGGGCAGGATAGCAAACAGCGCATATCAGTAATGTGCCAAACCAACGATGGCTTTGTAATTGCCGAAGAAGATTTAAGGCTGCGCGGCCCCGGCGATTTGGAAGGCACCCGCCAAAGCGGAACCATTAACCTGCGCCTCGCTGATTTAGCCTTAGATGGAAATATTTTAGAAGCCGCCCGCAAAACCGCACAAAAATTAATTGATGAAGACCCCGGCTTAACGCAACCTGCGCATCAACCCCTGCTAAAGTTTTTGCAGGAAACATCAAGGGATAAAACGTGGAGTAAGATTAGCTAAACTCAGATGCTATCCCGCAGGGATGGTATCTGTGGCACAGCAGCCCACCGCAGCAAATCATTTTTTGGATTGAATTAAAGCGGCCTTATGAAACCTTGTGTATTTTATAGGAGGGCTTTGTTACCTGCCCTGTGGCTGTATTTATTAAAAGTACATCTGAAGATTGGGCGGCTGCAAACCTACCTGTATCCCAGGCTGCTACCTGCCAGTAAGTGTTTTTCCCTTTAGCTATTAAAATAATTTCCGTTTCGGGCATCTTAAACCCACGCCCTTCGGCTATCTGCATAGCTTTAGTATATGGCACTGCAAATTTAGTATCGTAGTCGATTACACTATCAGTGGCACCTGTTTCCGAATAGAATTTCCATGTGCCCACGTAAACACTACTTATGGTTGCCATAGTGCCACACTTCTTTAAGCTTCCGCTTTCATAATATTCTTTCCAATCGGTAAGTTTTGTAAGGCGGTTTTCATACATCTCTAAATAGCGGTTGCCATTTGCGTAGTTTTCAATGGTAATGGTATAGTTGCTGCTGTCATATGCCCTGTATAGCGGTTCCGGCTTGGTTAAACCCAGGGGCGTACCTATGCCCCTTTTCGCTTTGGGCGAACAGGAAAGCAGGATGGAAAGAAATATTACCGGCAGGTACTTCATAGGTGCATTTGCCGCGCGGGCAATGGATAAGTTACAAAGCTATATTTATAACAGGCTATTTAACGGTTAGGCTTCAATAATATTTTTAGGTGGGACATGCCCCGGGACACCATGCCTGCCGCACCTTGCCCCAGGCATCGCTTCACTTAAAACAAAAATTAAATTAATTATTAAAAATTGGTAGGTTTAGCTTCTAAGCCATTAACCTGTATGAAAAAATTCTTTCTTCTAACACTTGTAGCCTCGCTTGTTTTCGCTTCCTGCGGACAAAAGAAAAAATCAATTGTTGGGCTTTGGGAATTAAAATCAATAGCCAACTTTAAAAAAGATTTTGCTGAGCGCGACCATATTACACCTGAACAAAGCAAAACAATTGAAGATTTTTGTAAGAAAGCCGGGCATGATGGTTGCGAAGACCTTCTGAAAATTTTCGCTGAACCCAATGATAAATTGGAATACAACAAAAAGGAGGGCAAGAGGCAGATATTCTGGAATTTTGATACTACCACTAACCTCGTTACTATTCAGGAGAAGGATAACGGCCAGGGCAAAAGCGCTACGCTAAATAGTTACGGAAAATCCAAATGGGAGCTTAAGGGCGATTCTGTACTCTTTGCCGGCTGGAGCGACCAGAATGGAGCACCAATTGCTTTGTATATAGAAAAGTGCGACGATAATTCCTTGGTATTGCAGACATCTATATTCCCTGATGCCCCCTTTCAATTAATTTTTGAGAAAGCAAAAGAGGGCGCAAAATAATTTTTTTTTGGAGTGGGGTATGCCCCGGGACACTATGCCCTGGCCTATTAATGAATGAAAATATTTTAAGCATTCATGCAACCATTTTCATTGCAACCAATTTTAACACGCCCCCGTCTTTACAACACAATAACCCAAAACCCCTAAGTATGGCATTAAACATTTACCCCAAGCGTTTTTCGTTTAAAAAGATAGGTTTTACAGTGCTGATTGCATTAATAGGTTATTCAGCGCAAGCCTGTTATGCTGATTTTTCATATACCAACGGCTGCGTAGGCGATACCGTTTTTTTTACCGCCGCAGATGGCTTTGCCGTTTATACCTGGGATTATGGCGATACTGCCTCAGGTGCAGACAATATATCGCATGATGTAAACGGTTACCACGTATTTACAGCACCCGGCGATTATTATGTTACGCTTTTTGTAAACATTGGCGCCGAGTGGGACTACCGCACTAACATTATACATATAGGCAGCAATTGTTTCCAGGCAGGTTTTAATGCCGCGTGCATGGGCTCGCTTTATATGAATTTTACCGATAATTCAACCGGCACCCATGATTCGCAGTTATGGACGTTTGGAGACCCATCTGCAGGCGCCTATGATACCTCTTATTCTACCAGTAGCTACCATAGCTACTCGGCCCCCGGCAATTATGTGGTTACTCTGGTTATTGGCAATAACGGCGTTTATGATACTGTTAGCCAATCAATATATGTTGATACGGTTTGCAACGGAGCTTCTATTAATAATGCAACTATGCCTTTGCCTTGTATAAACGACAGCGTTCCGTTTTATGTAACCTACTATTCAGGCAACATTACTTATACCCACTGGAATTTTGCCGACCCCGGTTCAGGTGCGGCTAATACGTCAACAGAAGCTTTGCCGTACCATCAGTTTTCAGCGGCAGGCGTTTATGTAGTTACACTGGTGTATGGCGACGGCAGTTTTTACGATACCCTTACTAAAGTAATAACCGTAGTTGACTGTAACGTATGGGCAGGCGATTGCAATATGGATGGCGAAGTAAACGGCGAAGACATTTTTCCATTGGGAATTTACAACGGTGAATCCGGCGCGCAACGTATTGGCGCAGGCAATAACTGGAATGGCCAGCCTTGTGCATCATGGAATACCAATGGCTGGACATTTATGTACCTGCAGGATTTGGTAGATATGAAAATGGCAGACTGCAACGGCGATGGACACATCAACGCACAGGATGTGCAATCTGTACAGGCCAACTATGGCAAACGCCATACTAACCGCAATAACCGCTCAGCCATGTTGTATCATAATCCAACTGACCCAACGCTGGCATTGCAGCCTTCAACTAATACCATTAATGCAGGAGGCAACCTGAGCGTTACCGTATCGCTGGGCGATGTTTACCACCCTGCAACCAATTTATACGGTGGTAGCCTAACCATTTTATTCGACCCATCAAAGGTGGACCCTAATGCATTGGTGAACTTTACCCTGGGTTGGGTTGATACAGCAGGTAATAATGCGCTTATCACTTTCAGCCATGAAGATTATGCCAATGGCCGCCTTGAACTGGCCTTTGTAAAAACCGATAGGGCAAATATTACTACCTACGGCAACATTGCTACTGTTACGTTCCATACCAAATCAAGTGCATCGGGCCCATTGAACTTAACTATTGATGGCAATGCAAAAGTAATGAGCAACAGCAACTACAGCGGCGCCAATGGCAACCAGGAAGTGTTCCATGATGTTACGCTGCAAAATGCTGCGGTAACCATTAATAACCCTAATAGCGTACCCGATGTAACCAGCGTAGCGCAAATACAACTATATCCCAACCCAAGCAACGGAACCGTTTATGTGCAAACCGAAAATGTAAGCGGCACAGCGCAAATGGATGTGTTTAATGCAATGGGGCAAAAAGTGTTTAGCATGGCTTTAAACCTAAACGGCAGCGTGCAGCCTGTTCAATTACCTGCTTTGGCTACCGGCGTTTATAACGTGGCTGTACACGGGCAAAACGGCGAAACAATTACTACTAACAGGCTAACTATTATAAAATAAAAGCAGCGGTGATGTGGCCAAATGAATGAAGGCCGTTTCACCGTGGGAGCTATCATTCGCCCTTTGGGACAGTAGGACAGGTGTAGGCTTGTCCTGGCTGTCCCAATTTCTTTTTTTAGTAAAATCCAACAGGTAAATGATTGGTATTCAATTTGATTACAAAAGGGGGGCAATCAATAAGTGGGACAAGGATGGGCCCCATGGAGTGTCCCACCCATTTTAGTTCATGCTAAAAGCCCCGTGTATACCGGGGTTTCCTTCATTGTGGTCAACCGTTTGGGTAATCTTGCTAATAAGCCAGTTATTGCCTTTAAATACTAATTCAAATATGTATATACCATATGAATGAAAGAAGTTACTCCTGTCGCCTGTAAACCTTTGAATCATAAAATCGCATTCGCAATGTGCTGTGTTGCCTTCAATAATAATATTGTAATTACTATAAGTGTGGTTAGTAGTTAATCCACTTAAACCTTTCTTTCTTAACTCAACATATTCACTACTGCTTATAGTAGCAGGTTCAGTTTTTCTAAAGCTTGAGTAGTCAACATAAACTTCATTAGCCAGGCAGGCTTTCATAGTTGCCCAATCCTTGTTGTCGAAGGATTCAGCAAACTGCTGTAGTTTTTGTATGATGGGTTCAGGTTGCATTACCTGGTTTTTAATAGTTCATACATCTTATCAAACAAAGGTGCAGCAACGTTTAGCCTCCTGGCTTCCCTAACCATATAACCCGTTAATGATTCTAATTCTGTTTTGCCTTTGCCACTCATAAAATCGCGGTGCATGGAGGAGGTAGCATCGGGTAATAGGGTATCTAATTGTTTCTTTATTCTTATAGCAATATCTTTTTCTTTTATTACCCCTTTAGCAAGGGCAATAGCTGTTGCTTCATCTACCAAACCTAAAAGGGATTTATACTTTAACTCATCATTACGCATTTGCCCGTAATAATTATTAAAGTAAGAAGAAGCAGTAGCTATAGATGATAGGAAAATAAACTTCTCCCAAACCACCTCTGTTATTCGGTTGCTTAGGTGGGCATCAACATTGGCATCTTTTAATATCTTCTCTAATAACAAAAGCGTTTCATTGGGTTCGCCATCTACCCCAAAATGCAGTTTCTCAATTTTGCCTTCATTTAAAATTATACCCGGTTCTTTAATATGCGCTACCAGGTAAACACAGCCTTTTAATACAACAGAAGAAGGGAATGCTGCAGCACACCTTTCAACGGCATCAACGCCGTTAAGTAAAGGCAGTATAATAGTGTTTGGGCTTACACATGGTTTTAGCTGCTCAAGCATGGTATCTAAATCATAACCCTTAGTACATACCAATATATAATCTGCTATACCTAAGCTGGAGGCATTATCAGTTGCAAAGGCTGGCTTAGCAATAAATTCACTATCTCTTTTAATAACCTTCAAGCCCTGTTGCTGCACCTGTTTTAAATGGTTGCCACGGGCTATAAAGCATATTTCAACTTCAGGGCTTGCCTCATACCGTTTTGCCAAAAGCCCTCCAAAATAACCTCCTACGCCGCCAATACCTGCTGCTATTATTTTTGTTTTCATTACTGCCTTGCGCTTAAACTATACTTCATAATTAATACTTTTTTTGGGGTGGGACATGGCCCAGGGGCCAGTCCCAACTTTGGTTTTGTGCCAACCAAGAAGCACAATATGTTTTATAACTGCTTAGTAATGAATGGCGGCATGGGTGATACAGGCCTCTAAATGGGTGGAACACTCCTTGGCTTCCTGGGTAGTGTCCCACTTATGTCTGACCCAAAATAAAAAAGCCGCCCTACAAAAGCAGGACGGCTTCCAGGTTATCGCAAAACCCTATTTAGCTATGGTGAACTTTTGATGGGTAGTTACACCGTTGTTTTCAATTTCGAAAATGTAGATACCGCTGTTTAGCGCATTGGTATTTACATTATGTGTATTAAAGCCTTCGGTAACGGTGGTTTCCTCGCTAAGCACTTTTTGCCCTGCCAGGTTGTAAACGTTCATCCTTGCTTTGCCTTCAACGTTGCTTATAAACTCAACAGTTATGTTATCGGTAGCAGGGTTAGGGTATAGCTTAACCTGTTGTGCAATGTTATTGGCATCTTCTTTAGATGTAGGCGTAGTTGTTTCTCCTTCCAGCCTGAACGCCGTTGAAGCAACATTAACGCGGAGATTATAGCACGATGTGCTGATGGCGCCGTTGTATCCGTAAACGCGCACGTAATAGGTACCGGCAGAATTAGTGTTGCGCTTAATGGTTTCGCTGGTGGTGCTGCCATTTTGCGAAATAGCCAATTGCGTTCCGCTGCTGTTGTATAACCTAAGGTCGTAATCTGCCGGCAGGTTGCTAAGCGTTATTTGAATATTTGTATTTGGAGATGTGGTGGTGAATTTGAAATAGTCATTATCGGTGGTTGATGAAATTAAACCGGTAATGTCAGTATTGGTAGTAATTAATTTACCCGCTGTGCGCGATTCATTAGGCTCATAAACATCAGAACAGGTAGATGGCGCAGCGGTGGTGAAGGTGGCCGATGCAGTAAATGCTGATGCACCGCTGGCACATACTGTTTGTACCTGCCATTCGTAATTGCTGCTGGCCGTTAAACCTGTTGCGTTGTATGATGCGGTTGATGAGGTGCCTGCTAACCACGTTGCTGCACCTACTATGCGGTATTGAATATTATAGCTGGTTGCCCCGCTGGCCGCAGCCCAGCTAAAGGTGGCAGTGGCAGTGGTAATAGCAGATGTAGTTAAACTACCCGGTGCATTACATGGTGCAGTGCCGGTGGTTGTAAAGGTGGAAGAAGCAGTAAAGGCAGATGAACCGCTGCTGCATATTGTTTTAACCTGCCACTCATAATTAGTGCCTGCGGTTAATCCGCTTGCGTTATACGAAGTTGTTGCTGATGTACCTGTTAACCATGTACCCGAACCAACAGCACGGTACTGTACGCTATAGCTTGAAGCGCCAGATACTGCACCCCAGTTAAAGGTAGCTGTTGATGAAGTAATGGCAGAAGTACTTAAGCCCGTTGCCAAAGCACAGGCCGTAGCCGGTGGCACGCAACCCTGCGAGTTTAATATGCTTACCCGGGCACCGCCGCTGGCAAACAGGGCGTTCATACGCGTTGCCTGTCCTTGGGTAAACATGTTCATGCAGCCATCATCAGTATAGTCCATGTAGTTCATAAACATTACACCGGGTGATGAAGCGGTGCATGCATCGGTATGCGGATACGCAGGGCAGCCGTAATTTTCTGAGCTTTGGTTGGGTGTATCGCCAACGTTATCGGTGCCGGTGCAGGCAGTGCCGTCGTCGCCCCAAATGTGGTAAAGGTTAAGCCAGTGGCCTACCTCGTGTGTAGCGGTCCTTCCAAAATTATAGGGTGTTGCACTGCCCGGTACTGCCGCGCTGCCAACTGATGAGTACAGTACCACTACGCCATCAGTAGCTGATGAGCCACCGGGGAACTGCGCATAGCCAAGCAGGCCGCCACCAAGGTTACAAACCCACAGGTTTAAATAGCTGGACGAAGGCCAGGCATCATCGCCACCGGTTGATGATTTTTTTACTTTATCGTTTGTTGTAAACGAAGTACTGCTGGTTGACTTGCGCACAATGCCTGTGCTGGCATTGCCGTTAGGGTCGCGCTGTGCAAGGCAGAATTGTACATTGGTATTAGCCGCTACCGCAGCAAAAGGTGCGGGCGTGTTAGGTGCATCGGCATTTAAATGCGCGTAATCGAGGTTTAACTGGTTAATCTGCGCCTGTATTAAAGCATCGGAAATGTTTTGTGCTGCGGTATTATAAACCACATGCACCACTACCGGTATAGTAACCACGGCCCTTGAGTTGCCATTTGGGTTAGCCTGCGCATATTGTTGTGTAAACTGCTCTATCTGCTGCATGCGTGTAAGTAAACCCGGGTCTGCCTGTTTTTGCGCAGCCAGGTACTCCATAGTGGAGCAGCGGTGGTAAGTTTGCTGGGCGCCCAACTGCAACGCAGCTATTGCCAGGCACAAACTTAATAGTACTGTTTTAAGTCTTTTTGTATCCATAATAAATAGGGGTTTAATAGCTTGGGTAGTAAAGTTAGCCTTTAGGGCTTTATAACAACTAATTGCCCCTATTGTTTTTTGTGCGGTAATTTTTGCAAAATCAGATAGGAGGATTTTTAATACTGGAGCGTCCTTAAAATGCAGGTGCTTGGTTTACATGATTTTATGGCAAACAAAAGGCGGTGCCGCCTTTTTTACAAGATAACACCGCCCCTGTTTTCATAGGCTAACATAAGTTGGCCGAACTACTCCACTTTAATAAACCGGGCTTTTGCGGTTAACCCATTTACCTTAACATCAATAAAGTAAATACCGGGTGCCAGGCTGCTGATGTCCATGCGGTTCTCATCCAGGGTTTCAGCATATGCTACCTTTTGTCCGTTTATGTTGTAAATAACTGCACCCTGTAAACGTTGCCCATCAGCCTGTATTTGTATTTGGCTGGTTGCAGGGTTAGGGTAAACATGCACGGCAATATTGTTGTTGATGTTATTGATGGAAGTTGGCAGGTGCGTAGCCTGTTGCAGCCTCATCATAGGCCCGCCACCCACTTTGTATATGTAGAACATAGAATCGCAATAAGTAGAAGTACAGTTGTTGGCATCAGTAATAGAGAGGCACACGGTATAGAACCCGGGGGTACTGTAATTGTGTTCGCCGGTTGAATCGGTGGAGGTAGTGCCATCGCCAAAGTCCCATAAGTAACTTACTGCAGCAGCGCCGCTATGCATTACGCCTACATAGTACAGGCCCGGAATGTTGTTATCGGGGTAAATGTACATATAGGTTTGGCAGGGTACATTGCCGGGGGTATAAACAACATTTTGGCAGGCCGTTGCAACACAACCGGTGCCGTCAGTTACGGTTACGCAGAAATTATAAGTTTGGCCCGCTACTAAAATTGCAAGCGGGTCGGGGTAAGTTGAACTAAACAAACTATCGCTTGTTAGCGACCATATATAAGTATAAGGCCCTACACCGCTGGTATTGGCCACCAGCGTAAAAATTGAATCGATATTAGTGCTTGATATACTTACACTGCAATTAGAAATGTTGCTGATGTTAACGGTTGCTGAGGTAGTATAGCTGCATGTGTCCGCGCTATCCACAACAGTTAGCGTTACATTGTAAGTACCTGCCTGCGCATAGCTATGAAATACGGATGTACCGGTGCCATAAGTGTTATCGCCAAAATCCCAGTTTAACTGTGCACCTGCTGAAAAATTACCCTGCGCCTGAAAATTAGGGGTAGCATTATTCAGCATTTCGAAAGTTATAGCCGCGTTGCAACCATAAGGCGCATTGCCGGGCCCAAAGCGCCAGAATTTTGGGGTAATAGGATAAGTAAACCAGTCAGATGCACCTAAGCCCATGTAACCGCAATTGCCAACAGTTGCATCAGCGCCTTCAAATATGGATGTATCAGGAAACAATCCCCACAGGCTCCAGGTGTCAGTAGCAGGGCTGTATTTCCAAACTTTATTGCTTGCACCGGGTTGGTAAAAGTTGGTTTCGGTTAAGCCATTTACTACGAAGCCTTCATTATTTACTACAAAGTTATAGGTGCTTGATAAAGGGTCGCCGGGAAAATCGCCCAGCCTTACCCACGTAGTGCCATCAAACCGGTACCAATCGCTTTGCGTGTAACCGATGGGGTTGCCCGGTGTTACACCCATACCCGCATAAGCATATCCGCCAATTGTAAAGTAAACCATCGCTTGCCGTGCCGCGCCGGGAAAGCTTGCTTTTTGTACCCAAACATTAGTAGCAGGGTCGTATTCAAACATATCGTTTACATAGGGCTTAAAACCGCAGGCTATGTAGGCTTTGTTGTTAAGCGTAAACACTGCGCATGTATAGCGTGTTGAACCAGTGAATGGCGCCTTTTGAACCCAGGTATCGGTATTAGGGTTATACTGCCACAATTCCGCAGGGCCACTACCGGTGCCCGATGAATCCCATCCGTTAACTACGTAACCTAGCCCGTTTATTGTAAATGCGCTGGCGCCATATACCCTTGTGCCGGGGAAATTGTTTTTCTGAACCCAGGTATCAGTACGGGTGTTATAAAGCCAAACATTACTGGTAAGTGGCTTGGGGTTGTTATCTGCATGGGCTGTTACACCTCCAATTACAAATACACTATCGCCAATTGAAAAAGATGCGGGCGAATAAAGAGGTTGCGGGCAACTTGCCACCTGTGTAAAGGTGTAATTCTGCGCACGCGCAACAAATTGAAAAAGTACTGCAAAGCAGAATAAGGAAAACTTAAATTTCATGTATCAGCGTTTTTTAACGTACAAAATCCGTCCTTAAAAATCTATTTACGGATGAAAGATAGGTAGCCGGTGCCTTTGGTTGCCAGCTAAAAAAAATAAAAATAACGTGGCTAAAACGGCTTAAAACCTGTAATAAGGCTAAGCCTCATTGGTGTGTAGTGGCCAAAGAGGGTAGTAAAAAGGTACTTTTCTTACTCGGTTAAGGTGTTACGGGCGAGGCAACTGTTATCAGCTAAGCATCAAACTTATAGCCAATGCCCTTAATGGTTTTAAAGTAGTCGTCGCCTATTTTCTCGCGCAGCTTGCGGATGTGTACGTCTATGGTGCGGTCGCCAACAATGGTATCGTTGCCCCATACTTTGCTAAGTATTTCCTCGCGCTTAAACACGCGGCCGGGTTTTGATATAAGAAGGCTCATTAATTCAAACTCTTTGCGCGGCAGTTGTATTTCGGTGCCTGCCTTTACCACCATGTAACGTTCGCGGTCAATTTCAATATCGCCTACCCTAATTTTAGGGCTGCCTTCGGCTGTTTCCAACCTGCGCAGTAATGCCCTTATGCGGCTAATAAAAACACGTGGCTTAATGGGCTTGGTAATATAATCATCAGCGCCTACCTCAAAACCTGCTATCTGGCTATAGTCCTCATCGCGGGCGGTTAAAAAAGCGATAATGGTATTTTTAAATTCCGGAATGTTACGTAGTTCGCGGCAGGTTTCTATGCCGTCAAGTTTCGGCATCATTAAATCAAGGATAATAATTGAGGGGTTAACTTTACGGGCTACCTGTATGCCTTCAAGCCCATCATGCGCTGTATAAACCCAAAAACCTTCTTTTTCAAGGTTATATTTCATAAAATCGAGCACATCGTTCTCATCGTCTACCAACAACACCTTTACATCATTCACTTCCATTTCTCTTAATATTTTGATGCGAAACTACCTTCGCTATATTAAGAGAAAGTTAAGCAATATTTAACATTGCCAAGTAAAATGCCGTTATCAGGCGTTTTTAATGTTACCATAATCTTCACCCAAAACAGCCCATCGAGGCAAGATAACCTTTAGATAACGTTGCCGTTAATATTTGGTTTCATTCAGTTAGCATCTTCGCACTGTTAAAATTAAAGTATGAAGAAGCCATTATTCTTAACGCTGTTTGTAATGTTTACCACCCTTTTTGCGCTTGCGCAGGATGGGGCCATTACCGGCAAGGTGGTTGATGAAAAATCGGGCGAAACCTTAATGGGCGTTGCTGTTATGATTGAAGGCACCACCACCGGCGCTGTTACTGATTTGGACGGCCTTTACCGTATTGAGCATGTTAAGAACGGCAGCTACAAACTGCTTTTTAAATACGTTTCATACGCCACTAAGGAAGTTGAAGTTACTATTAACAACAACGTGGCCAAAATCGATGTTTTGCTTTCAACCGAAGAAAAGAAATTGGGCGAAGTAGAAATTAAAACCACTAAACGCACCAACGTTGAAGGTGCTGTGGTGGTGGAGATTAAGAAATCGAATACCCTGGTTAGCGGCATTTCAGCTTCGCAAATACAAAAAACATCGGACCGTACCGCTGCCGAGGCTATCCGCCGTGTACCGGGCGTAACCATTTGCGACGACCGCTTTGTAAACGTACGCGGCCTTGCACCCAGGTATAACAACGTTTGGCTGAATGATGCTACTGCTCCCAGTTCAGAAACAGATGTACGTGCTTTTTCGTTTGATGTAATACCCGGCGGCATGATTGACCGCATGATGGTTTACAAAACCGCCAGCCCCGACCTACCCGGCGATTTTGCAGGTGGAATGATTAAGGTGTACACGCAAAGCATTCCTGATAAAAGCAGCATATCGGGTGGCTACAGCACTTCGTTCCGCGTAGGCAGCACTTTCGAGCCTTACTATTTTACCCAGCGCAGTAAAACTGATTTAATTGGTTATGATAATGGATACAGGGGCATTCCGGCCAACACGCCTGGTTACATAAGCAAGAACGACCCTAACATTAGTTCTATTACCAAGGCCTTCCCAAACAACTGGGGCATACAGCAAACCAAACTAATGCCCGACCAACGCGCTAACCTTGGCCTGCAGGGCCTGTTTAATTTAAGAAGGTTGACGGTGGGTACATCAACCGCACTTTCATATTCAGTATCAGGCAGCACTTACGAAGTTAACCGCAGGGATTTTGACAGCAGCGCTTTGGTGTCCGATTACAAAGACAAGGAAAGCACACGTACGGTTACTGCTGCTGCATTACAAAACATTGCGTTTTTGTTTGGCAACAATAAAATCGAATTGAAAGCGCTGGTAAACCAAACAGGTAAAGAAAAAACAACACAGCGTGTAAATAACAAAAGCGATGATACCCCTGAAAACTATTATGCTGAAGGTTACCAGGCACGTACTACGTTATTGGCGCAATTATGCGGCCAGCATAAATTCAATAAAGAGCGCAGCGAATACAACTACAGCGGCAGCTATTCACTAACACTGCGTAACGACCCTGACTTACGCCGTATTAAATATACTTTATCAGACCCCGATACGGCTTACCGTGCTGCTATTGCCAATACAGTTGACCCTGTTAACGGCGGTGGCATACTTTACCAGCACCTGCGTGAGGATGGTTTTTCTTTCAACCATAAGTTCACTGAAAAAGTTACCGTAAAGAAATATGCTTTTGAAGTAAGCGCAGGCAATTACATTGAATACAAAACCCGCACTTTCAATTCGCGCATATTGGGTTATACCATTAACCCCGGTTACAATGCTTACTTATTAAACCACACCGGGCTGAATAATATTTTTGATACGGCTAACACCGGCCAGTTCAATAATTTCAGGTTGGATGAGATAACATCTAAGAGCGATGCCTACACAGCACAGAATTTGCAGATAGCTACTTTTGGCATGATAACCTTGCCTATTGGCAAAAACTTTAGGGTAGTAACCGGCTTAAGGCACGAGTACAACCGCCAAAGCCTGCAAAGTTTTGTAAACCAGGATAGCATCCATCCATCAGTGGTAACTAACTTCTTCCTGCCATCGGTTAACATGAGCCTTAACTTTAAGGAAAACATGATAATGCGTTTGGCTTACGGCGAAACAGTTAACAGGCCTGAGTTCCGCGAATGGAGCCCCTTCTATTTTTATGATTTTGAATTAAGGGCAGGCAATTACGGTTCGTTATTCCCTACGGTTTACAGCCCGGCAGGCAATATTTTGAAAGTAGCGCAAATACACAATGTTGACCTGCGTTATGAGTATTACCCTGCCATCGGCGATTTAATACATGCCGGCGCATTCTTCAAATACTTTAAAGACCCTATTCAAAAAGTTATTACACCAACCGGTGGCAGCGATAGCAAAGCATTTACTTACCTTAACGGCGACCATGCTTTAACATGGGGTGCTGAAATTGAAATACGCAAAAACCTTGGCTTTATAAACCAAAAGGTAATGAGCCACTTTACCTTTGTATTTAACGCCGCTTACATTGGCAGCAAACTTACTTTGCCTGATTTAACCAACCAGTTAAAAACAAACCAGCTACAGGGCCAATCTCCCTATATAGTTAACGCAGGTTTATTTTACGAGGACGACAGTTTAGGCATTAATGCCAGCATTGTTTACAACGTTAACGGCCCACGTGTGTATGCTTTAGGTAATACAGATTACGGCAACATTGGCGAAATGCCTTTCCATAGTTTGGATATTATGTTCTCATACACCTTAAAGAAACGCGTTACGTTTACGGTAGCTGCCCAGAACATTATTAACAGCGCTAACAGCTTAATGCTTGATATTAACCGCGATAACAAATTCAACGTTAAAAACGGCGACCAATACATTAGCTACTACAAACCGGGCCCTTATGTTACTGTGGGCGTTAAGTTTAAACTAAGCAAGCAGAAATAACAAATTATGATATTGGGCAAGTTGGCGGGGCCAATGCTTATGGCAGGTATCGCGGCTTGCACGCTGTTTTCGTGTGCAAAGGATAAGGCTTTGCCGCCTGTTGTTACCGATATGGCTTGCGATTCGGTTAACCCTTCATACCGCACCTGTATTCAGCCCCTGTTCAAAATGGAGTGCTATGCATGCCATTCCGATTCTGCTTCTGAAAATGGAACCATTGCATTTGACCTGGAAAACTATAGCGCACTTAAAACCTACCTGAATTATTATTACCGCGGCGATAGTATTTATGGCTCCAAATTTATGTCGGTTATTGGCCAGCGCATTGGTGTAATACACATGCCACCTTCGGGCCCTATCCCTCCATCCGATATTAACCTCATCCAGGCCTGGGTAAATAACGGGGCGCCGGATAATTAGCCCCCTTTTTTGTTAAAAGCTTGTTTATGCAACTTTCTTTATCGTATATTTGCGATAAACTATAAATAATGGCAGTTAACAAGCGCGAGGAATTTGGCAAAAAGGAGAATGAACTGGCTGGTTTTGCAAATGCCATTAGCCATCCTGCCCGTGTAGCCATACTTAAGGAGTTAGCAAAACGCGATACCTGCATATGTGGGGAGATTGTAGAAGTATTGCCTTTGGCCCAATCTACCGTATCGCAACACTTAAAGGAATTAGTAAAGGCTGGCTTGATAACAGGCACTGTGGATGGGGTAAAATCATGCTATTGCATTAACTGGGATGTGTTTGAACGTTTTGCCCAATCGTTTGGCCAGTTTTTTACCAATGCCAAAAGCCACGAGGAAAAAAGAAAATGTTGTTGATTGTATCATCTTCTAAATAAATAAAACATGGAAACCGCGGAACAAATAAAAGAAAGCGTAAAGCAGAAGTACGCAGAAATTGCCTTGCAGGATAAGGCCACTAACCAATCAAGCTGTTGCGGCTCAGGCTGCTGCTCTGATGAAGTTTACAATATAATGACTGATGACTATACCCAACTAAAAGGATACAACCCCGATGCTGACCTGGGCCTTGGCTGCGGGCTGCCTACAGAGTTTGCCGGTATTAAAAAAGGCGATACGGTTGTTGACCTGGGCTCAGGAGCCGGCAATGATTGTTTTATAGCAAGGCATGAAACCGGCGAAACAGGAAAAGTAATTGGGGTTGATTTTACCGAGGCAATGGTTAACAAGGCCAGGGCAAATGCTGATAAACTGGGTTTTAATAATGTGGAGTTCAGGCTTGGGGAGATTGAAAAAATACCAATTGGCGGTGGTGTGGCAGATGTGGTGGTAAGCAATTGTGTACTTAACCTGGTGCCCGATAAGGAACAGGCTTTTAAAGAAATATTCAGGGTACTGAAACCCGGCGGGCATTTTAGTATTAGCGACGTGGTGCTAATTGGCGATTTGCCACAGGAAATTTTAAAAGATGCCGAAATGTACGCCGGTTGCGTGGCAGGGGCCATTGCAAAAAGTAAATATATGGCGATAGTGCAGGATACCGGTTTTAAAAATGTTTCCATCCAAAAAGAGAAACCTATTGTTGTACCGGATGATATTTTGCTAAAGTTTATACCGCAGGAAACTATTGATGCCTACAAACAAAGCGGCAAGGGTATTTTTAGCATAACCGTGTATGCTGAAAAGCCCGCCGAAAACTGTTGTGCCCCCGGTTGCTGCCCTTAAATTTACGCTAATGAAAAAGAACCTTTTGTTTGTTTGTATCGAAAACTCCAACCGCAGCCAAATGGCGCAGGCTTTTGCAATAATGCTGGGCGGCGATAGGGTAGAAGCTTTAAGTGCGGGCTCCAGGCCATCAGGCATAGTAAACCCCAAAGCCATTAAGGCTATGGCTGAATTGGGTTATGACTTAGCAAAACACAATTCCAAACCACTGGATGAAATACCTGCTATTGAATATGATTATGTAATTACCATGGGCTGTGGCGATGAGTGCCCTTATGTAAAAGCCAAACACCGCGAAGACTGGGCCATACCCGACCCACGCAATATGAACGAAGTTGAGTTTAGGGCTGTGCGGGATTTAATAAAGGAAAAGGTTGAACAATTGCTTAAACAAGTATAAGGATAGGCCTATTGCCATTTCGTTTTGATTAACACCCGTTTAACAATCGGAGTTAGTATTGGATTGCTTCCTGCTAAAGGAGGCTGAATATCCTCTAATACCAGCTTCACCAATGTAAATCAATGTTTCAACTCAAAAACACCGGGGCCTGGGTGGCATGTTGTTAGCATTAAACCTACTGAACGTTTACTATTTGGTAATAAAGCGGTAAAGCACAGGTAAAGTGTTGAGCACACTTTTGCGGCACACAAAACAAGGACGCAAAATGAAACTAAACTTTACAAAAACTACTCTGCTGTTTACAGCTATGTTATTTGCGGCAACAACATTTGCCCAGGTAACTACTATAAACGTGCAGGACTCTATTTCAACCAACACACACTGGACCTGCGATAAGCAGTATTTATTAAAAGGCTACGTTTATGTTACCAGCGGCGCAACTTTAACAATCGACCCCGGTGTAATTATTAAAGGCGATAAGAACAGCAAAGGCGCTTTGATTGTTGAGCGTGGTGCCAAAATTATGGCGGCCGGCACAGCAGCGCAGCCTATTGTATTTACATCAAACCAACCTGTTGCCCAAAGGACTTATGGCGACTGGGGTGGTGTTATTCTTTGCGGCCAGGCACCCGTTAACTGGACAGCCGGCCAGGCACAGGTAGAAGGCGGCCCACGTTCATTATACGGCGGCAATGACCCACACGATAACTCGGGCGTTTTGCAATATGTGCGTATTGAATTTGCAGGCATAGCCTTCTCGCCAAACAACGAGGTGAACGGCCTTACTTTCTGCGGTGTTGGCGATGCTACCACTGTTGACCACATCCAGGTATCATACTCTGGCGACGACAGCTATGAGTGGTTTGGTGGTACTGTAAACTCAAAATACATTGTATCGTTCCGCGCATGGGATGATGACTTTGATAACGACTGCGGTTACAACGGTATGAACCAGTATGGTGTATCATTAAGGGACCCTTACTCCGCTGACCAATCGGGCTCTAAGGCATGGGAAACTGACAGCTACCAAAATGGCACCAAAAGTGGTTTGGCTGGCGATACTTCAGGTTTAACTAAATCTGTATTTGCCAACTTTACAGCCATTGGCCCACTTGTAAGCCCTACTTCTACTGCCTACGACCCACAGTTTGTAGCAGCCGCGCAAATCCGCAGGGGTAGTGCAGTGAGCATCCTTAACTCAGTTATTGCCGGCTACCCTGCAGGTATTTTAATTGATGAATCTTCTGCCTCGTATGGTTCTACCATTGCCAACTTAGTTAGCGGGGCCTGCCAAATTAAAGGTGTGGCAGTAGCAGGTATACCTACTACCAACACACCCGGCCCCAAAGAAGTATTCTTTGTGTATGATGGCGCGCGTAACATTACGCCTACTACTGCTTATGGCGATACCGGCACTCATTCTTTTGCACCATGGAGCGGCCCATGGGGTTGGTTCCTTGACCCTGCTAACAAAAACAAAATTTACCCTACTGAGCAAAACGGCCTTCGTTTACAAAGCCCGTTTGACTTAAGCAACCCTAATTTTGTACCAACCAGTACTTCTCCAATAGCTTACAATGCTGCCCATACCTTCCATGCAACAAACCCTATTAACTACGATACTTCAAACAACTACGCTAACTACAATGTACCGGCTATTCCTCCTGCAAACAGCAACAAATTGCAGAACCCTTTCTTTACGGTTGAAAACCACATAGGTGCTTTCAATTACACCAGCACTACTACTGATAACTGGACTAACGGCTGGTGCAATTTCGACCCTCTGAATACTGATTACTCTGCAGTTTGCTCAGCAAACGCCATCCAGGTTTATGATGCAGATAAATTATATCTCCGCGTATCTCCAAACCCTATCTCTAACCAGGGTGTAATTGGCTATAGGGTACAGGAAGAATCTCCAATCAATGTATCTATCTATGATATGCTTGGCAACAAGGTTCAGGAAATATACAACGGTGTTAGCCAGCCCGGCGAATACGCTTTAGGTTTTGTAACCGGCGATTTAACCAGCGGCATGTACTTTGTAAATGTAAAAACACCTAATGCACAACAGAGCATTAAGCTGATGATAGTAAAATAGTTTTTAAGTTGACAATTGAATAAGCCCTGCCGATAGGCGGGGCTTTATTTTTTTACGGTTTTTACTAAAACAAAAAAGCCACCGCATTTCCTCAGTGGCTTTTTTGTTTTAGTAATCCTTATAGGTTTTAAAAACCTGTAAAGATTAAGTATTAAACTACGTAGTTAGCGCAGCAGCTTGCTGCGTGTGCATCGGGCTTGGCTTTAAATGTAAAGCCCATTGAAAGAATGTAACCCATTGCCTCGCTTAATGCAGTATTTGAACCAAACCTGGGGTTGGTATTAATATCTGCGTGCACTTCCAATTCTGTTTTGTACTGGTCAAACAAAGGGCAAAGGTGGTATGCAATTTCAATAGAGCGCGATACTTCCAGCAACAGGCGCTCTTTAAGCGTCATTTTTTGCGTGGACTTTTCGTTATTAATAAACATAAAACCACCGCGGCCTTTGCGCAGTATTACAATAACGGTGGCAAATTCAGTTTCCGCCCCGCGCACCTGCGAATCGGTTCCAATACAAACTTTAATCTGGTTGCCTGCTTCCTTTTCCTTTATTAACGCATGTTCAACTGCGTTTGCTACCGGAATGGAAATCTGGGTTCCGTCTAAACGTCGCCATTTGGCTGTAATTGTTGAGTTCATAGCATTCATGTTTGGTTCTTTAAATTTAAATATTCGTTTATCACTGTATTCCGGATCTATGCCGCAATTTTCAACACTGTACTAAAAGCGTCTTTTTTGCCGCCTTCTTACAATGATAATAGCACGCGCAAAAACGTTGCCGTTATCCACAATTTTGCAAGGGTTTAACAATTTAAGCGCCTAAAACCAACGGTTTATTGGTGGAACGAGCCAAAATGGCTATTAAGAAAGTAGGTGCGCCTTAAGTAGTGGGTTACTTCATGTTATGAAAAACATGGCTTACATCGTCGTCTTCTTCCAGTTTTTCAATCAGCTTTATAACTTCCTCAGCCTGTTCATCGGTAAGGCCTTCTTTATAGAAGTCGGGTATTTTTTCGTAACCCGTTTCGGTAATTTCAATTCCTTTTTCGTGCAGTGCTTTGGCTAACCTGCCAAAGTCAACAAAATCAGCATAGGCAATAGCCACGCCTTCGTCTGATTGTAATTCGCTTAAGCCGTGGTCTATTAATTCAAACTCCAGTTCTTCAAGGTTCCAGTTGCCTTTATTAAATTTAAAAACAGCCTTCTTCTTAAACATGTATTCAACTGAACCGGATGTGCCCATAGCACCGCCACCTTTATTAAAATAGCCACGCACGTTAGCTACTGTGCGGGTTGGGTTATCGGTTTGCGTATCTATTACAATAGCTACCGCATAAGGGCCGTAGCCTTCATAAGTTACTTCCTCGTAGTTCTTTTCTTCTTTCGATGAAGCCCTTTTAATAGCTGCGTCTACACGGTCCTTAGGCATGTTGGCTGCCTTAGAGTTTTGTATGGCTGCACGCAAGCGCGCATTGGTATCGGGGTTAGGCCCGGCTTCTTTTACTGATATGGCAATTTCGCGCCCTATGCGCGTAAAAGCTTTTGCCATTGCACCCCATCTCTTAAATTTTCTTTCTTTCCGGTATTCAAACGCGCGGCCCATAATTGGTTTATTGGTTAATTACTAAACTGGTTAACTACTACGAAAATAAAATCTTTAGCGAACCTGCTAAATTTAGAGAGTAAAATCAAATTTACTAATGGGCCAGGTTTACGCCAGAAGGCTTGTTATCCATTAAATTCCTAACGCGCCAACCATAAAAGGCAAGGTATATAAAACACACAGCCGGAACGATATATGAGTAATGTACACCTATGCTATCAGCCACCCAGCCTTGCACCCATGGCATAATGGCGCCGCCTAAAATGCCCATTACCAATAGTGATGAACCCTGGCTGGTGTATTCATCCAGCCCATAAATGGCAAGCGTAAAAATAACCGGCCACATAATTGAGTTAAACAGCCCGGTGGCTATTACATTAAACAAGGCAAATTTGCCGGTTGTAAGGAGTGCCGCTGCAAGCAGTACAATATTGATTATCGAAAAAACCATCAGCGTACGTGCCGGGCGGAATTTTGATGCTATAAAACCTATTGCCAAAGCAGGCAGGTAAGCGGCATAAGGCAATACATCATATACCGTAAAGCCGCCTTTTTTTGAAACTTTAAAAGCAACTACATAATAAGCCAATACCATTAGCGGAAAAACAATGGCCGGTATTACAAATGCTGACCACAATTTTTTATTGCGGCTTGAATCGCCTAAGGCGGCTGAGCCTGTAAAGCGGCCAATCATTAAACTACCCCAATACAGCGATACGTATATGGCGGCGCTTTCTTTGCCAAGCCCTGCAATTTCAGGTTGCCCTGCGTAGTTGGTCAGCATACTGCCTATAGCCACCTCGCCACCCACGTACATAAAAATGGCAATTACGCCTAACGATAGCTGTGGGAATTTTAGTGCCCCCATGCCCGCAGTAACTTTTCCGCTGGCCTTGTATTCCGGCAATTTGATAAACACAAAAATAATGGCCACTAATAAGGTGATGCCGCCAAACAGCAGGTAGGGTATTTTTACTGCTTCGGCACTGGGCCCTTCAGTAACATGAAAAAGATTATAAATAAGGTAGCCTCCAATAATGGGCGCAAGGGTAGTGCCCAGCGAGTTAAATGCCTGGGCCAGGTTAAGGCGAGATGAAGCGGTTGATGAATCGCCCAAAATGGCTACATAGGGGTTTGCAGCAATCTGTAATAATGTAAAGCCGAGGCCCAATACAAATAGTGCGGTAAGAAACAAGCCGTAGGATTGAAACTGTGCCGCGGGGTAAAACAGAAAAAGCCCGGTAGCAGCGGTTATTAAACCCAGCACAATACCGTTCTTGTACCCTATTTTATTAATAGGGTCGCCTGACGTACCGGATATGAAAAAATAAATAAGCGACCCCGTAAAGTAGGATAGGAAAAATGCTGTTTGCACAAGCATTGAATCGGCGTATGAAAGCTTAAATACATCGCGCAGGTGGGGAATAAGAATATCGTTCAATACCGTTATAAAACCCCAAATAAAGAAAAGCGACGTAAGTATGGAGAAAGAGAACCTGTGTTTATTCATTTGAACGGAGGTATAGGTGATGGCCCTAGGGGGCAGTAAATCAAATATAAATTTTACCTTGTTAATTTAAGCAAGGATATTACCCGGGGCCGGTATTTAATTAATGCTTAAAAGTTTGTTTTTAACTTTGAAGGGTATTGAACCCGGCCCGCTTGGCTGGTTTGATATTTGTTTTATATGAAAAAGCCTTTTGTTGCGGTAACCATTACCACTTCGTTATTAAGCGTATTGCTTGCTTTAGGCACACAGCTTTTTAACCTTCCCCCTGCCGTTTCCGGCAGCGGGTTTATGGTACTGTTGGTGGCATCCTACGCCTTTACTGAAAGGCAAAGCAACTTTTATACAATGCTGGCCATCCATTTTGTACTAATGGTTGCCACCATTGTTGCCGGGGCCTTAACCTACGGCGAGAATTTTTTGTGGCCCGGCTGGTTGGCACAAACGCTGGCCTTTATGTGCACAGCAACCCTGCTTTACTATTTAATTCAAAGGGCAAATGATTTGGATGCAGCAAAGGTTTCGCAGGAACGCCTGGAACTGGTAATTGAAGGTATGACCGCCGGGCATTGGGACTGGGATATTAAAACCAACAAACGCTGGTGGAGCGACAGGCACTTTGAACTGCTGGGGTATAAGCCCGGCGAGGTTCGGCCATCAGATGAAACCTTACGGAATTTGATACACCCTGATGACGTTGAACGCGCTTACACGGTGATGGATGATTACCTGCACAAACAATCGAAATTTGAATTGGAAGTGAGGTACAAAACCAAGGCCGGGGATTATAAATGGTTTCTGGCTACGGGCCAGTCGAAGTTTAACGAAAAGGGCGAACCGGTAAGGATGGTGGGCTCTATTATTGATATTGACGAAAAGAAAAAATCGCAGGAATTGATTGCGCGGCAGGCGGCCCTTATACAAATATTGCCCCATGCAGTTGCCTTTGGAACCACGCCACAGCAGGTTTTGAGCTTAAACAAAGCTGCGGAACAAATGTTTGAAATAAGCAGCGATGAAGCGCGTGGCAAGCAGTTGGATGAATTGGTGAAAATTGACGTAATAGGCGCCACCCGCGATGATGTTAGGAGCCAATTATGGGGGCCGAAAGGTTTTTGGGTAGGGGAGTCGGTTTTTACAACGCCATCGGGTAAAAAAATGGCTGTACTAGCTACACTTAAAGCTTTGCCCGGCGATAATGGCTTAATAACCGATTGGGTGGGTATTTACACAGACATTACTGCCCTTAAAACAGTTGAAGAAAGGCTGGGTACTGCCTTAAATGGCATGTCGGCGGGTTTATGGGAGTGGGATATTGTAAAAAATAAAAGGTGGTGGAGCCCGCGCTATTTTGAGGTATTGGGCTTTAAGGAAGGCGACATAGTGCCATCGGCAGAGACGTTAAAAAATTTGTGCCATCCTGATGACCAGCCGAAATTGTTTAGTATACTGGAAGAATACATGCACAAGCGGGGAAGCTTTGAATTGGAAATACGCTACAAAACCAAGTTTGAGGGCTATAAGTGGTTCCGCTCGCATGGGCAAACCATTTTTGATGAAAGTGGACAGCCGCTGAGGATGGTGGGTACTTTAATTAATATTGATGAAAAGAGGAAGGCTAAAAGTATTATTGAGCAACAGGCTATGCTGCTTAATATGATGCCCGATGGCATTGTATATGGAAGTTACGACCGCAAAGTATTGCGCATAAATGCAACGGCGGCAAAAATGTTTGCTATACAACCCGAAGAAATTATAGGTAAAAATTTCGATGATTTTATAACCGTAAACCTGATAAACAGCGAACGTGAATCCATAAAAGTTGAGCTGATGCAAAATGGTTTTTGGAGGGGGGAATCGGAAATTGTAAATGCAAAGGGAGGGAAGTTCAGGGCGCTTATTAATATTATACGGGCCGATGATATGGAAGGCGGTAAACCCGGATGGATAGCTATTTATACAGACCTTAGCATGTTGCAGCGGAATCAAGAGTTAAGGGATTCATTCAAAGGGCCGGATGAAAAATGACATGTGCCCATTAACCCAAAAACAGAGGGCCCTTGCCCGCTCTTTTACTTTCTTTAATTTGCGCATCCAAAATATACCAATATGCCCAGTTTAGATATAGTGAGCAAGGTTGACCCGCAGGTGGTTGAAAATGCTATTAACGTAGCAAAAAAGGAAATTGTAAACCGCTATGATTTCCATGGCTCCAACACTACAATCGATTTTAATAAAAAGGAACTGACGCTACTTATTACCACTGAAAATGAGATGCGGGTGCAAACCGTAATTGATGTTATAATTGCCCGTGGCGCTAAACAGGGTATTGACCCGCGCAGTTATGATGTAAGCAAAGAACATTACGCTTCGGGCGCCATGATAAAGAAAGATATTAAGCTAAGGAATGGCCTGGATGATGAGGCTATGAAAAAAATAATAAAGGCGGTTAAAGATACCGGCTTAAAAGTACAGCCTCAGAAAATGGACCAGCTAATAAGGGTATCGGGTAAAAAGATTGATGACCTGCAGGCTACCATGGCGGCCTTAAGAAGGGGCGATTTCGGTTTTCCGTTACAGTTTGAAAACATGAAAAGTTAAGCGCTCACAGATATTTTATACATTAGCTAAAGCGGGTTAAAAACCCGAAATTTGTTATATCAAATCCAAAATAAAGTATGGGCTTTCTTGATCAAATGAAGCAATTAATGGAAATTAAGCAGAAGATGGAAGAGGTGAAAAAACGCCTTGATACCATTGAGGTAATTTCTGAAAATGATTACGTAAAAGTTACCGCTACCGGCAACCGCAAGGTAAAGGACATTACTATATTAAAAACCGACGACCTTGCTGTATTGGAAGGGCGCCTGCAGGCTGCCATCAATGAAGCGTTGGAGCAGGCCGATAAAGTAATGCAAAGCGAAATGATGGGCGCCACCAAAGGCATGATGCCGGAGGGCCTGCCGGGTGTGGGTTAACAGATTTATGCTTTATTTGAAGCGGGTAAAAAGAAATGGACACAAAAAGAATTGATTTAATAAACATAGGCCTGATGCTTTTTTCGGCAGTGGCGGCTTTTGTTTTTCCTTTCGAGGTGTTCCTTTTGTCTTATGCTATATTGGGCCCGCTGCACTACTTAACTGAAATAAGCTGGCTGCACAAACGCAATTATTTTACCAACCGCAAAAAGGATTATGTGTGGCTGCTGGTAGTTGGCGTTGTTCTTACGGTTATTGTACTTTCAAGGTTTTATAAAGAATCGCCGCCTTTTAGCAACATGAACGGCATTCTCATCTCAGGTTTTGGCGAGAATTATTTCACCTTTTCCAACGTACTTATTTTTGTTGCATTTGCAACATCATTAACGCTGGTGCTTTTTAAGGATGTGCTTTCGCGCATATTGGTTTTCGCCCTTACGGTTATTATAGGCATAGCATTTGCGCAAAAAAACCCGTTTATTGTCCTGTTTGGAATTTTCCTTCCTACGCTAATCCATGTATTTGTTTTTACGGGCTTGTTTATACTGGGCGGGGCTTTAAAAAACCGCAGCGTTACCGGTATTATATCCATTGTTGTTTTTATTGGCTGTGCTGTTAGCTTCTTTGTATTCAACCCGCATTTTTCCTTTTACCATATAACAGCAAGGGCATCAGATGCCATTGACAAAAGTGGTTTTATTGGCGTAAATGAGGCCATCCTTCAAATTTTGCAGTTTGGCCATTATTTAGGCGATCAGATGACGCAGGGCCAGTATGACCAAATACACCATGCGGCCTTCGACCCATCAACCGGGTTCAGCATAATGCGTTTTATAGCCTTTGCATATACTTACCATTACCTTAATTGGTTTTCGAAAACACAGGTAATTAAATGGCACCAGGTACCAAAAAACCAACTCATCTTTGTTGTGCTTGTGTGGGCCGGCTCAATTATTTTATACGCTTATAACTATGTTACGGGCCTTATGTGGTTGTATTTCCTCAGCATGTTGCATGTGTTTCTTGAATTTCCGCTTAACTACCGCTCATTCATAGGCATAGGCCAGGACCTTGCCCTTATAACCGGGCTTAAAAGGCCGGTTCCTGTTAAAAGCGGCGGGGGGAAAAGGAAGTAAAACCTATCACCGCAAACTGCGATTTTTCCGCTTTTAGCATTTAACGAAGTTTTCCTTGCGCCACAGCCGCCATTCATTAACTTCATTTTAAAATTAGGTTAATGAAACGTTACGTACCGGTGGTTTTATGTGCTGTTGTTGTATTCCTTTTTGGATGCGGTAAGGACGATAGAAAATTTACCGGTGGCATAGTATATAGCAATGGGCCAACTGATAGCCTTAAAATAAATCAAATCCAGGTGCTGGCCAGCCATAACAGCTACCATCAAAAAACAGATTCATCGGTTTTTGCTTTTATGATATTGGCCGATTCTATTGGTTTATTACCGGGCGGCTACAACCCGCGCGAAATTGATTATACCAACCTGTCGTTAACAGAACAGTTTAATGATTACGGTGTGCGCGGTATTGAGCTGGATATTTGGAACGACCCTAACGGCGGCCATTTCTATTACCGCCAGGGATTTAATTTTGTAAATAAACCGCCCGATTCGCATTTGGAAGAGTTGAACCAGCCGGGCTTTAAAATCCTGCATATACCTGATTTCGATTTCAATACCACCAACCTTACTTTTCTTTCAGCACTTGATGAAATAAAGGATTGGAGTATGGCGCATCCCAACCACCTGCCCATTTTTATTAATATAGAAACCGAGGAGCAAACTGTAGCTGATGTTGCACCCATGTTTACAAGCCTTACCCACGCCATACCTTTTGACGCCACAGCAGCGGATAATATGGATGTAGCAATAAAAAGTGTGTTCGGCGAAAACCTGGATATGGTGATTACACCCGATAAAGTTAGAGGCAACTATTCCACTTTAGAAGAGGCTGTTTTGGCTGGTAACTGGCCCCAATTGGCTAAAGCCCGGGGTAAAATTGTTTTTGCCATGCAAGGCCCCGCTGAGCATATCTACAAAAGCGGGCATCCATCGCTGCAAGGGCGTGCCATGTTTGTTTATTCAAACCCGGGCACACCTGAGGCAGCTTTTGTTATTTTAAACGATGCCGTTAGCGATTTTGCAGATATTCAGCATCGCGTGGCACAGGGCTACATTGTACGCACGCGTGCAGATGAAGCTACTAACGAAGCCCGCGCCGGCGACTATAGCACTATGAACGCTGCTTTTAATGGCTGGGCGCAGATAATCTCAACTGATTATTACCGGCCCGATTACCGCGCCGGTACAGCGGGCTGGACCAATTACCACGTACAATTCCCTAACAATGATTTAGCGCGGATTGATAGTATTGCTGCCCCTACCCAACTGACGTTAGGCCCGATAAAAGAATAATCTTAACTTAACATTAAAGTCCTGATGTTTGGACTGCCATGCCCGAGATGAAACGCAAGTTAAAAGTAGCGGTAATTTCAGATGTGCACCTGGGGTTTATTGGGTGCAAGGCTAAAGAATTGAACAGGTACCTGAAAAGCATTGACCCCGAAATTTTGGTAATAAACGGCGACCTGATTGATATATGGCAGTTCAGGTCTTATTACTTCCCAAAATCGCATACCAAGGTTATACAGCGCATTTTTAAAATGGTAAGCGATGGCGTACAGGTGTATTACCTAACCGGCAACCATGATGAGATGCTGCGCCGTTATTCGGGCCTAAGCCTGGGCAACTTAATACTGGAAGATAAACTGGTGCTTGAACTGGATGGAAAGAAGAACTGGTTTTTCCATGGCGATATATTTGATGTATCCATGCGGGGCAGCAGGTGGCTGGCCAAGCTTGGAACAACCGGATACGAACTGCTGATATTGATTAATAAGTTTGTCAATTTTTTTCTTGAGTTCTTTGGCCGCGATAAAATTTCATTATCGAAGGCAATTAAGGATGGGGTTAAAAGCGGCGTAAAAAAATTAGGCAATTACGAATTAACTGCTGCTGAAATTGCCATTGACGAAGGGTATGATTTTGTAATAAACGGGCATATACATAAACCGGTTATTAAAACAATTGAAACCGCCGGTGGCACTGTAACTTACCTTAACAGCGGCGATTGGGTAGAGAATATGACCGCGCTTGAATATGTGGATGGCGAATGGAAACTGGTGTGGTATAAAGACTTAAAATTTACCGAGGACTGGCTGAATGTGCAGTTGGAAGATTTGCCGTAACACGGTAGCATTAATGGGGGATCAATATTTTAAAATATGAGTGATAAAGCAGAACAAACGGTGGCTGAAATTTTTAGCCTGTACGAAAAGCATGGAAGCGATAACTACATAGGCGAAAAGATTTCGCAGATAGAGCACATGTGCCAGGCAGCACAGTTGGCTGAGGCGGGTGGCTTTGATGATGAAGTAGTGCTGGCAGCTTTTTTCCATGATATTGGCCACCTGGCTGAAGAAATGGGGGACGATAACAACATGGGTGGTTACGGCGTTAAAGACCACGAAAAAATAGGTGGCGATTACCTGCGCAAAAATGGTTTTTCAGAAAGGATGGCCCGGCTGGTTGAATCGCACGTAGAGGCAAAGAGGTATCTTACTTTTAAGGATGAGCACTATTATAACGGCCTTTCGGAAGCGAGTAAAAAGACATTAGAATACCAGGGGGGGCGGATGACAGCCGAAGAGGCTGCAAAATTTGAAGCTGACCCTCTTTGCCCGTTAATGATTCAAATGCGCCGCTGGGACGAGCAGGCTAAACTGGAGCACGTGCCACTGCCTGATTTGGAGAGGTACAAAGCCATGGCTTTTCGCATACTTGAGCAGCAAAAAGTTCGCTAAAATGGTTTGCCCCAAGAATTAATATCAAAAATCATTTCTAAAGTATTGTTGATTCCCTGAATCCCGTTATTTTTCCAGAACCGAAAACCCCGAATTTCATGAAACAAACTTTACTCTTCTGTTCGTTGCTTTTTATTTTATCGGCCACTGGCTATGCTCAAACCGCCGAACTTACCGGAACTGTAAAAGATATTGAAACAGGGGAAGCGCTTAACGGCGCCACTATAAAAATTGATAAGGGCAGGGGCAACCTAACTGATGCCTCGGGTAAATTCCATATCATAGTGCCGGCCGGCACCATCCATTTATCTATTTCGTTTATTGGTTACAAGGCCCATAAAGATACTTTTGAAATAGCCGCAGGTGGCACCAAAGATGTAAATATTGGCTTGAAACCAACTGCTATACAAATTAGCGAAGGCGTTACCGTTAGCCAGTACAGAAAAAACACTGCAAAAGAGAGTGTAACTACAGAGGTTATAGGTAAGGACCAGATAAAGCATACCAACTCGAATAACCTGGGCGATGTGGTAAATAAAACCCCCGGCGTTTTGGTGCAGGATGGCCAAATTTCGATAAGGGGGGGAAGCTCCTATTCATACGGCGTTGGCACACGTACTGCAGTTTTAAGCGATGGCCTTTCGTTGATGAGCGCAGACTTAGGAGAAGGCCAGAGCAGGATGGCGCAGATATCGAACGTTAAACAGGTGGAGGTAATTAAAGGTGCTTCTTCGGTTGTATATGGTTCATCGGCACTTAATGGCGTGGTTAACCTAATTACAGAATGGCCCACTGATGCAGAAGCAAAAACAACGATAGACGTAAACTTTGGCGTGTACGACCGGCCTAAAAAACGGTACCAGCAATGGTGGCAAACGCCTCCTTTCTTTACAAACATTAATGTAAACTACCAGCAAAGAATTAAGGACCTGCAGGTAGTGGCGGGCGGAAATATTACGGCAGATAAAAGTTACCTGCAGTTTAACGACCAATACCGTATGCAGGTTTTATTTAAAACGCGATACCTGCACCCTAAAATTGAAGGGTTGAACTTTGGTGTAAACGGAAGCATGCAGTACGAGCGAAGCGAAAGGTTTTTTATTTCAAAAGACCTGGACACTAATATTTTTGTTCGCAATACAGGCTCAGATGACCGCTATATACGCACCACCATTGAACCCTTTGTAAGCTATCAAAATTCGAAAGGCCACAGGATAACATCTAACTGGCGGTACATGAATATTTTCAGAAAAGGAAATGGAAAGGATGACAATGCTATTTCGCATCAATTAATTTCTGATAACCAGTACCAATACAAGTGGAAGAACATGCTGATTTTTACAGCAGGTGTACCGTTTACCATTGGCTACTCGCAAAGTAATTTGTATTCGGGCTTAAACCGCACGTTTAATGTGGCAGCGTATTCGCAGCTTGAGTTTAATTACAAGTTCCTCTCGTTACAGGGCGGGGTGCGTTATGAAGTTGCCGGGGTTGATACAAATATTGTAACGGGCATTCCCATATTCAGGGCGGGCTTTAATATACAGGCAGGCAAAGCCACTTTCTTCCGTGGTTCATGGGGCCAGGGATACAGGATACCTACCATTGGCGAAAAATACATAGCCCAGCAATTTATAACCGGTATTTATATTGTGCCTAATGATACCCTAAGGCCTGAACGCGGATGGAGTATGGAACTAGGGTTTAAACAGGGCTTTAAAATTGGAAAAAACTGGAGCGCATATTTTGATGCAGCTTTCTATTGGCAGCAGTATAAAAACTTTATTGAGTACCAGTTTAACATCTGGGATAACCATTATAGCAGCGGTGCCCAGATATTTCCCGATAGTGCTGAATTGCCGCCTTACTCGCATTCAGGCAAGGTGTTGGGCTTAAAGCCGCTGAACGTTGAAGACGCCCGAATTGCCGGTTATGAACTGGGTTTGGCAGGAAAGGGAAAAATTGGCCCGGTTGGCGTACAGCTTGGCATAGGTTATACCTACTCATGGCCCGGGAAATTTGAATCGACACAGGGCGAAAAATTTAATGTGGGCGATTTTTTGCACGACATGTTTAAGTACAATTTTCAGCGGGTGCCTGTTTCAGATACCGCTAAAATCCTTTATTACCGCATAAGGCATTTGGTGAGGGGTGATGTTGAAGTTTCATATTGGAAATGTTACGTTGGCGCAACCATAAGCTACGGAAGTGCACCCGAAAAAATTCCAAACCTGTTTAAAGCCGCGGAAGTTGCCATTTTTCATAAAGACGATGCCTTGGAGACTTATACCCAGGACCACATACACGGCGATGTTATTATTGATTTAAGGGCGGGAATTAAAGTTAGCGACCACGTGGACCTTGGTTTTATAGTCAAAAACCTTACTAACCGGCTTTACGAGTTACGGCCGGGAATGGCGGAGCCTATCCGGAATTTTACGCTGCAGTTCCATTACCTGTTTTAGCATACACACATGAAACACCTTTTATTGTTTAGCTGGCTACTTTGCTTTTTATACCCTGCAACTGCCCAGCAGGTTACGCATGGCCCTATAGTAGGTGCGGTTACTTCAACAGGCTGTAAAATATATGTACGTACCCAAAGTGCTGCTGAAGTAACACTTAAAGTTTGGCAGCACGATGACGCAAGGGCTGTTATGGCCTTTAAGGCCAGTACAGGCAATAACGATTTTGATAACTCTGTTATTATACCTGTTACCGGTTTGCAAAGCAACACTGTTTATCAATTACAGATTTTGGTGGATGGCAAAGCTGATTCTATTCAAAGTTCATTCCGCACTTTTCCGCGCGAGGGGGAGGCCGGCGATTATACTTTTGTTACAGGCAGTTGCCAGGAAACAAAAAACATGAAAGTGTTTAATGCCATGCCTAAATGGAACCCCTACCTGATAATGCACACGGGGGATTATACCTACCCAAGTTATATGCTGGCGCCTGATTATTCAGCCACCCGGGCAGGTATTGAAAAAAGTTACCGCAGGAGGTATGATGAGAAGGAGATGAAGCAGATGCTTTACAACGTTCCAATTGATTACCTGTATGACGACGATGATTATGTAGGCGCCGATGACGGCGTGCTGCACGGTGCCAGCGGCGGCAGGTATTGCGTTAATGACTGGAGTGCTAAAATTGAACACGGTAAAATTGTACACACCTTTTATTCAGATACTTTTCCGGCAGCGTGGAGGCGCAACGTAATTAAGGGGTACAACGATTTTTTTCCGCACTATGATTTGCCCGATACCAGCGAGGGTATATACCACTCCTTCACCTTAGGTAATGCTGAGTTTTTTGTAATAGACCGCAACAGCGACAGGGATTGGCCCAGCAAGGATGCTTTTAAATATGATTCGGCAAAACATAAGCTGGTATTTGCACCGCCACCGGGCTGGGCCATGTTTGGCAAAAAACAAATCGACTGGTTAAAAGGTGCGATAAAGAAGTCTAAAGCTGATTGGAAATTTATTGTAAGCGGTGTACCGTTAAACGGCGCGTGTATGAAACTGGTTAAAGCCGGGCTGGCATTGCAGAAGATGCATTATAAGAGTTGGTTTGGTTTCCACATGGCCTGGGGCTTTGGCGGCTACTGGTGTGCTTTCCCTGAAGAGAGGAATGATTTTATGAATTTCCTGAAGGATAACAATATTAAAAACGTATTGGTAGTAAGCGGCGATACACACCATTGCGTAATGGACGACGGAAAGAATGCAGGCTTGCCTGAGTTGAACGCCAGCGGCCTTAGTGTTGCCACCACTGAACTTGCCAAATACTTAAAATTAATAGGCAATGCCACGGGCCTTTACCATATGAACAAGATTTGGAATAAAGGCGGCATAGGCCTTAGCAACCACAAAAAGTGCCTGAACGGTTTTGGCAAGGTGCGTATTGTGGGGCGTGATTATGTGGAAATGAGTATTGTTGATGAGAATAATATTGTTGTGAGCAGCTTTAAAGTGCCGTTCCAGAAACCATAAAAAGAAAGGGCCGCAGAATCTGCGGCCCTTTCTTTTTATGGTAGAGACGCAATGCATTGCGTCTCTACGCCTTATTTGGTTATTTCCATTTCAACACGCCTGTTTTGTGCGCGGCCTTCTTCGGTGCTGTTATCGGCGATGGGTAGTTTTTTGCCAAAGCCAACAAATTCCATCCTGCCTTCTGGAATTCCTTTTTCAGCTAAGTAATCATAAACCCTTTTGGCACGGCGTTCAGATAACCACTGGTTGTACTCATCAGAAGCTATGTAATCTGTGTGCCCCAAAATGCGGATGTGCTTGTCGGCGTTCATCTTTAAAAACTCAACCACTTTATCCAGCTCTTTGTACGAAGGCTTCTTGAGGTAACTGCTGTTGTTATCAAACTCAACATTGTTCAGCCTAAAGATGTCGCCCTTGCCCGCCTTGGTATTCTTATCTACCGTTGAAGGGAAGTTTTTGGTTGGTTTATCCTTTATATGCTGGCGGTATTCTTTTGCCATGGTTTCAAAACTATCCTTCACCATTTGCTGCAGGCTGTCCACGTGTTCTTTCATTTCCTTGTATTCCTGCTCGCGTTCGTGGTTTATCTTATCCTGTTCCTCGCGGCTTTGTTTCAGCGAATCAACATCGCGGGCAATGGTATCCAGCTGCTTCTTTATTGGTTGCAGTGAATCTTTCAGGGCCTGGTTATCGGCAGCAATAGAATCTATGCGCTTTAATTGCTCTTTATTCTTTTTGGCATCCTTTATCCATTTGGTAAAGTTGATACCAATCAATACTTCGTGGCTGCCTTTGGTATCGCCATAGCTAACACTGTGCATAATAGGTACCTCGTAAGCATAGCCAATGGTAACAGCCTGGCTAACCCTTACTGCGGCCATAATGCCTACGCCATAATCAAGCCTGTAGCCTACCCCAAAATAGAGGAAGCGTTTGTAATTGGCCATAACGTTTACATCCACCTGCACAGGTTTGCTGCTGCCGTTTTTAACTATAACACATGGCTCGATATTGAATTTTTCCTTTGCAATACTAATCTCGTAGCTAACACTGCCTATGAAATGCCTTTTGTTGCTGAAATCGGAACTGTTTAATTCATGAAGGATTTTAGCGCGCGTATTTATTATTTGCGGAACGCTGAAACCCACGGTTAGTTTTTTCCACTGGTAGGCAATGCCCACATTCATATCGAACGCAACGCCGCTTTGGCCGCTTAATAACAGGTGGGGGTCGCCAACATCCGATGGTTTGGCGTTTCTGTAATCAATGTATGCATCCAATATGCCCAACGAAAAGCCGAGCGAAAGAATATGGTCTTTAGCAATGTGTATTTTTTGCGCATAATACACCTGCGCATTAATACGGTGGATGATATCAGTGTTATCGCTGTAAACGTGGAAGCCAAGGCCGGAACGGTCTTTCCAAAGGCTTATCTCGCCCATGGCGCCTGCCGTAACAGGGTTGCCGGGCATACCGGTCCATTGGTTGCGGTAAAAGCCATACAGGTTTGTTTCGCCGTTGTAGCCCGTTAAAGCGGGGTTGTACAGCATACGCATAAAATACATTTGGCTGTATAGCGGAATTTGTTGCGCCCTGGTGGTTAAAAACAGGGAAACAAAAAGTGCCACGAATAATATACCTCTTTTCATATAGAATGAATTTTCTGGTTTGTAGTTTGTTGTCTTCATAGCGGCGCTGTTTTAGTTGATGCTACTGTTAAGTACATTAATAGCCCCGCGGTAAATGGCATTGTTCTCGGTTGGTATTTTAAGTACGTAGTAGTACGTACCGTCGGGTACCTTTTTGCCGGTGCTCTTATAAGTGCCACCCCAATCGTTGGCGTAGTTTTCTGTTTCGTACACCGTTTCGCCCCATCGGTTAAAGATGATAAGGTGCGAGCCATCCAGGTTCAGCTTGGGGTTCAGTTTCCAAACATCATTAAAGCCGTCGCCATCAGGTGTAATGATGTTGGGTAGTTCAACTGCATCCGGTATATAAACATTAATGGTTACCTGGTCAGAATCAACACAACCGTAAGTATCGGATACGTGTAATGTATATGTGGTGGTATCCATACCCGCGAAAGTTGGGTTAAGGATGTTTACATAACTCAACCCGGATGGTGGTGTCCAATGATAAATTAATAAGCCTGTGCCTGAGGCGCCGCCTTGCAGAACGATGGTGGTTCCCAGAGGAATTGTAGTATCAGGCCCCGCGTTTACAATAGGCAAACTATGCACGTCGAAAATAATTGGCTCTGAAGTATCGGTAGAGCAAAGGTTGCTTCCAACTACAGTAATTACGTCGTGGTTTTGCAATGTAGCGGTAACAAATGAATCAGTAGCCGATGGCAGGCCTTGCGAAATATTATTTACAAAGAACTGATACAAATCAGCACCTGAAGCAGTAAACGTTACACTTTGGCCGGTGCATATTGAGTAACTGGCAATGCTTGGCAGCATAGTTACATGAACCGGTGCATGAATAACGATTCCGTATAAGGCTGTGTCGCTGCAGCCGTAAACGTCGGTGTAAATATCAGTAATGGTATCGTTGCCCGGCGTTACAAGGTTTGGATAGAAGTAGTGCTGGCTTACGCCCATGCCGCTATAAATGCCACCGGTTGGGTTAAAGTAATGGTCTAAATCCAAAGCATCGGAGTTAGAACAAATAGGCGGTGCAGCTACGGTGGTTATTACCGGTTGTGCGTGTATAATAATGGTGCTGCTTGCAGAGTCGGTGCAGCCGTAAATGTTGCTGTACACATATTTAATTAAGTGCGAGCCTACAGTGTAATTAGCCGGGTCGAATACTGTAGTAACTGAATCATCTACATAATAAGTTCCACCAGCAGGGCTTCCGCCATTAAGTGTAAAGGGTGGTGTAAAGTGGCAAACATCAGAAGGCTCAGTTAACGTTACAACCGGAACCGCGTTGATGGTTACTGAAACAGAGCCGGTAGCACTGCAGCCGTTGCTATTGGTTACAGTTACGCGATAAATGCCTGTTACACTTACCTGCAATGTTTGGTTGGTTGAGCCATCAGACCATAAGTAAGTGGCGCCTGCATTACCGGCATCTAATGTTATAGTGCCACCGCATTGCGTGGAATCGGGCCCGAGGTTAACAACAGGTATGGTATCAATAGTTACTGTAACGGTATCGGCAGCGGTACATAAAGTATTAGGGTCTGTAATGGTTACTATGTAATCGCCGGAAGCGCTTACTGTAATGGTTTGTGTTGTTTCAGCAGTTGACCAGCCGTACATATCACCGGGATTGCCGGCATCTAATGTTACTGAGCCGCCGCATTGTGTTACATCAGTACCTAAGTAAACAACCGGAACCGCTTTGATGTATACTTCAACTGAAGAAGAAGCAGAACATGAAACATCGTTAGTTACAGTTACGCTATAGGTACCACTGGTGCTTACCACCAAAGTTTGATTGGTTGAGCCATCGGACCACATAAAGAACGAGCCTGCGTTGCCAGCATCAAGTGTATCGGTGCCACCGCATTGTGTAATGTTAGGGCCCAGTGATACAACAGGCAAAGCAAAAATGCTGATGTCAATATCATCGGCAGCAGTACAGTTTTGAGGTGTAGTTACCGTAACACCGTAGTTACCTGAAGATGTTACTACTAATGTTTGGTTGGTGGATTGATCAGTCCACACGTAGGTTGAGCCAGGATTGCCTGCATCTAAGGTTACGATGCCGCCGCATTGAATAATATCGGGGCCAAGGTTAACAACAGGGACGGGGTTAATAGTTACTGTAATTGAGCCTGTGCCGCTGCAACCGGCATCATCAGTTACTGTAACACGATAGTAACCGGATGTACTTACTGTAAGCGTTTGGTTGGTTGTGCCGTCAGACCACAGGTAAGAAATAAAACCGTTGCCGGCATCAAGCGTAACCGTGCCACCACACTGGATAACGTCAGGGCCCAGGTTAACAACCGGCACTGCAAAAATACTTACGTTGGTACTTGAAGCGGCAGTACAACTGGTGTTTACATCAGTAACAGTTACGGTGTATGAGCCACTGTTGTTTACGGTAATAAATTGGCTTGTTTCAGTTGTTGACCAAATATACATATCTCCGGGGTTGCCTGCATCAAGCGTTACACTACCGCCGCATTGGCTAACGTTTGGCCCCAGGTTAACAACGGGTACAGACTTAATGTAAATTTCAACAGATGAACTGGCTGAACAGTTGTCATCAAAAGTTACGGTTACTGAATAAGTGCCGCTTGTGCTAACGGTAATGGTTTGGTTGGATGTGCCATCGGACCAGCTGTAAAAATCTGTGTTGGTTCCGGCATCTAAAGTTACTGTGCCGCCACATTGCGTAATGTTTGGCCCCAGGTTGGTTGAAGGGGCTTCCAGTATGTTTACGTTAATGTCATCACTTGCGCTGCATTCGCCGGGGCCGCTTATAACTGTAACGGCGTAGTTGCCACTTGTAGTAACAAGCAGCGTTTGGTTATCGGATTGGTCGCTCCACTGATAACCGCCACCGGGGTTGCCTGCATCTAAAGTTACTGTGCCACCGCACTGTGTAATATCGGGGCCAAGGTTTACAACAGGTACAGGATAAATAGTAACGCTAACTGAAGCAGTACCTGTGCAGCCACCGTTGCCGGTTACGGTTACGCGGTATATGCCGCTGGTACTAACCGTTAAATTTTGATTGGTTGAATTATCTGACCACAGATAAGTGGCGCCGGGGTTACCGGCATCTAAAGTTACTGAACCACCGCATTGAAAAACATCCTGGCCAAGCGATACAGCAGGGCCGGCATTAATGTTTACATCAACATTGTCTGAAGCGGTGCAATTTGTATTTGCATCAGTAACAGTTACGCTATAAGTACCACTGGTAGTAACCACAAAAGTTTGGTTGCCTGAATCATCCTGCCATTCATAAGACGCGCCGGGGTTGCCTGCATCTAAAGTTACTGTGCCACCGCATTGGTTAACATCGGGCCCAAGGTTTACAATAGGGGCTGAATTAATATGTACATTAATAGAACCAACACCTGAACAACCATTGCCATTGGTAACGGTTACCTGGTAGAAGCCGCTAAGGCTTACAACCAGTGTTTGGGCGGTGGAACCATCAGGCCATAAATAAGTGGCGCCTGCATTGCCCGCATCAAGCGTTACAGAACCGCCGCATTGCGAAATATCGAACCCCAGGTTTACAACAGGGGCCGGGTTAATGGTTACATCGATATTATCGGATGCAGTGCAGTTTGTATTTGCATCGGTAACGGTTACGCTGTAAGTTCCGGTGGAGGTAGCAACAAAAGTTTGGTTGCCCGAATCATCCTGCCATTCATAAGATGCACCGGGGTTGCCGGCATGTAATGTAACTGAGCCGCCACATTGGCTAACATCAGGGCCCAGGTTTACAACAGGTACTGATTTAATATAAACTTCGATAGACCCTGTAGCAGTGCACTGCCCGCCATCAGAAACTGTAACGCTGTAGGTGCCGCTGGTGCTTACAACTAACGTTTGGCTGGTTGAGCCGTCGCTCCAGATGTAAGAGTCGCCGGGGTTGCCGGCATCAAGCGTTACCGTGCCTCCGCATTGTGTAATGTTAGGCCCTAAATTAACGCTGGCGCCTGTTATGGTTTGCGATGCAGTAGCAGAGCAGCCATAATTGCCATAAGACGCCGTAACGCTGTAAGTATTAACAGCAGTTACGTTAATAGATTGGGTGGTTTCGGTAGTGCTCCATGCGTAAGCAGTTGCCGGGGTTGCAGTAAGCGTTACGTTGCCTGATTCGCAGATATTTGCTGAGGGGCTTGGCGTAATTGCAAGGGGCGCGTGGGGAACATCCATGGTAAGGGTGTAACTGTTGCATCCGTTGCCCGGTGAAATTTCATGCACCACTACAGTGATTTGCCCTGCCGGAGGTATTGTTACTTCGAAACCTGTTGAAGTGCTGCTGACCCCCGCATCGCCCAAATAATTGGTGCATAAGCTTAGGGGGTTAAAGGCGCCTGAATATGCAAGCACAAATGCGTTGGTAGTGCAGGTAGTAATTAAACCCACAGTTACGCAAACGGGGTTGGCGGCATCGGGGTTTGTGATGCTGTAGGCATCATAGGCGCGGGCACCGGTAGCCGTTGTATAACCGGGGCATGATTTGGGTACGGCACAGGTTGATGGCACGGCGTTCCGTGATAAGCGGCCTGTTTGTGTTGGGTCGCCGGCTGCTATGGTGCCATTGAATAAATAATCGCCGATGAACACATCATTACTTGCTGCGGTTGCCGAACAATTGTTGCCATCCGTTACAGTTACGGTGTAAACACCTGTTTTAACTGCGTCAATGTTTGGTGTGGTTTCGGTGGTGCTCCATAAATAGCTAACCACACCGCCCGTAGTTACAGTAGTTAAAGGCGCCGTTAAGCCGCCGCAGAAAGTGCCGCCACCCTGTATATTAACTGTTGGCAATGTGTTTACTGTTATATCCTGCGATGCGGTTGCTGAACAGCCGTTATTACCATAATCAGCGGTAACGGAATAAGTGCCGGCTGTTGTTACAATAATGGACTGAGTTGTTTGTGTTGTACTCCATAAGTAGGACGTTGCGCCGGAAGTTGCCGTAAGTGTATCTTTGCCGCCTGCACAAAAGCTTGCTCCCGGGCTTGAGTTAATTGCTAAGGGGCCGTGAGGGAAATCAACGGATAGCGTATAGCCGCTACAACCAATTGCGGGGTCAACTTCATGCACCACTACTACCATTTGTGCGCCTGCAGGTAGTGTTACCTCAAAATTTCCGGCACCGCTGGTGCCTGCGTCGCCCATGTAATTTGCACAAAGGTTATTAGGGTCGAAAGCGTTTAAGTAAGCCACGGCGAATGCATCAGTTGTGCATGATGTTACCATGCCAACGGTTACGCAAGCGGAATTAAGTGGGTCAGGGTTTGTAATAGTGTAAGAATCATAGGCCCTGCTTCCTACAGCGGTAAAAAGGCCCGGGCAACTTTTGGGCGAGGCGCAACTGGCAACAACACCATTGCGGCTTAGTCGGCCGGTTTGTGTGGGGTCTGTACCATCCAAAACGCCGTTATATACGTAGTCGCCAATTACCACATCGCCTGAGGCTTCTGCGCTGCAGTCAGTGGCATCAAATGCGGTTACAGTATAAGTTCCGGTTTTGGTTACGTTAATAGATTGGGTTGTTTCGCCGGTGCTCCATTCGTATGATGCAACCGAGGCCGAACCATTAGCTGTTAAGGTAGCAGTAGAGCCCCCACAAAAAGTTCCGCCGCCCGTTACATTTACCGTTGGTGGGCCAACTTCTACTACATAACCAACATAAAAATCATTTCCCGGATTATTATCGCCGGGCATTTGCACTAAACCATCAAAAACATAGGTGCCGTTAACCGATAAATCGGCGGTTGTTGCAAATATGTAATCGATGAATTGGCCGGGGTTAATGGGGCCCTCAATAAAAAAGTTTTCGATTACAGGTGAGCCGCCATTTATCCGGTACCCTAAAGGTATAATGGTACCGGGTGTAATAACCGTTGTGCCGGTATTGGTTATACGTATGGTTACATCTTCGGCCGAGCTTAGTTCGCAGCCAGAAGTGGGGGTTAGGAAGGCCGTGAGTGAAATATCCTGGGCAAAAGTGGTGGCCGCCAGGCAAAATGCTACCGCAAACGTTAGTAGAAATTTTTTCATAAACATGGAATATATAAGAGGTACAGAATTTACTTACCGGGCAGGGCCCCGACTTTAACCAAGCGGCATACCACCATAAATAATCTCGGTAAACGGCCTGTGGAAATGGCCTCGCTGTTTGTGGTATGCGTTAAGGCAAAGATTGCGATTAAATGATTAGAAGGGTATTAGTTTTTAACTAATTAGCCACGTGCCAGCACGGTACACTCTACTTTTGTGTACATTTTTTACACACCATTATTATTGATAATCAAATCATAATAAGTTTTGCCTTCAACTAGTTAACGGCTTTAAGGGTAAGAACCGGGTGGTAAAACTGTAGGGGCTAAAGCTTTCGTCTATATAATAGAGGTGTTTATCTATTTAGCCGGATGGGGCCCAAAAAATTGTGAACCTTTGCAGCTGAAACCAGGCCGGCCTTAACCGGCATTAGTAAGGCGCTTTCAGAGTAGCGGAGTAACACCCAAAAATTCAATTATTAAAAGGATGATTTTAAGGAGATTGAGAACTTTTAAGAAAAAATGGTTGTAGATACAATGGTTGAAATTAAGACACATACACCGTATTTTATCACCTTTGCCAATTCAATTTAGCAGCGATGTGGAAGTTCATCATTTTTATCCTGGTAGTTGGCGGCCTGATAGCCGGGATAATAGTATATAATAAGGTACTTCACCCTAAAAATGTGAAGGTTGCAGGCCCTGCCAACACGGATATAACCGTAGATGGTTTTATAGTAAAGGCCCAAACGCTGGATAATGAGATTTTAGCCTCAGGTACCTTAATGGCCAATGAGCAAATAAATATCCAGGCGGAGATTTCGGGAAAAATTGTGGAGATGCACTTGATAGAAGGTACGCCGGTAACACAAGGCACTTTATTGGTTAAGCTGTTTGATGATGATTTACAGGCCCAATTAAAAAAGCAGCAGGCGCAGGAAGAAACGGCGGTTAAAACGGAACAAAGGTTAAAACAATTGCTTGCGGTTAATGGTATTGGCCAGCAGGATTACGACAATGCCACAACTAACCTTAAAGGCATACAGGCCGATATTGCTTTTACCCGGGCACAAATTTCGAAAACAGAAATAAGGGCGCCATTTAACGGCATTATTGGATTACGCAATGTTAGTCTTGGCGCATTGGTTAGCCCACAAACAATGATTGCAACGCTACAACAAATTGACCCCCTGAAAATTGATTTTACAGTGCCCGAAAAATATTCATCGATAGTTAATAAAGGCGATGAAATTAATTTGAACGTGGATGGTTTTAAAGAAGTGTTTAAGGGCAAGGTGTATGCAGTGGAGCCGCAATTAGATGAATCAACTCGCAGTATGAAAGTGCGCGGGCTGGTACAAAACTCAAGCGCAAAACTTTTCCCCGGTACTTATGCTAAAGTTAGTTTAGGGTTAAAGCGTATTGAAAATGCGTTGATGGTGCCCACGCAGTGCATAATTCCGCAGGCAAGAAATAAGCAGGTGGCCGTTGTAAAAGATGGCAAGGCAGTTTTTAAAAGTGTAGAAATGGGAATAAGGAATGAATCATACGTACAGGTAACCAATGATGCGGTACAGGTTGGCGATACCATTGTTGCTACAGGCATTATGTATTTAAAACCAAACTCAGCAGTTAAGGTAAAAGCAATTATGCAGCAAGCAGTTGCTGATAGTGTGAAAAAATAAATGGGAGAAAAGAAATGACCTTACCTTCATTAAGTTTAAAAAGGCCGGTACTAGCCATAGTAATGAGCATCATTATTGTGCTGTTTGGTGCTATAGGCTATAAATTTTTGGGGGTAAGGGAATATCCATCAATTGACCCGCCGTTAATTACAGTGCGCACTAATTATATTGGCGCCAACCCCGATGTAATAGAATCGCAGATTACAGAGCCGCTTGAAAAGGCGATTAACGGTGTACAGGGTATCCGCACTATTTCTTCATCAAGCGCACTGGGCAGCAGCAATATTTCGGTTGAATTTAATTTGGGTTACGACCTTGAAACTGCTGCTAACGACGTGCGCGATAAAGTAGCGCAGGCGCAGGGCCAATTGCCGCAGGATATTGATGCGCCGCCGGTAGTAACAAAAGCGGATGCCAGTTCAGATGCCATTTTGGCGTTGACTGTACAAAGCGATACGCGGAATATTTTGCAGATAGATGATTACGCGGAAAATGTTTTGCTTGATAAAGTGCAAACCATACCGGGCGTAAGTACGGTACAGATATGGGGGCAAAAAAAATATGCCATGCGCTTGTGGCTGGACCCGGTCAAATTATCGGCACATAACCTCGTGTTTAACGATATACAAGCTGCGCTGGCCAGCCAGAATATTGAATTACCCGCGGGAAAAGTTTATGGCAACAATACTGAGCTTACCGTTAAAACAACCGGCCGCTTAAGTACTGAAGAGCAATTCAATAACCTGATTATTAAATCAGATAAAGGCCATGAGGTATTGCTGAAAGATGTTGGCTATGCAGAGCTTGGGCCGGAGAATGAGGAAACAGTTTTAAAAGAATCAGGCGTGCCTATGATAGGCATGGGCCTGGTGCCGCAACCAGGGGCTAACTACATTGAAATTGCCAATGAGTTTTATAAGCGGCTTGAGCAAATTAAGAAAGAACTGCCGCCTGATATTAAAGTGAACATTGCGCTTGATACCACCAAGTTTGTAAAGCGCTCGGTGGAGGAAGTGGGCGAAACACTGGCCATTGCCTTTGGCCTGGTGGTTTTAATTATTTATCTGTTTTTCCGAAACTGGCTGATTGCGTTCAGGCCTCTGATAGATATACCTGTTTCGTTGATTGGGGCCTTCTTTATAATGTACGTAGCCGGCTTCAGTATTAACATCTTAACCTTATTAGCTATTGTGCTCGCCACAGGCCTTGTGGTGGATGACGGTATTGTAGTTACTGAAAATATTTTCAAAAAGATTGAGCAGGGGATGGATAAGCGCAAAGCTGCGGAGGAAGGCTCAAATGAAATTTTCTTTGCGGTTATATCTACCTCCATAACATTGGCGGTGGTGTTTCTGCCTATCATTTTCTTACAGGGCTTTGTGGGCAGTTTGTTCCGCGAGTTTGGCATTGTGGTGGCGGGGGCGGTGCTTATATCTGCCTTTGTTTCGTTAACCCTAACGCCGGTGTTGAACGTGCTGATGAGCAGCAGTACTAAGCACGGCTGGTTTTACGAAAAAACAGAGCCATTTTATAAGTGGCTGGATAATACTTACCGAAGCGCGCTTGAAACATTTATGACTGTGCGCCATGTAACCTGGCTTATCTTTGCATTTTGTATTGGAGCAATTGTATGGATTGGCATTACGCTTCCAAAGGAATTGGCGCCGCTTGAAGACCGCAGTTTATTGCGGTTACGGGTTGTGGCACCAGAGGGCACCTCTTACGATTATATGGAGGCTTACATGGCCCGCGTGGGAAAATTTATCAACGATTCAATACCTGAAAAGAAAGTGCTTATCAGTATTGTGGCGCCGGGCTTTACGGGCTCGTCGGCGGTAAATTCGGGTTATTTCCGTATTGTGTTAACTGAGCCGGGAGAACGCCAACGCAGCCAGCAGCAGATTTCAGATTACCTGAATAAAAACCTGGCCAGGTTTAACGATGGGCGTATTTTCGTAATCCAGGAGCAAACTATTTCAGTGGGGCTTGGTTCTAAAACATCGCAGCCCTTGCAGTTTGTAATACAGAATCAGAATTTCGACAAGCTGAAAGAAAAACTGCCTAAGTTTTTAGAGGAAGCATACAAGAGTAAGGTGTTTCAGGGCCCCGATATCGACCTGAAATTTAATAAGCCTGAATTGCAGGTAGGTATTGACCGCACCAAAGCTGCAGAGTTAGGCCTTACTATGGCTGATGTTTCGCGTACGTATGACCTTGCACTAAGCGCCAGCAGGTTGCAGTATTTTTTAATGAATGGAAAACAATACCAGGTAATAGCGCAGGTAGACAGAGGCAACCGCGACCAGCCGCTGGACTTAAAATCTTTTTACGTGCGCAATAAAGACGGTAAATTAATTCAGTTGGATAACGTGGTTAAAACTGCTGAGCAAAGCGAACCGCCAACCTTGTACCACTTTAACCGTTATAAATCTGCCACCGTTTCAACCGGGTTAGCACCGGGCTATAGCCTTGATGATGGTATTAAAGAAATGAACGCCATTGCCAAAAGGACTTTGGATGAAAGTTTTACCACAAGCCTTAACGGGGCATCGCGCGATTTTGCGGAAGGTTCTTCCAACACTACTTTTGCCTTGATACTTGCGCTGGTTTTAATATTCCTGATTTTAGCTGCGCAATTTGAAAGCTTTATTGACCCCATTATAATAATGACAACGGTGCCATTAGCTATGGCCGGCGCATTATTAAGCCTTTGGATGTTTAACCAAACGCTGAATATTTTTTCGGAAATCGGTATTATTATGCTGGTGGGCCTGGTTACCAAAAATGGTATATTAATTGTGGAATTTGCTAACCAGAAACGCGAAGCCGGTGAAGAAAAAATACCAGCTGTAATTGATGCAGCTGCTTTGCGTTTAAGGCCGATATTAATGACGAGCCTTGCAACTATTTTAGGGGCGACGCCAATTGCTTTTTCGCTGGGTTCGGGCGCCCAAAGCCGGGTGCCGCTGGGCATAGTAATTATAGGCGGGCTTTTATTTTCGTTAATACTTACATTGTTTGTTATACCTGCGATGTATTCATTTATGTCGAGAGGGCACAAAAAAGTTGAGAAAAAAGAAGAGGGTGAAGGAAATGCGAAACAGGCATAGTTTGTTTTTTCTGTTTTTATTTTTTGCCGCCGGGGCTTTCGCACAAACGCCCATGACGGTTGAACAGGCTATTGAAATAGCGCTGAAAAATAATTACGATATACTGATGGCAAAGAACCGTTCAGAGATTGCCACTATCAACGATAACATAGGCAATGCAGGTATGCTGCCACGTGCTAATGTTACCATGAGTGATAACGCTACCTACAACAACCTGAACCAGAAATATTCGAGCGGGCTGGAGGTGAATACCAAAAACGTTACTGGCAACACCTTAAACCCATCGTTAAATATTAGCTGGACTTTGTTTGATGGCCTTAAAATGTTTGCCACCAAAGGCAGGTTAAAAAAACTGGAGGAAATAGGCGTGCTGAATTACCGCGATACCCTGCAGACGGCGGTATCGCAGGTTATTAATGCCTACTACGATATTGTAAGCGCTGACCAGCAAATGAAAGCGATTAAGGATGATATACAGGTATCGGAAGTGAGGGTTAAACTTGCTGAGGCGGTTTTTAATGTGGGCAATTCGGCCAAAACGGATTTGCTACAGGCTAAAGTAGATTTAAACGCCAGCAAGAGTGTGGCTATTACCCAACAAAAATTAATTGACCAGAAGAAAGCGGAACTGAACCGTATTTTATCGCGCAATGCCGATACCGAGTTTGATGTGCTGGATACCATTGCAATTACGTATGAGCCATCGCTGAATGATATCAACCGCCTGGACTCTACCAATTATTCTTTGCTTTCTGCCGCAGAAAATATTGATGTATTGCGTTTTGCCAAAAAAGAAGCCTTCTCGCAATTTTTACCCAACCTTACTGCCAATGGCGGCTACCAATATACAAGGACACAAAGCACCGGAGGGTTCTCGCTGTACAACCAGAATTACGGCTTATATGGAGGCTTTACTTTAACGGTGCCTTTGTTTAACGGCTTAAATACAATTAACCAGGTTAAAATTGCGGGAATACAGGTTACCAATGCGCAATATGCTTTTGAGAAGGCTAAGATTCAAACCAAAATAAATTATTACAAAGCGCTAAAAGATTTTGAGGCCGCCAAGGCATTGTTGAAGCTGGAAGAAGATAATATTCAATTGGCTGACGAGAATCAAAGAATTGCGCTGGAAAGGTTCAGGTTGGCACAATCTACAGCATTAGAGCTTCGCGAGGCCCAAAAGAGCTATATTGACGCGCAAACGCGGCTGGTAACAGCCCGTTATGGGGCAAAAACTGCGGAAACGGAGTTGATGCGTTTACAGGGAGTGTTGGTTAAATAAGGGCCACGGGAAAAAGTTTCCCCTCATTAAACGCGGTAGTTGGAACGGAGTCGAAGTATCTTTGCCGTTTAATGCTTTTAAAAAACTGATTTTGCCGCTGTACTCAAAAAAAATATTTATTGCCATTATGTTATGTTTGGGCTTAAGTGCTGTTGCCCGCGCCCAGCAGCCGCAAATATCAAGGCATGATTACTTCCGCGATTCGATTGTGCACGGTAAGCAAATTGATGTAGTTGATTTGGCAAAATTCATTTTTCAGCGCAAGCATAAACCCATGCACCCTAAGGTAAATGTAAACGGCCCTTTTATTACGGCTATACCTTACCCATCATACACTATTGCAACAGGTATTGCGGCGGCACTTCCTATCAATATTTCTTTTTACACCAACAAAAAGGAAAAGGGGGAGCTTTCTTTCTTCAACAATGTATTTCTGTTTACGCAGTACAAGCAGATAATAACGCAATCTATTTCCAACGTATACCTGCACCACGATAAATGGGAATTGATAGGCGATTGGCGTTACTACCATTTCCCCACGGTTACTTATGGGCTTGGCAGTATGAGCTCATTTGATGAACCGCACAGCATTGATTACTCGCACTTGCGGGTTTATGAATTAGTAATGCGCAAGGTAGCTAAGGATATAAGTATAGGGTTAGGCTACCACCTGGATTACCACTGGAACATAAAAGACTTTGATGCACAAAACGGGGCAACCACCGATTTTGTTTTATACGGGCTGAATAAAAGCAGCTTTAGCACGGGGCCATCTATCAATTTTTTGTACGATAGCCGTGATAACCCGAATAACGCCATGAAGGGCTACTACTTCAGCTTTCAGGTGCGCACCAATATAAAAGCGCTTGGCAGCAGTAGTAACTGGAGTTGCGCTACCATAGATGTACGCAAGTATATTGCTTTGCCCATACCCAACTGGCGCGCAGGCATTGCCCTATGGGCTTATGCCAATTTTACATTAAACGGTACTCCGCCTTACCTTGATTTGCCCAATACTGCCAGCGATAATTATAATAACAGTGGGCGGGGTTATGGCATGGGCCGCTACCGTGGCCTGCACATGCTTTATTTTGAGTGGGAGTTCCGTACCGATATTTTGCCTAACGGGCTGTTAGGTGCAGTTGCTTTCTTTAACCTGCAAACGCTTTCGGAGTGGCCATCGAATACTTTCCAGATGGTACAGCCGGGTGGAGGTATTGGGTTAAGAATAAAACTGAACAAGCGCACCAATACCAACTCGTGTGTTGATTATGGGTTTGGAACGGGAGGCTCGAAGGGCTTTGCGTTTAATTTGAATGAGATATTTTAATCAAATCTCGCACGGAGAACACGGAGGGCACGGAGAATAGTTTGAACAGCCGGGTGCAAGATTATGTGCTGTGCAATGCCTTTTTTACTTCTGAGGCTATCAACTCGGTGCTTTCTTTTGATTCGGGGAGCCACCAGCCCATCATGAGGGTAAAATCGTGAATCATGCCTTTGTAGCATTTGTGGACGGTGGGCACACCGGATTGTTTTAGTTTTTCGGCATAGGCGTTGGCTTCATCTACTACAGGATCGTACTCTCCGGTAATTACAAGGGCAGGAGGCAGGCCACTTACATCAGTAAACAATGGGGAGCAATAGGGGTTTTTAAGCTGCGATTTATCGGGCAGGTAGGCATCGTGAAATTGTTTCATTAAAGCCATGGTGAGCAAATAACCTTCAGCATATTTTTTAATGGAGGGGTAAGACATTGTCATATCTACTGCAGGATATAAAAGGGTTTGATGAAGAATTTTAGGGCCGCCTTTATCGCGGGCCCTTTC
>JADMIO010838843.1_pt1 | contig 102705 bp, 83 predicted proteins | sample 8958161 | NCBI WGS metagenome assembly JADMIO01 (sample SAMN16585339, study PRJNA669376) | soil metagenome | isolation source: Crop rotation soil | place: USA: Cullars Rotation, Alabama | collected 2011 | reverse complement strand
GCCGCGACTTCAAGTCACGTGAATTCCAAGCTTCGGATCCCACTGTGCTGGAAAATTCTTCCATCTCCGTTTAAATCTATTTCAGCAAAAACCGGAGCTGTCATTCCACCCGACCATGCATTCATAAGAGCTCTTCCTCCGCTTATTACATTCACTGAAGAATCACGATTCAAAAAAGGCTGACCGAATAAAGTTGAAGTTGTAATCAACAAAAACAATCCTACGAAAGCTATTTGCTTTATCATGTGAGCTTATTGTTTAATAACCTTTTTTACGATTGAAATACCATCTATGTTCACCCGTAAGAAATAAACTCCATCAGCAAACCCCGTCAAATCAATTGCAGTTTCATTTCCATCAAACGGAATTTCTATTAATTTACTTCCGAGTATATCAAACATCTCAATCTGACGAGTGCTTTTAACCGATGGTTGCATTTGCTTTATTTTTATTTGAATAATGCTATTGGAAGGATTCGGACTAACTACAATTTGATCTGTGAGATTTTCGTGGCTTTGTAGTGATGAGATAACTGATTGTGTATATAAACGAAGTCCTCCGGTAATATTTCCTGTCAAAAGATCCATTTTACCATCAGCATCAATATCAGCTCTGCTAATGGTGACAATTTTCGGTTCATAAATTTTCTGATAAACACTATCAACAAGATTAAATGTTCCTGTAAGATTACCGTCAATATTGTTATAATGATATATATATCCGCTTTCCGATCCTACCAGCAATTCATAAGAACCATTATTATCATAAAGCAATGGAGAACTTAAACCTGCTCCTGCTCCTGCTTTGGTAACATTCACTCCTCCCCAGAAAGTGCTTTCCAGAGTAAAAACAGGACTACTCACCGAAGCGGATGTATTATGATAATACCTGAGCTTTCCGCTTCGTGTTCCTATTAACAAATCTATTTTCCCATCACGATCAACATCTATTAATTGAGGAGCTGCATTATTTCCAGCAACTATCCCCTGATATGGAGTTGTATTAATTGTATAGCTAGAAGGATTTCCTGCTCCTGCTGAATTTTCACAATAAAACAAATTGCCGCTTGAGCTTCCAATAAGGATATCAATATCACCATCAGCATCCATATCAGCAAAAGATGGAAATAATCCATTCTGAAGAAGGAAGGATAAACCAAGCCAGTCATCGCTTATCAGTGTGAAAGCAGGATTTGAAGCCGTACCTGTATTTCTAAAATAAGCTAAACGTGATATCGCATTATTAGGATTGGTATTATAATAACGATCATTACCAACTATAATATCAGTTAAACCATCCTGATCAATATCGGCAAAAGCTACGTTTGATGAGGTACCCACATCAATCATATCTTCAACTATGAGTCTGTTGTAAATGTAACTGAAATGATTACTGCAGTTATCCGTGGTATTCTCATAAAAGAGAACATTACTAAAGTCTTCGCCTGAATTAGCTGTAGGAGTTACTATCAGATCTTTTTTGCCATCATTGTTTACATCGAGATAAGCAGCAGAGGGAAGATTAAAAAGATTGACAGGAACATCGTAAGATGGGAATAATGAATCCTGACTGCTGATATGAGCTAAAGAAGAAGTGCCTCCATTTTCGAGGAAAAGAAGATTTGATCCGAGGATATCACCATTAAGAAGATCTATATCACCATCACAACCCTGGTCGAAGCCTATGAGTATTGATCCCGAATGTCTGTTCCTGCTTTCAGAATCAGGAGAAACATTACCTCTGCAAACAGTATTCAACTGAGCGATATTTGCAAGGGCATCAAGCTCGAAGTCGCCCCAGCAATATGGCTGATAAAAGAAATTAAATCCGTTACAATTTCCAGTACCGGATGAATCGGCAAAATAATTTCGATGATACTCAAGTGTGTTGTTTGAACTTGAAAAAACAAGAATATCAATATCACCATCATTGTCTAAATCTGTTATAGCCGGAATATTTGTATCACTTCCGTTAATGTCTGCATAGAAAGTTCCTAACCATGACATCAAATGATTGCTTACAGGTGAAAATGACAAGCCATTTGTTTGATTATAATCATTGCGGTAAACACCTATTGCCTTATTGTTATAAAAGAAAATATCCATATCACCATCACAATCAAAATCAACAGTTCTTATCCATTTGGTCATAGGTGGAAAAAGTGATAAATACTTTCCATCATAATGATAACTGCTTTGATTTGGGGTTCCGTCATTGATATAAGTGCTTAAGCGATCTGCAAGACGATCAAAAAACACAAGATCCATTTTACCATCTCCGTTAAGGTCAATTTCATTAACAATCGGGCTGTTTAATCCACCAGCCCAGGCAGATTTCAGCTGATTTCCGTTAACAGTAACAGTTGGGCGTGAATCCGGAAATAATACAGGATTTTGTGCAGAAACCAAGCTTGTGCAGGCAATTGCCATACAAAGCCATAAAATACGCAACATGCAATTAATTGTATAAGTGTGTTTATCAAAGATAAGTATAACTCAATCACTTTTGAGAGCATATTTTCCTCTTTTTTACATTAATGTTATCAAGCAGGTTTCTTAGGTGAAAGGGTATTAATAATTATCTTAGCGATAAGAGAAAAACAATTTTTATGGCCAGTTTTGACATAGTTTGCGAAGTGGATATGCAAAAACTTGATAATTCGATTAATGTTGCTGTTAAGGAGTTCAGTAATCGATTTGATTTTTCAGGTTCAAATACAACCCTGGAGTTTGACAAGAAAACCTCTGTTATAACGCTGGTTACAGAAAATGAAATGAGAATAAAAGCAGTGCAGGATATTCTTATTTCAAGAATGGTAAAGCAGGGTTTGGATTCATCCGCCCTTGATTTCGGCAAAGAACAAAATGCTTCCGGCAATATGCTAAAAAAGGAAATCAAAGTGAAAAACGGAATTGATATGGAATCTGCAAAAAAAATTATCAAGCTAATTAAAGAAAGCGGTTTGAAAGTTCAGGCTTCTATAATGGATGAACAAGTAAGAGTAACGGGGAAAAAACTCGACGATTTGCAACAGGTTATAGCAGTTGTGAAAAGAGGAAATCTTAATCTACCATTGCAATTTACCAACTACAGAAATTAAAAGTAAAAGCTATTATCACTGATTTACAAATACTTTCAGGTTTAATAACTGTCATATGCCTGTCAGAAATATTTAATTGAACAATAATTAATTAATCTGGCTCCGTTTTTAAGTTGCTATCAATTCATTATTATTGTGCCCTTCGAAATAAAAAATTATCAACTAAATAATTAACAAATATAAACGACTATGAGCCAGACAAAGTCAGGATCCGGCATCCAGGGAATGCTAGCTGCGATCGTAATTCCAGCTGCTATTGTTATTTCCATAATTATCTACAAATTCATACTGGGTGCTCCTGGTAATTTCCAGGATGGTAATCCTGAGCTAAATCCTCTTCCAGGCAATATGCTAGGGATTATTTACAAAGGAGGATTTATTGTTCCTATTCTGATTTCGTTATTACTTATTGTAATAACCTTCGTTATTGAGCGTTTTATTACTATCGGTAAATCACGTGGAAACGGACCAATTGATGCGTTCATCTTTAAAATGCGTTCTTCTCTTTCAAAAGGAGATATTGATGCAGCTTCAAAAGAATGTGATCGTCAGCAGGGATCAATCGCTGCTGTAGTTAAAGCAGGATTATCAGCTTACAAGCAAATGGATGCTGAGAAATCCTTCGATAAAGAACACAAGGTTGCAACTATCCAGAAAGAAATTGAAGAAGCTACTACTCTTGAGCTTCCAATGCTTTCTAAAAACCTGGTAATCATTTCAACTATTGCTTCTATTGCAACTCTTATGGGACTGCTGGGAACAGTATTCGGTATGATCAGAGCTTTCGCTGCACTTGCTCAGGCAGGAGCACCTGACACTACAGCTCTTGCAACAGGTATCTCTGAAGCACTTATTAATACTGCTTTAGGAATTGGTACATCAGCGATAGCGATCATATTTTATAATTTCTTTACCAATAAAATTGATTCGATAACATATGGTATCGATGAAGCAGGTTATAGCATCGTACAAACATTCAATGCGCGTAACTAATCTTAAGTTTAAAAGAAATTAAAAAAATATAAAGCTTGAACATATGCCTAAAATGAAAATGCCACATAAGACTCCGGCATTGGATATGACTCCAATGGTGGATCTGGCATTCCTGCTGGTAACGTTCTTCATGCTTACATCTCAATTTCGTCCTGACGAACCTGTAGTTATAGATTCTCCATCATCCATCTCTGAAAAAATACTTCCAACCAACGTAATGATTGTTAGTATTGATTCCGTTAATCGTGTTTTCTTTAATCTAGAAGGAAAAGAAATACGTGCTGAAATGCTGGAACAAATGGGAACTAAATATGGTGTTCAGTTTACTCCGGATGAAATTAACCGCTTCGCTATTCTTACAACTTTCGGAATGACCGTTAAGGATCTGAAAGCATATCTTCCGATGGGAGAATCTGAAAGAAAAGATTTTATGAAAAGAAGTCAGGGTATTCCAATTGACTCTTTAAATAATCAGCTTGGTGACTGGATTCGGTTTGGTCGTTTAAGTGATGCGGGAAAACAAGGTGCTGAAGCTTCGAAAGATAAAGACAAGATACTGCGATTCGCTATTAAAGGCGATGCCAATGCTAATTACACAACCATTAAACGTGTAATTGAGATCTTCCAGGATATGAAAGTTAACCGTTTTAACCTGATAACAAATCTTGAGCAGAATCCTAATAAATAGGTATGCAAGAGTTATAAAACATGTCTGAAGTACAAAGTAACGAACAAGACTCCGGCAAGGGTAAACATAAAAAGGTAAGAGCGAAAAAGAACTCCACACACATCGATATGACTCCGATGGTGGATCTGGCTTTCCTGCTTTTAACTTTCTTTATTCTTACTGCCACTTTGGGAAAACCAAAGACGATGGAGATAAATATGCCTATCAAGAAGGATGTTCAGGATTCCAACAAAGTGAATAATGCGATCACAGTCCTGCTGAGTGGCGACAATAAAATATTCTGGTATTTCGGAGAGTTAAAAGCTACAACAGTTCTAACTCCTACTGATTATTCGAAAGATGGTATTAGAAAACTTCTTCTTGATTACAACAAGAATGCTGTCACAAAAATTAATCAGTTGCGCACAGAGGCCGAAAAAACTAAAATGGCTGATTCAACTTTAAAAAGAATGGAAGTTGATATTAAAGGCGAGAAAGCTTCGTTAATGGTTCTAGTTAAAACAGATGACAAGGCTAAATACAAAAATGTAATTGATGTGCTTGATGAATTAAATATCACGCTTGTGGGCAAGTATGCTCTTGTTGATATTGCCAAGCAGGAATATGATCTGATTAATAAAATGCAACCCTAGAAGATATGGCAGAACTATTTAATCCTTCCTGGGACAATGCTACTAATCCTGACAGAACTGAAATTGTTTTTGAAAACAGGAACAAAGCTTATGGAGCATATCCGCTTCGTAAAAATTATCAGAGGACCGTTGCAAGAGCGCTTCTTATTTCAATAAGCGTATTTGTAGTAGCTATAAGCGCTCCGGTGATCATGCGTCTTATCGGTGACACAGATTTTAATAAAACAGAAAAACCAATTGAGGTTACAGTTGAATTAAAAGAGCCACCTCCGATTGATAAAAACGAACCACCACCACCTCCTCCTCCTCCTCCTCCTCCAACAATAGAAACGGTTAAGTTTACTCCACCTGTTGTTGTTGATCGTGAATTGGAAGAAGAAGAGCAACCGCCACCACAGGAAAAATTAAGTGAAACAAATGTTGGTGTTGTTACCCAGGAAGGTGATGAAAATGCTACTGAACTGCCTCCAGAAATAGTTACTGATCCTGATGAAGGAAAAGTATTTACTTACGTGGAAGAAATGCCGGAGTTTCCAGGTGGTGAAGGAGCTATGACTTCATATTTACAGAAAAATATAAAGTATCCGCCCCTTGCCCGTGAAAATGGCGTTACTGGAAAAGTATATGTTAACTTTATTGTTGACAAAGACGGAAACATTAAAGACGTTAAACTTATACGAGGCATAGGAGCAGGTTGTGATGAAGAAGCAGTACGAGTTATCAAGGCAATGCCTACCTGGAAACCTGGTAAGCAAAATGGTCGAGGTGCGATAGTATCATTCACTGTACCGGTTAATTTCTCACTTAAATAACAGAGAATTTATAAAAAAGCTCTTCCTTTACAGGGAAGAGCTTTTTCAATTAATAACATCTGATAATTTCAAAAAAATTAATGACAAAAAAACCAGGAGCGCTTTATTACGTGACATTATCAATGACAGCTCTTTATGTACTGCTAGGATTATTTTTTATTTTCTCTGAATTTGGCGCGCAGCTACTTCCAGGATGGAAACATGTTGCATTAGGAATTCTCTTCTTCTTTTATGCAGCTTATCGTGTGATGCGTTTAAGAAAGATTCGTGAACAAATGGATAATCTGAGTTAGGATTTTTTAAAAAATAAAGGCATTATAATTTCATTTCAGAAATTGCTTTAAAGAATTCAGTATGCGAAAAAATGTTTTATTATTAAGCTTGCTTTCATTTCTTCAGCTGGGAAGTTGCACGAACGATCCTAATCAACTTTATAACGATACTCCTACAGCAGGAACTGTTAAAATATCTTCCGACGAAACATTATCTCCTGTGGTTGATGCAGAGAAGGATACTTTTATGGCCTTATATGTTTCTGCTAATCTTAAAATAGCTCATAAATCAGAAGCTGATTGTTTTAATGATTTGTTGATGGATTCGGCAAAAGTGATTTTGGCAACAAGAAAGCTTAATGATTCAGAAGAAGCTTTTTTTAAGAAAAAAAATCTGATTCCTGTTACTACAAAAGTCGCTTACGATGCAATTGCCCTTGTAATTAATAAACAAAACACTGATTCTACATTAACCGTTTCACAATTTAAAAATATTCTGACAGGAAATATCCTTTTATGGAACCAGTTAGATGCTTTAGCAAAGAACGATAGTATTGCTGTTGTTTTCGACAATAACGGATCATCAACCATGAGATTTTTGAGTGACAGCATTCTCAACAGGGAAACGCTATCTCAAAATTGTTTTGCTGTAAACTCAAATAAAGAAGTGATTGATTACGTGGAAAAGAATAGGAATGCAATTGGAATTATCGGCATTTCATGGATCAGCGATCGTGATGATCCATCTGCAATGAGCTTTCTTTCAAGAATAACAGTTGTAGGATTAACGCAATCAGAAAAAGCACAGTCACCTGATGATTTCTACAAACCATATCAGGCTTATATTGCAACAAAAGAGTATCCTCTCATTCGTGAAGTATACATGATCAATCGTGAAGGAAGAACAGGCCTTGGCACAGGCTTTGTCTCGTTCGTGGCCGCCGATCAGGGTCAGCGCCTTATAAGATTAAGTGGCTTACTTCCGGCAACAATGCCAATACGATTAATAAAAACAGATTAAAGAATAATCAGTAATTTCAAAACCAGCAATATTAAAAGTCATATGACAAAGTCACTATTCGCTTCAGTTTTCCTGTTAACTGCAAATATTTTAAATGCACAAACACTTAAGGAAGCAATCAGGTTAAATGAAAATGAGCAACAGGATGCAGCATCTGCTGTTTATCAGAAATTAATTTCAGCTGAACCAACAAATGGAAATAATTTTTATTACTACGGCGAAAATTTAATTGATGCGGATAAATTAGATTCAGCAAAAACAATTTTCGAAAAGGGATTGCAGGCTGATCCGGCAAATCCGATTAATAATATAGGTCTTGCAGAATTAAAGTTACTGCAGGGTAATATAACTGAAGCAAAAACTTTAATTGATGATGCAGTAAAAAAGGGAAATAATAAAAATGCGCTTTTACTTATGGAAGCAGCAGAAGCATATACTCATTACAAGCAAAAAGATTTAATTTCTGCTCTTGCATTATTAGATCAAGCCGTTAAACTTGATCCGAAAAATCCGGAAGTATACAATCTTATGGGAGATGTTTACTCTGAACAGAATAACGGAACCTTAGCTGCTTCTAATTACAATAAAGCGATTGATTTAGATAAAAATCAGGTTAAACCACTTTTGCATAAAGGACAACTTTACAAACGTTCAAATAACTATGATGGATCAGCAGCTGAGTTTCAGAATGCGCTTAAGATAGATCCGAACTTTGCACCTGCATATCGTGAGTTAGGAGAAGTAAGCTTTAAACAAAGAAAACTTACAGAAGCAAAAGAATACTATAAAAAGTACCTTGAACTCTCAAAGAATAATACTGGTGCACGTTTAAGATATATTTATTTCCTCTATGAAAGTACAAGCTATAACGATGCGGTTGCTGAAATGAATCTTATTACAAAGGTAGATTCTACAAATCTTGGTATGATGAGAATCTTTTCATATGTAACCTATGAAGCCGGAAGAAATGATACTGCTTTGAAAACGATAAATAAAGTTTTTGAAATTACTTCTACCGATACTTCCAGAAGATTTGCAAGAGATTATTCTTACATGGGAAAAATTCTTGCTAAAGCAGGAAACGATTCGATAGGTGCAGGATATGTTCAGAGCGCATTAAATATGGATCCAAAGCAGGCGGAATTATATGATGATCTTGCAGATATTTATAACAGAACAAAAACTTATGATAAACTTGCGCAAACCTATTCGAATAAGATTGCTAACGTAAACAAACCTACAAGTGCTGATTATTACAATTTAGGAAAAGCATGGTATTCTGCCAAAGATTATATGAAGGCAGATACAGCCTTTATTAAAGTTACAGAATTAAATCCTACCTGGCCGAATGGCTTTTTCTGGAGAGGTCGTTCGAATTTCCAACAGGATCTTGATGCAAAGAAAAATATTGCAGGACCATATTTTGAGAAATTTCTTGAACTTGCTTATACAGACACCGTTTATATCGGAAAAAACAAAGGTTATGTGATTGAAGCCAACAGGTACCTTGCATTTGCAGCCTTTGTGATGAAAGATTGTCCAAAAGCTATTTCGTTTTACACTAAAATTCTTGAACTAGATCCAATGGACAAACCGGCAAAAGATGCCAGCGAGAGCGTGAAAAAATCAAAAGACTGCAAGTAATTTAAAAGCAGATTAAAACAAGAGCGGCGCAAAATAAATTTTGCGCCGCTCTTGTTTTAAGATTCTATATCTTCTTCACTTTGAAATTTGAAGCCCAATTTTTTTCCAGGTGATATTGCAGACTGTAAATTATAACTCATTGCTTCAAAAACAGAAATCTCTTTCATGGCATCAAAAGGTGGAACTGTAACATCAACATCCATACTGTAAACAATACATGAATCAATTAATGAGCTTAGTGTTTCCTCATTCGAAACAGTATTTGCATAATCATTAAATAAAATTCCAAGCTGGCGTTTTCCCTCAACAAAAAAATGCTCTTCTTTATTGATAAAAACTCTTGCGATTAATTGTCCTACATCGTTCTTCTTATCATACTTGAAAGAATCCGAAAGGAAATTGTAAACGCTGATCATTCCACAGGTTCCTCTAGAAGGATCAAGACTTACATAACCGCTCTTTAAAACAGGATGTCCATGCTCAAAAACAAATGCATTCGTATGCATGATAAATATCAGAACATCATCCGAAATTTTTAATTCAGCTTCAAAAGTTCCTCTGTCGATATATGAAACTTTTAACCGGGAATCAATTTCTGAATTTGTATTGAGAGCAGATTCAAAACCAATTAAAAGCTTTTTAATTTTACTAAAAACACGAAACGTAGCATCGGTAGTATCTTTATTCAAAACACCCTTATTCTTCAATAGAGATATTAATCTTTCACTTACAGAAGCCATCAGACATTTTTTAGTTTAGTATGCTCTTGCAAAAATCACACGTTGAGCTGAAGGTTTTCCTGTAAGAATACATTTACCTTCTTCAACTTTATTATTTAATGGGATACATCGGATAGTAGCTTTCGACATCTCTTTAATTTTTAATTCAGTTTCGGATGTACCATCCCAGTGAGCATAAATAAACCCTCCTTTGTTGTCGAGGATATTTATAAACTCATCCCAGGTATCAGCATGATAAGTATTTTCTTCCAACCTGTTTTGTGCCAGTTTATAAATGTTATCCTGAATCTGGTTTAGCAAATGTTCGATTTTAACATCAATATCTGTTACCTGGTAAACAGCTTTCTCCTTAGTATCACGACGTGCAACTTCAACCGATCCGTTTTCCACATCTCTTGGTCCGATTGCAATTCTAACAGGAACACCTTTCATTTCATATTCTGCAAATTTCCAACCTGGCTTATGAGTATCGCGTCCATCATATTTTACTGAAATACCTTTTCTTTCAAGAAGCTTTTTAATCTCCATTGCTTTATCAGCAACGAGCTTAGCCTGGTCATCTGTTTTATAAATCGGAACAATCACAACTTGTATCGGAGCCAATCTTGGAGGCAGCACAAGACCATCGTCATCTGAATGTGACATAATAAGTGCACCAACCATTCTTGTTGATACTCCCCATGATGTGGCCCATACATATTCCTGCTTCCCTTCCCTGCTTGTAAATTTAACATCGAAAGCTTTCGCAAAATTCTGCCCGAGGAAATGTGAAGTACCTGCCTGTAATGCTTTGCCATCCTGCATTAAAGCTTCAATGCAATATGTTTCAATAGCTCCTGCAAATCTTTCATTAGCGGTTTTTACGCCCTTGATTACGGGAATAGCGAGTATTTCTTCAGCAAAAGTTGCATAAACATCCAGCATACGAAGGGTTTCTTCCACAGCTTCTTCAGAAGTTGAATGCGCAGTATGTCCTTCCTGCCAGAGAAACTCTGCAGTACGTAAGAACAATCTTGTTCTCATTTCCCATCTTACAACATTTGCCCATTGGTTAACTAATATCGGAAGATCACGATATGATTGAATCCATCCACGATAGGTATTCCAAATGATTGTTTCTGAAGTTGGTCGGACAATCAACTCTTCTTCAAGCTTTGCTGATTCATCTACAACAACACCTCCTCCATTTGGATCATTTTTTAAACGATAGTGCGTTACAATGGCACATTCTTTCGCAAAACCTTCTACGTGACTTGCTTCTTTACTGAAAAAAGATTTAGGAATAAAAAGAGGGAAATAAGCGTTTTCATGCCCTGTATCTTTAAACATTTTATCAAGATGCTGCTGCATTTTCTCCCAGATAGCATAGCCATGAGGTTTAATCACCATACAGCCTCTAACAGCAGAATTTTCTGCCAGATCAGCCTTTATTACAAGATCCTGATACCACTGGGAATAGTTTTCACTTCTTGAAGTCAATTGATCGCTCATACCTTGCTACCTTTACATTATTGGTTTGGCACTGTGTTTGTCTAATTTAGTGCCTTGCAAAGTTGAATAACCAAAAGCACATTGCCAACTCGGGATTAAACTATCACAAATAAAGTTAAGTCAAACATTCAAAGAGATTCACCATGAGAAACCTGATTTTGCTGTTATCGGTATCCGTTTTATACCTATCATCTTGTTCAGCAGGAAGAACAGCGTCAAGAAACTATAATAACGATGATGTGTATTATTCTGAGAGAGATGCTGCTTCATCAGGAAACTATACCCGGTCAGAATCTGAGAATAATCAAAATCAGGGCAGTTCAAATCCAAATGATTATAGTTCAACTCCAAGTTCCAGCCAGGAAAACGAAAGGTTTAATGATTACAATAATCAATCTGATTACAGCACCTCTCAAACTACTACCGATAAGAATGGTAATACTTATGTAACCAATAACTATTATAACGACGATGATTATTATGATTACGCATATTCATCACGTCTTCGTCGCTTTTATCATCCTTACGGTTGGAGCTATTATGATCCCTATTATACCAATATGTACTGGTATGATTATGATCCATATTCTTATGGAGTAAGTGTTTATCTTACTTATGACTGGTGGAGACCACGTCATGTATGGACTCCGGGATGGAGTGTATCCATTGGCTGGGGTGATCCATTTGGTTATCCATATTATTCAGGATACGGTGGTTATGGATACGGATATGGTGGTTACGGAAGTTATTGGAATGGATATAATAACGGATATATCGCCGGATATTATCAGGGACTTTATAACGGAACTTTCAATCCTTATTACTTCAACAGCAACGACTCCTATAGTTATTACTATGGCCCACGTGGTGGAACTAACAGAGGAGAAATTGCGAGTAATGCACCGCGAGGCGGAAGAAATTTAAGTGAGTTATATGGGCGACAAACACAGGTTGAAAATCCTAAAACCCCAAGAATTCTTACTTCAGCAGACGGAACTCATGCCATTGGCAGACCAAAAAGAGATATTGGTGCCACCAAATCAGAAAATGCTCCTACTCCGATTAAAGCTGCTCCGAATACAGGTACTGGCAGAACTGAAACAATTCCTTCTAAAACAGATGGTCCTGTGCGTGGTGGAGTTAAAGAAGTCAAAGATGTACCATCTACAAATCCCGGAATTAAAACAGGAAGAGATGTACCAGCTAACGGGGGTGTAAAAAATAACACAGGTGTGCCAGGCAAAAATGTAAATCCTGGTGACTATACTCCAAGAACACCTGAACCGGTTAAATCTGGAAAAGATAATACGCCAAGATCGAATGAACCTGTTAAATCAGGAAATGATTATACTCCTCGAAGTAATGAGCCTGTTAAATCAGGAAACGATTACACACCAAGAAATCCATCTGTAACTCCTCGTTCAAATCAGGATAACAATGGAAATGATAACCCTGGTAATTCAAATACTCCAAGGCAAAATACACGACCTGAGCAAACAACACCGAGACAACAGAACCAGGAACCTCGTCAGAACAATACTCCTCGTCAGAATAATAATAATTCAACACCTCGTTCAGAATCTCAACCATCTTATCAGCAGGATAGAGGTTCGCGACCAAGTCAGGCGCCTGTCAGATCAAATAATAACAGTCCTTCGAGATCATCTTCTCCATCAAATTCACCAGGCCCGCGTCATCGTTAATACTTTAATTCAGAATAATATTCCTTAATACACTACAACCGGTATAACAGCCGGTTGTATTTTTAATCGACCACACACTCTTTTATGAAAAGTAAAATTTTATCAGTTGCAATTTATTGTACCTTACTTTTCCCTGTTATAATAAAAGCACAAAATGAAACAGATGCTCTTCGTTACAGTATGCTTAATTACGGGAGCACTGCAAGATCATTAGGTATGGGTAATTCCTTCGGAGCATTAGGTGCTGATTTCAGTTCTCTTTCAATGAACCCTGCAGGAATAGGTTTATATCGTCGTTCGGAAGTCACATTGAGTCCATTATTTTCCAACAGAACAATTGATAATGATTATCTCGGCAATAATGAATCCTCGAATTATTTTAAATTTTCATTTGGAAATTTCGGGGCTGTATTCGCTGGTGAAAACACAAAACCAACAAGTCATTTTAAGACTTGGGGCTTTGGTATAGGATATAATAAAACAAATGATTTTAGCGGAAGAAGTATTGCTAAGGGAAGCAATCCAAGCAATTCATTAGTTGATCACTTCCTTGAAAAGCTGGATGGTGTTTATCCGGAAGATATCCCTTCATATTTTCCATATGATGTAGATCTTGCGTGGCAGACTTTCTTAATAGATACAATCACAGATGATGGTCAATTGTATTACTATAATAACTCTACTCCATACGCAGGACAATTGCAACGAAAATCAGTTACTACAAAAGGAGGTCAGGGAGAATGGGATTTTTCATTAGGGACAAACATTGACAACAAACTTTTTCTCGGATTTACTTTCGGTCTTGCAACTATTAATTACGAAGAAAACAGTACATGGGAGGAAAGTGATGATCAGGATACAATTCCATATTTCAGATCATTCTCCTATTTCCAGCATCTAAAAACTTCAGGTAACGGAATTAATTTCAAGCTTGGAGCCATATATAAACCTTCTGATGTTGTAAGGTTTGGTGTTGCTGTTCATTCTCCTACATGGTATCGTTTAACTGATACTTATAGCGCCGACATAAGAACTGATCTTGAAAATACTCAGATATATACTTATAGAGGTCCTGAATATTTACCATTCAATTATAACTTAACAACTCCTTTCAGAGCAATCGGCAGCATTGCAATTATTGCCGGTGGTCAGTTTGCAATTAATGCTGACTATGAATATGTAAACTATAAGCATGCACGTATGAGAGCTGAAGAGAATCAGTTTGACAGTTATTTTTCAGAAGTTAATGATAGCGTAAGAAGTAAATTTACTTCAGCGCACAATGTTCGATTAGGCGCTGAATACAGATATGATAATTTAAGATTCCGTGCAGGAGGACAGTTTTCGCCTACTCCATTTAAAAACAATATTTCGTCTGATACAGATTTGTCGAGGATCGGATTGAGTGCCGGCTTTGGAATAAAGCAGGAACATTTCTTTATTGATTTTGGTTACGCATACTCGAGATACGGATATTCATCTATACCTTATACATTATCACAGCAGGAAGTTCAAAGTATTGTGACTAAAGTTCAGGATCACAAGTTTCTGGTAACACTGGGATTAAGCTTTTAAAAAAATATTCTTAATTTTAAAGGGGATTAGCAAATAGCTGATCCCCTTTATTTTTTAAACCTGTTCCGCATATGAGAAAAATATTATTTGTAATCCTGTTTTTAATGTGTTCGCACCTTACATTTTCTCAAAATGAATTATTTCACCGGGCAACAATATTCCTGGATAACAAATCAATTAGCGAACTCTCTAATACTGGAATCGATGTACTGGAAGGTAATTACCGACCAGGAGTTTCTTTCACTTCAGATTTCAGTGAAGATGAGTTATTAAGAATAAAAAATAATGGATTCAGATATGAAATCAACATCCATGATGTTTCCACTTTTTACAAAAAACAGAATGATGATTTAAACGTAAAAAAAAGTTCGATCTCATCATGTAACAGCAATGGTTCACCGAACTACAATGTGCCTGTAAACTTTTCCTATGGATCAATGGGAGGCTATTTCACGTATTCGGAAATGATTGCCATTTTAAATAATATGGCCAGCCTTTATCCAAATTTAATTACGGTTAAGCAGGCTATTCCAGGAGGAACAAGTGTTGAAGGAGAACCCATTTACTGGATAAAAATTTCTGACAATCCTAATGTTGATGAATCTGAGCCGGAAGTTCTTTACACTTCATTGCATCATGCAAGAGAACCAGGAGGACTTTCCAATCTTATATTTTACATGTGGTATCTGCTCGAGAATTATCAAAGTAATTCCGAAATACAATCACTCGTTAATGCAACAGAAATGTATTTCATACCCTGCGTAAATCCTGATGGATATTTTTACAACGAAGCAACTGATCCTGCAGGTGGTGGTATGTGGCGAAAAAACAGGAAAGATAATCTGGATGGAAGTTATGGAATAGATCTTAACAGAAATTACGGATATAACTGGGGATTTAATAATTCAGGTTCATCGCCATTCACTGCTGATGAAACTTACAGGGGAACCAGTCCATTCAGTGAGCCCGAAACTCAATTGGTAAAAAGTTTTGTTGAAAGCAGGAATTTTAAACTTGCTTTGAATTATCATTCTTATGGCAATTTGTTAGTATACCCATGGAGTTATATTGATAATTTTTATACTCCTGATTCAGCAAGATATGCTGAGTATGGATCATTACTAAGCAAATATAATTTGTATAGTGCAGGAACTCCGAATCAAACTGTAGGTTACCTGGTAAATGGTTGTTCTGATGACTGGATGTATGGCGAACAATCTTCTAAACCTAAAGTATTTGCTTTCACACCGGAAGTTGGTGATGCTTTTTATGGCTTCTGGCCCCCGATGAGCGAAATCATTCCGATCTGTCTTGAAAACTTATGGTCGAATATTACAACTGCAAAACTTGCAGGACCTTATGCAAAAGCAAGTGCATATGAAAACTTAAGTCTTAATTCTCTGAACAGTTATATTAATTATAACTTTCAGAATTTAGGCCTTGATAGCAATGGAACATTTACCGTAAGCATTCTTCCTTTAAGCGCAAATATTATTTCTACAGGAAGCCCCATTATTTATAACAACCTAACTTCATTGCAGAACATACAGGACTCCGTAAGTATTAATATTTCTTCCTCGATTCATAACGGTGACACTGTACGTTTCATTCTTCAGGTAGATAATGGAAATTTTACAGAGAATGATACTATTGAAATCACTTATGGAAATACTAGCGTTTTCATCAATGATAATGGGAATAATTTATCAAACTGGGCCTCGTCTACTGCATGGGGAACAACAAATGAAACTTATTTTTCACCTGGAACATCTATTACTGATTCGCCATTTAATTTTTATTTACCGAACGATGTAAATACGCTTACACTTGCAAACAATATTAATCTTACAAACTGTGTAAGTGCAGAACTAAGCTTTCATACAAGATGGAACATAGATCCTTCATATGATTATTTACAAATTCTGGCTTCTCCCGATAATGGTTTCTCATGGACTCCATTGTGCGGCTTGTATACAAAAGATGGTATAAATTCTCAGCCAAACGGAGAACCAATTTATGATGGATTTCAGAACACCTGGTTGTATGAAAGGATTAACTTAAGTGATTTTGCAGGAACTTCTGTTAAAATAAAATTTGAGCTTGTAAGCGATGCCTTCTATGAATATGATGGTTTTTATTTTGATGATTTAAAAGTAACCGGTTTAACAGCTACAGGATTCAATGAAAATATTCTGGAAAATTCTGTTTCCATATTTCCTAACCCGGTTAATGACAAATTGAATTTTTCTGTGAATAAAATAAACAAAGGAAGAACTATTGAAATTTACAATACGCATGGAGCGAAGGTTCATAGAGAAAGGATAGATGGATCTTCTGCAAACTACAGCTTATCTGTATCAGCCTATAATAACGGGATGTATATTTATAACATTATTAGTGATTCCGGAATAATCAGCAAAGGAAAATTTATTGTGCAACACTAAGCAATAATTAGTTCAGCACATTTATTCTGAAATCATCTGCATAGAATTCTTTGTGTGCAGGATTATAAATATAAATTGAAACTTTATCTTCCGGGTTTATTTCTTCCGTGATATAATAGCCTAATAAAACCTGGCGCCAGTCTGTTTCATTTATTTTATAATCTGAAAAACGCGAACCTCTCCATAACACTGACCTGTCTCCATCATTAACAGAAAACACAATTGATACATCAGCAAGATCAGTGATTGATTTAGACCACAAGCTGATTTCAATAGTGGAATTTTTTCTGAGTGAAATATCTTTCGCCTGAATTTTAAATCCCGGGCTATATTCGTTTTCAGGCTTAATATGATAAGAAGATTCTCCCTTATAAGAAAGTGATTTATCTATAAACAAAGTGTCGTTTTCCCAATCCGCCTTCTCACAATCATTCGTTTTAGTAAATGATATTCTTCTTGGAAAATAATTTTCCTTTTCATTCTTAGAATAAACTTTTATCCCGGAGTTAAAAAAGGAATCTTTCCCTGCTATGTATGGATAAAACTGCATAATGATTTGCTCTGTTTCAACAGCGTTGTATGTATTTGACCATCCATGTAAGAAATATTTAGTGTCTGATTTTTTTACAAGTTCAGAGAGCTCAAGAAACTGCTCTGCAGACGTGCATTTATACATTTCATAATTAAATTTATTCTTTTGCTTATCCAGATAATAATTAATGTAAAAAGGATTTATCACATTTACCGTAGAAGTAACATTCGCACTCCCGTATTTATCATTATAAAATGCAGTTTTTTCTGCAACATCTTTAAACACGGCAAAATGCTGTGTGTTATAAAAGTTTTTTGAAACAACAGTATTAAAACCAACTAACAGAACAAGAACGGCAATCGCTGCCGTTTGACGCCAACTCCATTCCAAAAGAGGAACAAAAGAAAAAATCAACATCAGCAAAAAAGGAAAACTAAACAGCAAAATCGAGTATTGAAAAACAGGATTTTTAAAAATCGAATAAAAATATGCTATTAACGCCGGCAATAAAAAGAACAGTAATGCCATGCTGTGAAATTTTGACCATTTAATAATTCCACGATAAATAAAGATGCTTATAACAAAAAATGCAAAACATAAAAAAATAATCGAAAATGAATTATTAAGCGAATAAGCAATATAGGAAAATATCGCATCCGGTTTTGGAGGCCCAAGCCATCCTCCATCTCCACCTAAACCACCAATACTAAATTGATAGATAAAAATTTTAAGATTCGGAACGTACAACAGGAGCATGATCAACCCTGAAAGAATATATTTTATCCTTTCCTTTTTCTCTATAAAAAAGAAGCCGGTTATACCGATTATTCCTGCAAGCATGAAAGCGAAATAATGTGTATACATACTGGCCGCACCTGCAACAATAAAGAGCGCGAAATATTTTAATTTGTTTTCATTCTCATCTTTCAAAGGAAAAACTATTTTACTGAATGCATAAGCAAACAGCAATACAAAAAATAATCCGGGACTATATGGTCTTGCAAGCTGACTATATAAAACCGGAAACTCAAGTACTGCAAAAAGCCCTATCGTAAATAATGCAGTTGATTTATTAAACCATCTGCCGCTAATCAAATATAAAATCCATATTGAGCCTATTCCTAATATTACAAAAGGCAAACGAAACATTGCTTCAGATATTCCGAAAGTATGCGTCCAGAACCAAAGAAAAGTTTGTACTCCTGCAGGATGCATATCATTTAACTTAACTCCGTTTTCAATCATCTCTGCAAATGATGAAAATTGAAGTCGAGCCATTGCGCTTAACTCATCATTTGATAATGACCATCCATCATAATTATAAAAACGCATTATCGCTCCGATTGCCGCAATAAAAACAGCAATCAAATCTTTTCTATCAATATCTTTCGAAAAAAAGAGCATTACATTCTTTGTCTTAATGCTTCATACAAAATTATTCCTGTTGCTACAGAAACGTTAAAAGAAGCTATTTGTCCATGCATTGGAATTTTTCCCAGTGAATCACATCGTTTTATATATTCTGGGGAAACACCATTCTCTTCTGATCCCATAATAATTGCGGCGGGAGATTTAAGATCAACATCACTTATATAATCTTTTGCTTTTTCACTGCAGGCAATAATTCTGATTCCACATTCCTTCAAATAATCGATGGTATCCTTAAGATTATGTTCACGACAAACAGGAAGATGATGTAAAGCTCCTGCCGAAGTTTTAATTGTATCACTATTAATCAATGCCGAACCACGTGAAGGAACTATAATGGCATTTACACCAACGCATTCTGCAGTTCGCGCTATTGCACCAAGATTTCTTGTATCAGTAATACGATCAAGAATTAACAACAAAGGAACTTTTCCTTCTTCGAATAAAGTCGGAACCAATTCACTTGTTTTAAAATAATTTATTGCAGAAACAAAAGCAACAACTCCCTGGTGATTACTTCTTGTTAAACGATTCAGCTTTTCAATAGGAACAAGCTGAAAAAGAATTCCTGCAGCTTTTAACTCATCACGTAATTCTTTAATAAGTGCATTATTCAATCCTTGTTGCAAAAAAATTTTCTCGATTTCTTTGCCTGATCGGATTGCTTCAATCACTGCCCTGGTACCGTATACCAATGCATTTTCTGATGATTCAAAATCTCTGTGTTGTTCTCTCATTAATCCGGAATTATGACTCTTCCCTGTCGCCATTGTTCAACTATCGTATACCAATAACTTTCAAATTCCTTTTCTCTGATTAAACTGTAATCATTTTCAGAAAAAGGATTTTTTATTTTCCTGAATGTAAAGTTAACATCCGGCATGGAATAACCCATACGATACAACCATATTTCATTTTGATCGTCTCTGTAAACTGTTTGCGGCGGACCAAAAATTATATACATCATTCCACGATCAGTTTTCCATCCTTCAGTGTAAGATGTGAAATGCCTGTTTGCATCCTGAACTCTGCTGTAATAGGTTTTAATCAATGATCTTGCGCGTTCATTGCTTCCTCCCATTTCAATCCAGAATTTATCAATTGCTCCTCTTTTATCTTTTGCAGTGTAAATTGCCTTGTATTCTTCATTCGTAGTCAGATAGCGTGTAGGATCTACCAGCTGATCAGCAAGTTTTATCTCTGGAAAGCCATGTTCAAAACGATAAAATGTAATTCCTTCCTTAATTGATGAATCAGGCTGAAAATGATAAATCCCATAACGCTCAAGCCTTAACGAAGAAATACTATCTGTTGAAATCCTGAACAAACTATCCGGACGAAAAGAAAAAGACTGCTGAGCTCCTTCTCTAAAAGGCGGAGCAGCCATTGGATATTTCCTGAAATAGCATCTCACCCAAAAAGAACTAATTGCAGTGTCTCTTGTTATAATATCAAAGCTATCAACAGGAGTAATATTATTTTTTAAAAGAGGAACATAGTTTTCATCTACAGCCAGAAAATCCTGATTTTGTATTGAACCACTCTTTCTTATTTTAATCAGCCTGGAAACTTCACTATTCCTGTTCACATCCTGAATTCTGATTTTCAATACAGCATCTGTTCCCTGTTTCATTTTAAAATTCACACTATCAATAAAATATTCATCCTCATCTTTAAAAAGTTTCTTCTGAAAAGTTGCTGAATCAAGAATAGAAACTGAGTTATAAGAGGGAAAAAGATCATAATGAACATTTATTCGTGATACAAAAGAATCTTCTTCGTTTTTAAACAGGAGGTCCTTTTTACTAAGCTTAAAATACAGCTTACTACTGTCATTCAAAAAATTATAAACTGTAAATTCCGGGGAAAAAGCTATTCCATCGGCACTAAATTGTTCACTTAAATTCTCACGGCTCAATCGAACGGTTGGTCCGCAGGAAAATATCAGAACACTCAGAAACAGAAAAGAAAAAAAGTATTTCATTAAATTATGTTCAATTATTTTAAAGGCTGTGAGTCTTGTTGCTGAGTTTCATCAAGCTCATCAACATCATCAAGATCCTCTGTCTGTTCTAAGATTTTCGGACTTATCTGCTTCGAAGTTTTCAACCCAAGCTTTTTTAAATTCTCAACTTTTGAAATCAAATTACCTCTTCCGGTTTGAATTCTTTTCATTGAATGATCATAAGCATTCTGAGCATCACTGATCTTTCTCCCGACAGTATGTAAATCATCAATCAGACTTGCAAACTGATCATATAATTTTCCGGCCTGCGCAGCAATTTCAACAGAATTTTTATTCTGATATTCCAGTCGCCAGATAGAGGCTATTGTTCGCAAAGTAGCCAATAACGTTGAGGTGGTAACCAAAACAATGTTTCTTTCAAATGCTTCATTGAATAGTTCCGAATCATGCTCGGCAGCTAGTGCGAATGCAGGTTCAATGGGAATAAAAAGCAAAACAAAATCCAACGATTTAATTCCGGGAAGATCCTGGTAACTTTTTGAACTCAGATCCTTAATATGCTTTCTTATAGAAACAATATGCTCTCTCAAAAACTGTTCTCTCTGCAATTCATCTGTGCTGCTGTTATAACGCTCGTAAGCAATCAATGAAACTTTTGAATCAACAACAATATTCCTGCTTTCCGGTAAGTTAATTATCACATCAGGCTGCAACCTTCTTCCGTCTTCTGATTGCAAGCTCGCCTGGACATGATATTCTCTTCCTTTCACCAATCCTGAGCGCTCCAAAACTTTTTCAAGAATCATTTCACCCCAATTACCCTGTGTTTTGGTTTGACCTTTTAATGCTGTGACAAGGCTTCGCGCTTCATCACCAATTGATTTGTTTAAAGTTTGTAATTGAGACAGCTGTTCTTTGAGCGATTGATGTTCACGAATTCTTTCTTCGTGGGTTTGCTTAACCTGGGTTTCAAATTTTTCAATTTTATCCCGCAAAGGAGTAAGAATATCATTCAGCTTATCCTTATGTTCTTCCTGAATGCGCTGAGAATTTTTAAAAACAATATCAGAAGCAATAGCCTGGAACTGATCCTTCATTTGTTGCTGAAGATTCTCAAGTTCCTTTTTCTGATCACTTAATTTTTCCTGCAGGGATTTTAAATCGGCTTCAACACTTGCTTTTTCAGCAGATAAAAAATTTATTTTTTGCTGATAAGATTTCTGATCATCATCTGATTTAAGAAGACGATTTGAAACATCGGATAACTGTTGTTGCAGAACTGCCTTTTGTTTGTCGAGTTGCTGATACAACAGAGGATCAACAATATCAACTTTTGCATAACGTGCTTTCGCGATGAGCCAGGCTGCCAGCGCTCCAATAACAATTCCTACAAGAAGATAAATGAGTTCCATAAATAATCAATACAAAGTTAAGCAATGCCTTTCAGAGGGAAATGAGCTAAACAAACTCCGGCAGATTCTCAAGATATTCAAAATCACTACCATTAAAATAAAGGCAATAATGAGCCATTCCATTCGTCAATACAAAATATGGAACTCTGAGTGACATATTGTAACGGGCCGCCTGAAGAAAAGTATCCTGGTTAACAGGAATTGAAGGAGCTTTGCATTCAACTATCAGCCATGGCTTACCCTCAAGGTTATATGCCACAATATCAGCGCGCTGAGTAAGACCATTTACTTTTACAAGGCGTTCAACCGATAACAAAGAAGCTTTATAACCACGAAAATCTATCATAAAACGCATAAAATTCTGGCGAACCCATTCTTCCGGAGAAAGGCTCACAAAGCGTTTCCTTACAATGTCGAATATTTGCTTACTTTGCCCTTTCTCTCGTATAGAGAAGCTAAACTCAGGCAGGTTAAGCTGTGGCAGATGATAATTCTTCATTCAAGGCGAAGATAATTATAAGAAAAGCAGCATTCCGGTAAATTAAGATTCAGAAAACAGTAAAAATATGAAGAATAAAAAAGAGATTGTCGATAACTGGTTACCAAGATACACAGGAGAAAAACTTGAAAATTTTGGTGAATATATTCTGCTTACGAATTTTCAGCACTACGTAAATCTTTTTGCGAAATGGAATAAAGTAAAAGTTGTGGGACTGGATAAATCAATGCCATGTGCTACTGCTAACGGAATGTCGATTATAAATTTCGGAATGGGAAGTGCAAATGCTGCAACCATTATGGATCTGTTAAGTTCAATTTCGCCGAAAGCTTGTTTATTCCTGGGAAAATGTGGCGGCTTAAAAAAGAAAAATAAAGTTGGTGATCTTATACTTCCTATCGCAGCAATTCGTGGAGAAGGAACTTCGAATGATTATTTCCCTCCTGAAGTTCCGGCTTTGCCGGCTTTCAGCCTGCAGAAAGCAGTATCTACAACTATAAGAAATTATAATAAAGATTATTGGACCGGAACAGTTTACACAACTAACCGACGCGTTTGGGAGCACGATACAGAATTCAAAAAGTATCTGCAAACTACCCGTTGCATGGGAATAGATATGGAAACTGCAACGATTTTTGTTACAGGTTTTGCCAATAAAATTCCTACCGGAGCTTTACTTTTAGTTTCGGATCAGCCAATGGTTCCTGAAGGTGTAAAAACTTCTGAAAGCGATAAAAAAGTTACCGGAAGCTTTGTTGATGAACATATAAGAATTGGTGTTGACGCCCTTAACGAGTTAAAAAATAACGGACTAACGGTAAAGCATCTCCGCTTTTAATTTTAACCGGAATTTTCAGTAATGGCTGCGAAGAGTTTTGATGAGATCAGGCGCGATCTGAAGAATAAGATCTATTTTCCTGTTTATCTTTTACAGGGAGAAGAAGCTTTTTATATTGACAAAGTAACAGAGCTCCTTGAAAAAAATGTGCTGGACGAAATGGAGCGGGAGTTCAATCAGACTGTTTTATATGGTCGTGATTGCGAAGTGCTGAGTCTGATCAGCGCAGCAAAACGGTATCCGATGATGTCGAATTACCAGGTTGTTATTGTGAAGGAAGCACAGGACATGAAACCTGCATTAGGATCAAAATCAGGCGACGATGATAAAGATCCGATGCTGAATTATGTTACAAATCCGCAATCCTCAACACTTCTTGTATTTTGTTTTAAATACAAAACACTTGATAAGCGAACGAAGCTTTATAAGGCAATTGAAAAAAACGGAGTTGTATTTGAATCAAAAAAGATTTACGACAACAAAGTTCCTGAATGGATTGAAAAGTATTTAGCTGAAAGTGATTTTAAAATTCAGCCGAGAGCTTCAAACCTTATGGCTGAATATTTAGGAAATGATCTTTCACGTGTTGCAAATGAATGTGAAAAACTTCTGATCAATATCAAGAAAGGAGAAACGATAGATGTTCAGCATATTGAAACAAATATCGGAATCAGTAAAGAGTTTAACATTTTCGAATTGCAGGAAGCTATCGGGCAAAGAAATGTTCTGAAAGCAAACAGGATCGTAAATTACTTCCGTTCAAATCCAAAAAGCAATCCTTTTCCGGTAACAATGGCAAATTTTTATTCATACTTTTCGAAATTGCTTTTGTACCATTCATTACCTGATAAATCAAAGCCAAGTGTTGCATCTGCATTAAAAGTAAATCCGTTTTTTGTTGGAGATTACGAAAGAGCTGCGAGAAATTATAATCCCGATAAATTAGCTTCCATAGTAAGTATGCTTCGCGACAGCGATTTAAAATCAAAAGGAGTAAACAGTACAGGATCGGAAGATGGGGAATTGTTACGTGAGCTTGTTTTTAAAATTATGCACTAGTGAAAAGTAATCCTGTACGTATTTCGGTTGTTTCTTATCTGAATTCAATTCCTTTTGTAGCAGGACTTGAAACGATAAGCGACAGCAATATTGAAATCACACTTGACATTCCCTCTGTTTGTGCTGAAAAACTCATCGATGATCGTGCAGATATCGGTTTGATTCCAGTTGCAATGATTCCAAAGCTGAAAGAATCACATATCATCAGCAATTACTGCATTGGAGCAGACGGAAAAGTAGCATCCGTGCTGATTGTTTCAAACGAGCCGATAAATGAAATAACTTCGGTAATCCAGGACCGTGAGTCGAGAACTTCTGTAATGCTTGCAAGAATTTTAGCAAGGGATTACTGGAAGATTTCACCTGAATGGAAAGAAGAAAATTCTTCTGATCTTGAACAACTTCCTCCTCGAACCGCCGCTGTTATAATCGGGAACAGGGCTTTAAAACTTCGTTCCAGTTACAAATATGTTTATGACTTACCTGAACTCTGGAAAGAGATGACAGGTTTACCCTTTGTTTTTGCCTGCTGGGTTGCAAACAAGCGTGTATCAAAAGATATTGAATCAATGCTTAATACAGCTTTTCAAAAAGGATTGGAAATGAGATCTCAACTTGCAGAAAAATACAAAGCAGAATTTCCCTGGGTAGATATTGCTGAATATTTCAGCTACAACATCTGGTATGATCTTAATGATGATGCTCAAAAAGGGAAAGAAAAATTCCTTGAATTACTAAAGACTTTTCCCGGCAATTAATTACCGTCGTCTTCATTCATGGCACGATACAGATTATTTGTCTGTTTTGCCATTTCTTTAATTAAAGCCTGCTCTTCCTCGCTTAGAGTATTTAGAGGATTAACATGTTTTTTATGAAGCTTCTCCTGTGCGTTACCGTTATTCTGATTCCTATTAGGAAGCAATCGCATCATCATCTCATTAACAAATCTTAAACGTTCAGAAGGATCCAGCTGATTGATCAGAGTACGGATTTCAGAAATATGCTTATCAAGTTCACGATAAACAGGGGCTGATGGATCAGATGGAAGTTGAGCGTTCATATTTAAAAGAGATTTAACTTAACCTAATACGTGAAAAAAGGTTAAATGTTTCATCCAAGTTCTGCTGCATCAAAAAGAATTTCTTCTTCAACCGGACGTTTTCTTTTCTTCGGCCATGTAAAATAAAAACATGCGCCTTTATCTTTTTCCGATTCCAGCCAGATCTTTCCTCCATCCTCTTCTATTATCTTCTTAACAATAGCTAAACCAACACCACGTGATTCAACTTCATCACGTGCATTTAACGTTTGGAAGATCACAAATATTTTTTCATGGAAACGTTTTTCAATTCCAGGACCATTATCACGAACAAAGAATTTCCATTCCGGCCCAGTATCCTCGCACCCGATTTCAACAAGGATATTTTCTTTATTATTAAACTTAACAGCATTGTGAATCAGGTTAAGAAAAATCTGCTGAAGCTTAACTCTTTCGGTTTTCATCACCGGCATATTATCACGGATATGAATTACCGCATTTTGAGGAGCTCCTATCAAATCAATTGAATCACGTATTAGATCCTCTGCTTTAAACGATTCGAGTTCTCCTTCGTTTTTGGCAGCTTTTGTATAATCAAGAATTCCATTAATCAATCCTTCCATTCTTACTACACGTCCCTTTATTGTATTGAAATGTTCGCGCATTTCATCAGGAATACGATCTCCCATATCTTCTTCAATCCATCCAGTTAAATTTCCGATGGCACGAAGCGGAGCTTTAAGATCATGTGAAACAACATAGGCGAATTTATCAAGCTCAGAATTTGTTTTCTCAAGGTTCTTCATGTAGAGTTTCATTTTTTCCTCTACAATTTTACGTGGGGTGATATCACTTTCGATGAAAATAAATTTCTGAGTTCCCAGATCATCAGCAACAATCGGTGTAAGTGTAACCTGAGTCCAGAATCGTGTTCCATCTTTTTTATACTTCAATAATTCACCAGAGAATGACTGACGCTGATCAATTGCATCGTGAAGCTGAGCGAGCGTTTGAACATTGGTACCTTTTCCATGCAGCATCTCCACAAGATTTTTTCCGATCACTTCCTCAGAAGCAAAACCAGTTAAGCGAACAAATCCATCGTTCACCCATTCAGTTACTCCATACTCATCGCTGATAGTAATTGCATTTTCAGCTTTTGATGCTACAATAGAAAGTTTATGCAACTCCTTATTTTTTGCTCTTAGCTCATTTCGTTGTTCAGTTATTCGCTGGATAACAATATTTTTTCCGCTCTCGAGATAATTCATCTGCGCAGACAGAATAAACATTGAAAAAACAAATGTTGTAACATAATCCATATTGATCATTCCGGATTCGGAACCAATAAGAACATATGAAATCACATTTGTATATTCAGTAAGATACCAGAAATAAACCAGGTTTGCTGCAACAAGACCGAACATCCAGCGTCCTGCCCTGTTACCAAGTAACATGAATGCAAGAAGCATATTACCGGCCATATACATCACAGATGAAGCACGAATACCACCGGAATAATAAGAGATAATATGCAGTATAAAAAAAGCTGCAAGTACAATTGTATAATAAGCGAGCTTATGATTACGATGATATGGAAGAAGAAAATAATTCGCGATAAGAACCAAATCGAGAATACCAATAAGCACCGAAGAAATACTATCTACTTTCACAACATAAATAGCCTGAAAAAATGCCAGAGCAATAATTAGAGAAGATACAAGTGTTGTGATACGAAAAAGACGAAAACGCTGACGTGAAATCAGATCATCTTCGGGTATTGTATTATAATACAAAGAGCCCGTAAGAAGCTTCGTTGGAATTTTGTCAATTACTTTGTTCATCTTTTTTTGCCTGAGTTTGCCGATTTCTCGTAAGGAAATATACTTTTACACACTCGGGATAGATAAAGTATTCATGTTCTGTATACGAACAGCTTTTAGAGTCGGTTACAAACGGGTATAAAAAAACTGATTATGGGAGAAAAGCAATTAGCTATCCTTCATATAGAAGATGACCAGGTTGACAGAATGGTTGTTGAACGCGTTATCAAGCGTTTGAATATAGCAAGCCATTTGTACCATGCTCCAAACGGAGAAGAAGCTCTTGATCTTTTGAGAGGAGAAAATGGTCAGAAAAAACCAGATCCAATGCCTCAGGTAGTTCTGGTTGATATTAATATGCCACGATTAAATGGCATTGAATTTCTGAAAGAATTAAGAGAGGATAATGATCTGAAACACCTGAATGTTTTTGTTGTTACAACATCGAACGATGATGAGGATAAAAAACAGGCCTATTTTTACAATGCTGCGGGTTATATATTAAAACCAGTAGATATTAATCAGTTTGAATCTACCTTTAAAATACTGGCAGATTTCTGGAAACTTTGCGAAAGACCTTAACTGTTTAATTTGTTTTTAGTATCAAGTTTAAAAAACCGGTTTATCTCCTTCATACTCGAGTCGACATCTTTAAAAGCCTGGGGCAACTGAAGAGCAATTTCTTTCAATAAATCTTCTATATCCTCATTGGTATGATGTGTAGTGATAGGTAATCTTATTCCGGTATTATTATAGGAAACGCTGGGAAATACCGAGAGGTTAGAATAATATCCTGAATTAAGAAGACGCGTTACCATATTATATCCCATCTGAGGTTTTCCCATGCATATAAATTTTACAGGGGAGATATCATCGGAAAGTACAGGAATTTCAAGCAATTTACAGGTTTGATTAAAGAACTTTATACGTTCCTGCAATTGTTTCTGGCGGGTATAAATCTCACCGGAAAGGTGGATTTTTGCAGAAGCAGTAGCAGCACCTAAAATGGGTGGCGGAAGCTGAATTGAGAAGATCAATGCTTTTCCATAATCATGTACGCGACGATGAGCTTCCTGATTCGGGAAAACCATTACTCCCCCACTTGCACCAAAAGCTTTTCCTAATGAGGTGGACAAATACATTCTTTCATGAAAAGGAACCTGGCTGAATACATAGCCAGCACCATTTTCACCTGCCCAACTCATCCCGTGTGCATCATCAATATATAAATGGAACTGCTCATACTGATCAAGCAGTTTTACAAGATTTTTTACTGGAGCAAGATCACCGAACATTGAATAAACACCATCTGATAAATACCAGATTTTTTTATGTGTCATTCTAAGAGCTTTGATACGGTCTTCGAGCAAATCCAAACGACTATGACGAATAAGTTCGGTATATACATTTCTCTCTTTTAAAAGAGAAGCAGCCTGCTGAACACTGGCATGAACACTTACATCAATAATTACAGCATCATCATTACCAACAATGATTGGAAGATTACTTAAATGACCGAGAGTTGTAGTATTTGTAACAGCAACCGGAGCTTTAAAAATTTTGGCTAAATTTTCTTCAAGCTCACCATACAAGGTTGATGAAAGATAGGAACGCGAGGAAGAAAACTGAACACCATACCTGGTTGCTGCTTCTATAACACCAGCTATCAATCGCTGATCAAGATCAAGACCGAGATAGCTGCAGGAGCTAAAGCTTTTTACCCTTTTACCGGCTATTGTAACATGTCTGCCATCAAGCTCTGTATCTTCAATGGTCTGTAAAATTATTCCCAGATTTTTCCCTGAAGTAGATACTTCGTCCAGTAAATTCAGAATTTGCTCGTGCTTGCTTAACTCCTTTGGTTCGTTCATACACCCAATTGATTTTAGTTTTCCCCACCCCCTTCGGGCATTCACTTTAAACAAAGCACCCTAAAATCACTTTTAGCGATGAAACCGTTTAGTACCATAAACGGGAAATTAAATTACTAATTTCTGGTCAGCGGTGCAAGCTAGCAAATGAAACTTAAATAGTCAAGACTAAAGCATAAAAAAACTCCACAGTTTAAACTGTGGAGTTTTTATCAGAGGAAGAAATCCAACGTTAACGGATCTCCGAAACCCTTGGCAGACGCAGATCGTAGCCCGATTCCTTAATATCGCCTTTATTAATTTTTACCTGTTCGGTAATATTAAAATCCTGTGATAAAGTAAGTTTTTGACCTGTCTGATCTTTATCAAGAATGATTCTACGAACAGTATTTGCTTCCGGACGTGTTATAAAAACGCCTGAAACCTGTGGTTGTGATCCTGTATAATAAAAGTAGTTTGCTCCCGAATTAAATATTCTTCCACGGGTAAGGATATTTCCTTTTGCCGTTGTTGAATTAATTCCATCAGGATGGCCGATCCCAAGTGTTGCATTATCCTGAAGAAGAAAATCTCCCTGGCCAGTAACTGCATTGGCTCCGCAAAGTAAACGTCCTCCCGGTTGAATATCCATAAGGCTTTTCGGACCGATATCTCCAAGCTTTTCTCCTTTAATTACAAGGTCTCTTTCATTGCCGATAATAACGTTTCCAAGCATCACCGAGCAGGAAGGGTTTTGTATCCAGCGTGATACTCCATCACCTTCAAAAACCATCTGTGACCCGCTGCCAGTATTAAAACGCACATCTCCACCCATCATCATAACGTCACCCGCAATATTCATAACAGTATTACCTGCATTTTTTCGTCCATCAGCATCAGCAAGAGAACCACTTTTTACAATAAGATCTTTTCCTACTTCAATATGTAAAGTTTTATGCTTGTCGTTTTTCATTCCAGAAAAATTTCCTCCTGAAATAACGAAGTTACCTCCGATGCGAAGTGTATCCTCATCACCTGAGAAAAATGTATTCGCTGACTGAGAACCGGTAGCACTCGCACCAGTACGACGTAATTCGAGATCCCCCTGAATATGACTGAAGTTTTTCTGAATATCGATATCAAGAGGAGTTGTAGCATCGATCATTACATTTCCCCAAAGAACATGATAAGAAAATGTAGCTAATCCGTACTGAAAAAATGTTTGATTGGAATTCGGCTGAAAATAACAATGCAATCCAGGAACATAACCAGTATTATTATGAATATAATTTGCTCCATTATCCATATAAAATTCGTTGAAGCAATAGTAATCACTTACTGTTGCATCCTGCTGAACTGTTCCGCCAAAACCAATATACATTGTATTAAGTCTTAATGGAGAAGTAATTCGGATCTCACCACCTTTTTCAACAAACATCGACTGAAGATTCAAAGCAGTATTGCTTATCATTTTATGACCTGCCTGAACGAAATAAGTATTACGTGTTGCATTAATTTGTTTAGGAGCTGTTCCTGAGCCATCTCGTTTCGAATTCCATGCTCCAAGGTTATTCACTGCATAATTTCCCATTGAGTAAAATGGAATATTTGGTTCAGTAAAACGTTTGCCTGCGGCAGCACTTATAAGCGGTTTGTAAGAAATCGCACCAATTTTCATATCCTGGCAGGTTGCATCGATATTTCCCGGAGCATATGCGGCTTCAGGTTTTATATCAAAAGTCAGCCAGAAATAATTTTTCCCGGGTTTAAGACTCTGGTTACAATTAACTTCAAAATCCTGTTCGGTAATTTTAACAACCGTGCTTCCAACCTGTTGTGAAGGCATAAAATTACTTTCGTTGCCGGTATACCATAAGCGGGCGTTTTCTATATTCTGATCAACAGGAAGAGAAGTGCCATTTGCATTAAAGGTCATGGAATTCACTTTAACGGGATCACCTTTTCCTGATGTTTCAACAACAACACCGATTATTTTCTGGTTGATGCTTCCACGAAGAACATTTGTTGTATCCTGCAATACATCTGCATTTTTAAATATCATGGCAGATTGTGCGTGACCACTTTCCTCCTTCATTATATTGAATACAACAATAAGCAGCATTACCAGGCCTGCTATTGAGGCTCCTGCTGCGATGAATGTAAGCTTAAGCGTAGTTTTTAACGCGGTATGCTGACGAAGTCTATTTCTACGGGACATGTCCTTAAATAATTTTTTGCTCCATTTTATACTAATTGAGGAACCGGAAAGTTTCAAGACATTATAAAAGCAACAACCCGGATCTTGTAAGAAAAACCCGGGTTGTTTATAGTTTAAAACTTCTTAATCAAAGATTTCCACGCAATTCCTGCTCTCGTTCAATAGCTTCAAACAATGCTTTAAAGTTTCCTTTACCAAACGATTTAGCGCCTTTACGCTGGATTATTTCATAAAATACAGTTGGACGATCTTCAACCGGTTTTGTGAAAATCTGAAGCAGGTAACCTTCATCATCACGATCAACAAGAATTCCCAGCTTTTTAAGGTCTTCGATATTTTCATCAATCTTACCTACTCTTTTCTGGAGATCATCATAATAAGTCGTAGGAACAGATAAAAATTCAACACCACGCGATTTAAGATCGGTTACAGTTTTAACAACATCTTCAGTAATCAATGCCATATGCTGAACACCAGGACCATGATAAAATTCAAGATATTCATCAATCTGTGATTTTTTCTTTCCTGCAGCAGGTTCGTTAATCGGAAATTTCACATATCCGTTACCGTTAGAAACAACTTTACTCATTAAAGCTGAATATTCGGTATTGATATCGTTATCATCAAAAGTGATAATCATTTTGAATCCCATTACATCTTCATAAAACTTCACCCATTCATTCATCTTTCCAAGCTCCACATTTCCTACACAATGATCGATGAATTTTAATCCAACAGGAGTTGTTTTAAATGTTGATGTTGCCGGACGATATCCCGGGAGGAAAGGTCCTTTATAATTTTTACGTTCAACAAATTTGTGAATTGTTTCACCGTAGGTATGAATAGAAGCAATTTTAACTTCTCCGTTTTCATCTGATAGCACCTGTGGAGTGCTGTGAGCTCTTGCTCCACGCGACATTGTTTCATAAAATGATTTTTCAGCATCATCAACCCATAAAGCAAGCACCTTAACACCATCTCCGTGCTTAGTAACATGCTGTGCTATTTCATGGTCGCCATGCATAGCAGTGGTAAATACAAAACGGATTTTATCCTGTTGCAAAACATAGGAAGCACGATCACGTACTCCTGTTTCCGGTCCTGCATAAGCAACAAGCTCAAAACCGAAAGCATGCTGATAATAGTAAGCCGCCTGCTTGGCATTTCCTACATAAAACTCAATATGATCGGTACCGTTAAGTGGGAGAAAATCCTGTGACATTTTATTTTCTGAATTTATGTTACAATATTATTTTGAAGACAAACGCATAGATGAAAAAGCTGCATCTGAAAGATAGCAAAGTTACGAAATCAGGTTTGTGCATACAAGAGTAAAGAGCCTGAGGTTAATCTCTGTTAGCAGAAGAGATCTTTGTCCAGTTTAGCTGAGCCGGAATTCCATCCAGAAACTCCCCGTATTTTGTCAACTCTTCAGGAGGAGCTTCATGCATGATCATAATTTCCTTACGGGGATTTTTATCAGCTACCCATAATTTCCAGCCAGGATAATCAGCGAGGTAAATATTTACATAAGAACTGTCCCTGTTTTCGAGATTATAAGCCCTGATCTTACTGTAAACGTCGTTCAGCTGCGCTGCGGAGAGCTGCGAAGAATATCCACCCAGCTTTTCAACATTTCTTCTTCCTTCATAAGTAGTATAACCGCTCTTGTAAATTGTTAACTTATATTCCGGACATGCACCAAAGCAGGGATAACGTTCGATTGCAGTAAGTAAGGAATCCGTCTTTTCAGTTGTGCTGACAGAAGAAGAGGTTTTTACCGTATCAGGTTGAGGACCTTTTGTTGCAGCACAGGAAGCAAGAAGAAACAAAAAAAGATATGCGATATTTTTCATGGAAACAATTTTACTTATCAATATTAAAAGTAATGCCCCGGCTTTTATTGCCAGGGCATCGTTAATTATTTGTTAGGAAGCTTATATCCTTTTTCTTTCGCCATCTTTTCCAATCGTTGCTGGAATTTCGATTTCTGCTGACTCGCAGGACGTTTTTTATTTTCCTGGATCTGTGCGTGAATTGCTGCTTCATCAACAAAGCTGCGGAACAAATACTGCTGACCAATACTTATCATGTTGGCAAGGAAGTAATAATAGCTCAAACCTGCTGAGTAAGTATTAAACACTCCAAGGAAAACTACAGGCATCAGGTACATCATCCATTTCATCTGCGGATTTGTAACAGTTGTCTGGCTGTTTACATACGTTATTAACAAAGTAGAGATGGTCATTAATAAAGTAAATAAACTCACATGACTACCATACCATGGAATGGTAAAAGGAAGATCGAGAATCGAATCGTAAGAACTTAAATCATGTGCCCATAAAAAGCTTTGCTGACGTAATTCAATTGACTGAGGAAAGAATTTGAACATTGCAATAAGAATAGGAAACTGGAGAAGCATTGGTAAACATCCTCCAAGCGGACTCACTCCTGCCTTTCGATAAAGACCCATCATTTCCTGCTGGAGCTTCATAGGTTCCTCTTTAAATTTTCCCTGTATCTCTTCAACTTCAGGACGAAGAACTTTCATTTTCGCCTGCGATTGGTATGCTTTAAATGTTAATGGTAAAAGGATGAGCTTGATTGCTATCGTAAGAATGAGAATTATAATTCCATACGACATATTAAATCCACTCAGGAAATTAAAGATCGGGATTACGAGATATCTATTTACCAATCCGAATATTCCCCATCCTAAAGGAATTTGTTTTTCTAAATCGTAACCGATTTTTTTAAGTGTTTGATAATGATTCGGACCAAAATAAAAATGCATTCCGAATGATTCACTTTGCTGATGATTATAAGGAATAGTAAATGATGCTTTCATCTGCTTCATGAAAGAATCTCCTGCCTCAGCTTTCTTTGTTTCAATATGAGTTGGCTTATCAAAACTCTGATCAGCAATTAAAACCTGCGTAAAGAAATGCTGCTTCATCGCCACCCATTTCACTTTGGTTTTAAGATCTTCAGCTACATCTTTCGTTTCACTTAAATAATCAACATCATCTTCTGCATACTTATAATAAATGGTTGAATTGGCCTGTTCCGTTGTTAAATCACGCTCTTGCTTCTGAACATTCTGGGCCCAGTTTAATTCAACATAACCTGAGTTACTTGCAACTACATCTTTAATATTTACAAAATTAATTTTATAACCTAAAAGATAACTTTCACCTTTCAGACTATAAACGTACTCTATATAACGGTCGGGGCTACCCGCAAATAAGCGTAAGGATACACTATTGCTGTCTTTTCCGCTAACCGCAAAACCTTTTCCCTGAGGTTGAAAGAAGAGACTTTCAGTGGAGATGCTTCTGTTCTGAGAAAAGAAATTTATGTTCTGCTGCGACTTATCTGAATTATAAAGAAGCAAAGGTTTTTTATCCCACGTTTTATACTTCTTAAGCTCAACAGATTTTACTTTACCACCTTTTGATGAAAGAGCAACTTTAATAAGCTCATTTTCCAGGGTGATAACTTCTTCTGAACCTTCAGCACCTGAAGCAAAAGCTCCCAGCTCATCAAACTTGCGAGCCTTGAGAATTGAATCAGGAGATGCTGATGAGTCGGCAACAGTTGATGCAATTGAATCATTTCTCTGAGCAATTGATGCTGCAACTTCTTTTTTACGGGCTTCAGCCTGCTTTTGAACAAGTGCAAGAGAATCCTGCGAATGTTTCATCGCTTCTATCTGTTCTTTCGACGGAGCATTCCAGAAGGAGAAGCCAATGAGAATCAGGCCGATAAGAACAAGCCCGATTACGGAATTACGATCCATGTAATGGAATTTGGAGGCGCAAATATAGCAAGACTAGAGACGTAAAAAGCTCTGAACCTTCAATCAATGATTAATAAATTACAATTATAGCTTAGGCCTTTTCAGCTCACGAAAGTCGGTTTTACGGTTTCCTGTTTACTCTCTAAATGACCAGAAGCTCTATCGAGTGCTGCTTTCACAAAACGTACGAATAGCGGATGCGGGGCAAGTACAGTACTCTTATACTCAGGATGAAACTGAACACCGACAAACCATGGATGGTTTTTAAGCTCTACAATTTCAACAAGATTACTATCAGGATTAATACCTGAAGCGATCATGCCACCTTCTTCAAATTTCCCGACGAATTCGCTGTTAAATTCGTAGCGATGACGATGACGCTCGGAAATTTTTGCCTTACCATAAACCTGGAAAGCTTTCGTTCCTTTATGAATAGAACAAGGATATTCTCCCAAACGCATTGTTCCACCTTTATTGGTAATTTTTTTCTGCTCCTCCATCATATTGATAACAGGAAAACTGGTAGAAGGATTCATCTCGGTAGAATGAGCATCTTTCATGTTCAGAACATTGCGTGCAAATTCAACAACAGCGCATTGCATTCCTAAACAGATTCCCAGGAAAGGAATTTTATTCTCTCTTGCAAAACGAATTGCATTAATTTTTCCTTCAATTCCTCTTTCTCCAAAACCGGGAGCAACAAGAATTGCATGCAATCCTCCAAGATGATGTTTTACCTGGTCACCTTCGAGCCTTTCAGAATGAATCCATTCGACTTTTACATGGCATTCATTCGCAACTCCTGCATGAATAAAAGCTTCAGCAATTGATTTATAAGCATCTTTCAGCTCGATGTATTTACCGATTAAACCGATTTTTACTTCATGAACCGGATTTTTAAGTTTACCAAGAAAATCTTTCCATGCAGCCATATCAGGCTCATGTTTTAGAGGAAGCTTGAGTTTATTTAAAATTACTTTATCCAGCTGTTCCTTAAACATCAAAAGAGGGACTTCATAAATAGTGCTTGCATCAACCGATTCAATAACAGCATTTATATTCACATTGCAGAACAAAGCTATTTTACGACGTAAATCATTATTGACCGGCTTTTCACTTCTGCAAACTAAAACATCCGGCTGAATACCATACTCGAGCAATGCTTTTACTGAGTGCTGAGTAGGTTTTGTTTTAAGCTCACCTGTAACACTTAAATAAGGCAAAAGTGTAAGATGGATTACTGCAGTATTTGATGAACCAAGTTCCCAGATAATTTGTCGAACAGATTCGATATAAGGAAGAGATTCGATATCACCCACCGTTCCACCTATCTCTGTAATTACAATATCAAACTCACCTGTTTCACCGAGAAGCTGAATCCGGCGTTTTATTTCATCGGTAATATGAGGAATCACCTGAACCGTTTTTCCGAGATAAGCTCCTTCGCGTTCACGATTAATTACCGTCTGATAAATTTTTCCTGTAGTAACGTTATTTGCCTGTGAAGTAGGGACATTTAAAAAGCGCTCATAATGCCCTAAATCAAGATCCGTTTCAGCCCCGTCATTTGTAACATAACATTCACCATGCTCATAAGGATTGAGTGTTCCGGGATCTACGTTGATATAAGGATCAAGCTTTTGAATGGTAACCCTGTAGCCTCTGGCTTGCAGAAGTTTAGCTAAAGAAGCAGAGATAATTCCCTTACCTAAAGAAGAGGTAACCCCTCCTGTAACAAAAATGTATCTGACGGATGAAGCACTATGTGGCATGTAAAGAGTGGGTTTTGGCAAAATTACGGGAAAACGGCATTATTTGGAGCATAAATCGTTATTGACAGAAAACTTTTCCTCGATTACTATGTTTCAAGTTTAAATATGAGCACACATCAGCTTCGATTCCAGCAACATCTTCCAGTAAGTATTCATAAAGCCTGGGATTTTTTATCATCACCGGCAAATCTTGAAATCATCACTCCTCCTTACATGAAATTCAGAATTAAACATGGCTTTAAAACCGGAGATAAAATGTTTGAAGGAATGATCATTACTTATAGCGTAAAACCTGTTGCCGGAATTTCAATGAAATGGATATCGGAAATCACGAAAATAAATGCTCCTTATTATTTTATCGACTCCCAAATATCAGGGCCTTATAAAACATGGATTCATAAACATATTTTAAAAGAAACGGAAACCGGTGTTGAGATGACAGATGAATTAAGCTATGAAGTTCCCATGGGATTTATTGGTGATCTGCTCAACAGTATTTATATCAGGAAACAATTGCTTGGGATTTTTGAATTCAGGAGGAAGAAACTTGCTGAGCTTTTTAGCTAGATTTTGAGAATAATATTTACTGAGGATAATTTTTATCAGACTCAAAAAACATTTTCATCCGTTAATTTAAATCTGGATTAAGATTTGCTTCGCGCGTGTTAGTGGTCCGCCGCGGCGGACAGCCACCCAAAATTAAACAAGAAAATTTTTCAAAGTCATTTGCAATTGTTTATAAACGAGTATTATTAATTTTGATTCTTAAACTAATCAGAAACAAAACAAACAATCCATATTAAGCATTTACAAATATTTACGGCTATCCTGTACCGTTATATTTGTGCAGATGCAGGAAGCCTTTCTTTATTATCTCTGGAAGTATCGTCTTTTTGAATCTCACAAATTAAAAACATGTAATTCTGAAGAGCTGGAAATTTTAAATCCCGGTCAGCGTAATGATGATTCCGGTCCTGATTTTTTTAATGCAAGAATAAGAATTGCAGGATTTTTATGGGCAGGAAATGTTGAAGTGCATGTTAAAGCCAGCGACTGGAATAAGCATGGACATACAAGCGATAAAGCTTTCGATAATATAATACTTCATGTGGTGCATGAGGCTGATACAATTATTAAACGAGCTGACGGAAGCATTATTCCGATGCTTGAATTAAAAGACTTATATGCAGTTGAAACCTGGCAACATTATCTTGATCTGATTCAGGGAACATCAAAATGGATTCCCTGCGAAAGAAGCTTTATGGATGTTCCTGAAATAAACAGAAATCAATGGTTTGACCGGTTAATTTCAGAACGACTGGAAGAACGTTCATCATCTATAGAACTTCTCTTAAAACAAACTAAAAACAACTGGGAAGAAAGCTTTTATCGTCACCTCGCAAAGCATTTTGGATTCAGGGTTAATAATGTTCCTTTCGATTTACTTGCAACCTCACTCCCATTATCATTTATCGGTAAACACAGAAATCAACTTTTGCAAATCGAAGCTTTACTTTTCGGCCAGGCCGGATTTTTGGAAAATGATCAGAGCGATTATTACATCGACGAGCTAAAAAAAGAATTTATATTCCTGAAATCTAAATTTGGATTACAGCCATTGTCGGTTCACTTATGGAAATTCGGGAGGCTAAGACCTGCGAATTTTCCGACGATCAGGATTGCACAGTTTGCAAACCTTTATTGGCAAAACGATCGTTTATTTAACACACTCATTCATGCAGAAAGCTTTGCAGCCCTCTACGAAATACTGAATGTTTCCACCTCCGGTTATTGGAATCGCCATTATAATTTCAAGTCCCATTCGGAGTATTCAGAAAAAAAACTTGGTAGAAGCTCCATCGAAAGTCTGCTTATCAATAGCATTATTCCCTTTACATTTTACTATGGTAAGTATCAGCAACAGGAGTATCTAAGTGTAAAAGCCTTAAGCTGGCTGGAGAAGTGTAAGCCTGAAAATAATACTGTTATGCGGGGTTGGGAATCACTCGGCATAAAAATTAAAGATGCTGCAGTATCGCAGGCCTTATTACAGCAAAAAAAATTGTACTGTGACTTCAAAAAATGCGTAAATTGCGGGATCGGACAATATCTTTTACAACGTTAATGAATCGTTTTGTTGAAATTATAAAAGCCTGGTTTGAAAGGCAGGCATTCGGGGTTTGCGAATGGTGGGGCGACAAGCTTGGAATACGCTCTTCCAATATCCGTATTTTTTTCATTTACACTTCTTTTTTAACAGTTGGATCTCCTATCATACTTTATATGGTTATGGCTTTCTGGAAAAGAATGCGGACAATGATGGCTGAACAAAAACGTGGCAGCGTTTGGGATCTTTAAAAGAGAATTAATTTTCTTTGTCAATTATTATTTCAATCTCTTTTAAAAAATTTTTCATTTACAATTATGAAAATTCTTATTACAGGATCTAATGGCCTGCTTGGCCAGAAACTGGTTTATGCCTTAGCTGATCGCGATGGAGTTGAACTGATAGCAACAGCTCGTGGCGAAAACAGGGTTTATAAAAAAGACGGTTATATTTTTGAATCGCTCGATTTAACGGATAAGGATGCCGTTAGTAAGATCATCTCTTCACATAAACCTGACTGTATTATTCATACTGCAGCAATGACTAATGTTGATGCTTGTGAACTTGATCCGGCCGCCTGTGAATTAAATAATGTTGAAGTCGTACGTTATCTTATTAATGCCTGTCTTCCTTTTAAATCACATTTTATTCATTTGTCAACTGATTTTGTGTTTGATGGAGAAGCTGGTCCATACAAGGAAACAGATGCGCCGAATCCGCAAAGCATTTATGCAAAATCAAAACTTGATTCCGAGAAAATAGTTGAAGACAGTGCATTACCATGGGCTGTTCTTCGCACAATTATTATTTACGGTGTTGTTGATGATTCACAACGATCGAATGTTGTTTTATGGACGAAGAATTCATTGGAGCAGAAAAAAGACATCAATGTAATTACTGATCAGCTTCGCGGGCCAACACTTGCAGAAGATCTCGCAGAAGCATGCATACAAACAGCCTTAAGAAAGGCCCAGGGAATTTATCATATCTCTGGAAAGGAAGTAATGCCGATTATTGATATTGCTTATGCTGTTGCAGATTTTTTCAATCTTGATAAAGCGTATATACATCCCGTTAGTACAGCAGAATTAAAACAGCCCGCAAAACGTCCTTTAAAAACAGGATTTATTTTAGACAAAGCGGTAAAGGATTTAGGTTATAAACCTCATAGTTTGAAAGAAGGATTAAAAATAGTTGCCGATCAACTTGCGGGCAAAAGCTGAGGTCTGTTTGAAACAAACAAAAAGGCTGTCGATCAATGATCAACAGCCATTTTTAATTTTTATTCAGAAATTATTTCACCTGCTTCTTTTTGTCGAAATCAAGTACAATTGGTGTAGCGATACAAAGTGAAGAATAAGTTCCTACAACGATACCAATTAACAATGCGAAAGTAAAGCCACGGATTACATCACCTCCGAAAATAAAGATTGCAAGAAGTACAAAGAATGTTGTAAGCGAAGTATTAATAGTACGGCTAAGTGTGGAGTTCAATGCATCATTAATAACTTTCTTCTGATCCATATTAGGATGAACTCCTAAATATTCACGGATACGGTCGAATACTACGACAGTATCTGTCATCGAATAACCCATAACGGTAAGCACAGCCGCAATAAAATCCTGATTTATTTCAAGAGTGAATGGAACAATTCCGTTAAAGAGTGAGAAGATGGAAAGAATCAATAAAACGTCATGAAGAAGTGCAGCAGTTGCACCTAAACCAAACTGCCATTTCTTAAATCGGACAAGAATATAGAGGAACATTAATGCACAACCGAAAAGAACCGAATAAATCGCTGAAGATTTAATATCATCTGCAACTGTAGGACCTACTTTTTGAGAGTTGATCACTTTTGTGGACTTGAAACTCTCCAGATTAACATTTGTAAAATATCCTTTCAGACCATCATAAAGCTGACCTTCAACTTTAGCTTCAGCATCTGATCCGTTTTCTTCAATTAAATAATCTGTAGTTATTTTATAGCGGTTATCAGTACCGAAAGTTTTCACATCAGGAGCTCTTCCACCGAAGGATGGTGCAAGTGAAGCACGGATATCCTGAACAGTTGTTTGCTTTTCAAACTGGATAACATATGTACGTCCACCTTCAAAGTCAACACCGAAATTAAATCCACGTGTAGCCATTGAAACGATACCTGCTGCAATCACAATACCTGAAATCGCATAATAAATCTTACGATTATCAACAAATTTGATATTTACATTCTTGAAAGCATTCTTCGAGAATTCATTCCAGAATTTAATGTTTTTGTTTGTATCAAGCATCCATTCAAACACAAGTCGCGAAACGAAGATTGCACTGAATAATGAGCAAAGGATACCGATGATAAGTGTAGTTGCAAATCCCTGAACAGGACCGCTGCCGAAAGCATACAGGATAAATCCAAGGAACAACGTTGTAACGTTCGAATCGATGATAGATGACATTGCATGCTTATATCCATCAGAAACTGCGAGACGTAATCCTTTACCTGCACGAAGCTCTTCACGAATCCTTTCGAAAATAAGAATGTTTGCATCCACCGAAAGTGCTATGATAAGAACGATACCTGCGATACCAGGAAGAGTTAGTACGGCTCCAAGCGAGGCAAGCACTCCCATAATAAAGAACATATTGCAAAGCAGTGCTACTACAGCCACAAGTCCGGCATTATTATAATACACCGCCATAAAGACGAATACTAACAGTAACGCCACTATGAAAGATAATAATCCATTATTGATTGCTTCCTGACCAAGAGATGGTCCTACTACGGCTTCTTCAACAATGTGAGCAGGTGCAGGAAGCTTACCTGCTTTAAGAATATTTGCAAGATCTTTTGCTTCGTTAATTTCAAAATTTCCTGTGATAGATGAATTACCGTTAGGAATTTCACCGATTACATTCGGGAATGAATAAACCTGGTTATCAAGAACGATAGCTATAGATTTACCAACGTTTTCTCCAGTTAAACGTTTCCATGTTTTTGCACCTTCAGCATTCATACGCATACTGATTTCAGGCTTGCTATTAAACTGACCGAATTCCTGCCTTGCATCTGAAATAGCAGAACCATCCATCGGAGCAGTTGGCGTTGAACCAGCACGGCTTGTAATTTTAATACCGATCAGCTCTAAAGATTGCATACCTGCTGCACGAGGCTTAACCGTCCATAACAGACGTAAATTTTTCGGAAGAATTGATTTAACATCTTCTCTTGCAAAAATTGCATTTACCGCAGCTGTATCTTTTATAAGAGAATAACCAATTACACATTGCTTATCAACTGCATTTTTTTCGTCCTGAGTTCTTACCTGTGCATCTGGAGGATAAAGAACAACAAAAAGAGGATTTTCCTTTGCAAATTGTGCTGCTACTGCAGCCTGAGAAGTATCCCTCTTTGCAGTTGTATCTGATCCAAGTTTATCAACAAGAGAGTTTTTCTTAGTTGTATCGATAGCAGCAACAGTAGAAGTATCAACAGCAGTTGTTTTGGCAGCTGCTGAATCAACAGAAGTTTTTCCTAATAAAGCATTAACTGCAGAATCAGGTTTTGATTCACCAGCTAAAATTTTATTAACCTGAACAAGAGATGGAGCAACTTCGCCAAATGAATATGTTTCCCAGAACTCAAGTTTGGCTGTTCCCTGAAGAAGCTTACGTACCCTTTCCGGTTCTTTAACTCCTGGTAATTCAACAAGAATACGACCTGATCCTAATTGCTGGATGTTAGGCTGAGTAACTCCGAATTTATCAATACGAGTACGAAGAATATTAAATGATCTGCTGATAGCACCATCGGCTTCTGTTTGCAACCATTTTAAAACCTGCTGATTTGTTGAGTTAAAATTAATCTTATCCTGATTTTCAACATTAGCAAAAATTGCTGCAAGCTTTGCATTTGGATCTGCTTCAAGAAATGCTCTTCCGAAAAGAGTTACAAAAGGATCCTGGCTGTTACGCTGCATCTCAATAGCTCTGTTAAGAGCTTTTTCGAATGTTGGATCATTTGCATTCTGACCAGCCATAGAACGGATGAGCTCAACAACTGAAACTTCCAGTGTTACGTTCATTCCGCCTTTAAGGTCAAGACCCAGATTGATTTCTCTTTCCTTACACTCCTGGTAAGTATAATCTTTCAGCCAAAGGACATTATATACTCCTTTAGTGTTCATTGAATCGAGATATTCCTTCTCTTTCAGTTCATTTCCTTTAGCAAATTCCTTAGCACTTTTTTCTACATTGTATGTTACTAATGTGAATGATAACTGGTATAAACAAACCAGGGCCAGAACTATTGCAAGAAGCTTAATTGCGCCTTTACTTTGCATTGATTTACAGGGTTATTTTACGAGGGGGCAAATATAGGCCAATGAATGATACCAAACAATTGGCATTTTAACCTGAATAAGGCCTGATAAAAATGTAACCTTAGCTTAAAATACCGGGAGGGTTGTATTTTCGTAGCCCGAATGGCCCTTAAAGTTCTGATTTCTGTTACCAGTGATCTTACTACCGATCAAAGAGTAAACCGTACAGCCTGTACCTTTAAAGATTTAGGTTATGATGTACTGGTAATCGGACGTAAACTCAAGAGCAGCAATAATATGCCTGCCACTCGCTTCAGATCTTTAAGATTTAAGCTCTTTTTTGAAAAAGGACCTTTTTTCTATGCGAATTATAATATCCGGCTGTTTCGCTACCTGATGTCGCAAAAGGCCAATTTACTTTTCAGTAATGATCTTGACACCTTGCTTCCTAATTACCTGGTTTCCAGAATCAAAAAGATCCCACTTATTTATGACAGCCATGAATATTTTACCGGTGTTCCCGAGCTTGAAGGACGTCCTTTTGTAAAAGGAACCTGGAAAAGAATAGAAAGTTTTATTATTCCCAGGTTAAAATGTGCCATAACGGTAAACCAAAGCATTGCTGATCTATACACCAAAGAATACGGAACTCCGTTTCATATTATAAGGAATGTTCCTATCCCGCAAAGAGAAGAAGCCGAGAGTACATTAGCTCTTCGCCAGAAACTTGATTTGCCACAGTCAAAAAAAATTGTGATTCTTCAGGGCGCAGGGATCAACATTCAAAGAGGAGCCGAAGAAGCAGTTGCGGCAATGAAATTCCTTGACAACACGCTGCTTCTGATAGTAGGTGATGGAGATGTGGTTCCTGATCTTAAAAAGTTTGTAGCAGAAAATAGCCTTGAGGAAAAAGTACGTTTTGCAGGAAAAAAAACAGTTAAAGAACTTAGAAAATATACGGCTGCATCTGATCTGGGATTAACTCTTGATAAAGACACAAATCTCAATTACCGTTTTAGTCTTCCGAACAAACTGTTTGATTATATACAGGCCGGAATTCCGGTACTGGCAAGTGATTTGCCTGAAGTTAAAAGAATAGTGGAGGATTATAAGGTAGGAGTTATTTGTCCTGACCATAACCCAAAAACTATTGCAGGCTGTATTAAAAATATGCTTGAAGACGATTCAAAAATGCAGCAATGGAAAAACAATTGTAAGAAAGCTTCTGCTGAATTAAACTGGGACAGGGAACAATCAAAACTCATTGCTATTATCAATAAAGTTGCGCGATAAAAAATTACATATCATAAGCTTCGATATTCCATGGCCTGCAAACTATGGAGGTGTGATTGATGTATTTTACAAACTGAAGGCAATGCATAGTGAAGGCTGGAAAATTCACCTTCATTCATTTATGTATGGCAGAAATCCTGCTGAAGAATTATTGAAATACTGTGATAAGGTAAGTTACTATAAACGCGATATTTCCAAATCACAACTCTTTTTAAGAACACCTTATATTGTTTGCTCAAGGAGCAATAGGATTTTACTTGACAATCTTTTGGAAGATGATGCTCCGATTTTTTTTGAAGGATTACATTGCAGCGGCTTACTTCAAAACGGAGAGATTGCGGCAAGAAAGACAATTGTAAGAACACATAATATCGAACATAATTATTACCGTCATCTCGCAATGGCAGAAAGTAATCTCTTTAAAAGATTTTATTTCAGCAGTGAGGCAACAAAGCTTGAAAGCTATGAACCTGTTTTGTTGCACACAGGAAAAATTGCAGCAATAACAAAAGCGGAGAAAGATTATTTTAACGAACAGTACAATGGAAAATCTTTTTATTTACCGGCTTTTCATCCATATGATGAAGTAAATATCAAAGAAGGAAAAGGTGATTATGCAATCTATCACGGCAACTTATCAGTTGCAGAGAATCATAAGGTAGCGATGTTTCTTGCAAGAGAAGTTTTTTCGTCGACGGAAATTAAATTTGTGATCAGCGGAAATCATCCAAAAGCAGAATTAAAGGAATTTATAAAAACGAAAGGAAATATTGAGCTGATCGAAAATCCTTCTGAAGAAAAGCTGAATGATCTTATTACTAACGCTCATGTACATGTGCTTCCTACTTTTCAATCAACAGGAATAAAACTAAAACTTCTTGCTTCATTATTTAAAGGAAGGCACGTTCTTGTTAACGAAGAAATGATTGCAGGAACTGAGCTGGAATCGCTTTGCAACATAGCAGATGATGCCGAATCTTTCAGAAATCAAACGCTTGAATTGATGAATAAAAAATTTTCATCAGAACTATTACAAAGCAGGAAAGAAGTATTGCTAAAGTATTTTTCGAACAAAGCAAATGCAGAATTACTAGGACGTGAACTCGATCGTCTTTAGTTTACTCCTGAAGCTTCTGATAATTTACCCTGGTCTACTTTTACAATTCGTGAAGGAAAACGATCGATGATACTGTAATTATGAGTTACCATTACAACGGCTCTTTCATTCCTGCTGATTTCAAAAAGCAGGTTCATAATTTCATTACTTGTTTCAGGGTCGAGATTTCCTGTTGGCTCATCTGCAAGGATAAGATCCGGATCATTAAGCAGGGCACGTGCAATAACCAATCGCTGCTGTTCACCACCTGAAAGTTCATGAGGCATTTTAAATCCTTTGGTTCCCAATCCTACTTTACTCAACACTTCGCTGACTCTCTCCTCCATCTTTTTCGTATCTGCCCAACCGGTAGCCTTCAGATAAAAAAGAAGATTGTCTTTTGCTGATCTGTCGGTGAGTAATTGAAAATCCTGGAATATAATTCCCAGCTTTCTTCTCAGTTTAGGAATATCACCCTTCTTTAACTGTTTAAGATTAAATCCTGTTATCAAACCATCACCCTGATTTAATGGAAGGTCACCGTACAACAGTCGCATGATGCTGCTTTTTCCGCTTCCTGTTTTACCTATAAGGTAAACGAATTCACCGGTTTCAACATCAAGATTAACATCATTCAAAACCATGTTTTTGTTATGAAAAATACTTACATGCTGAAGAGAAATTACTTTTTCACCCATGATGAATATCTATTTAAGCTGATGCTATTTTCTTTTTTTTTGGAGAGGTTACAATTCTAATTTTTGCACTTTACCAAAAGGAATACCTGCGATAAAATCAAGAATTACCGGCTCCTGCTTTTCCAATCCTGCTTTCATTAAAGCTTTCTCAGGACGATCAACACGAAAGTATGCGAGCAGTGTAAATTGCTCATCACGCAACTGAACATAATCCGGAATTTTCGCTTTCCCCTGAATTTTTAATGCGTACAAAATCATTCTTTTATTGCTGAAACAGCATTGCAAAATTAACACAAATGCTTCCGTAAATTTTTAACTGCGCAAAGGGTTATAAACAAAACAGCCACCATAAAACTGGTGGCTGTTTCTATATTCGTTCAGAGAATTTTACTTCTTTTTTCCTCCTAAACCAACAGGACTTCCTACACGTGCCATTGCACAACGGAAACCTAACCAATCGGTACTCTGTCCTTCATCAAGGAAACGACGAACACCTGGAGTCATATAATAAACACGATCTTTCCATGATCCGCCTTTTACTACACGGGCTTTATCATCAATTAAGGTAGATCCTCCACCCTGGTTAACTGAATTATAAAGAGCATAATCAGGTTCATCACCATCAGTATAATTTTTATTATCTGCTTTCTGATAATTACGACGGGTTGCTGCTTCCTGCTCAGTTACCTGGCGCATTGTAATACGTCCAAGACTGTCTTTTTCAGCGATAGCGCCTTCATCATCAGTAACCTGAGTCATATAATCGTTACCACGGAAAGATCTGAAATCAGAAACATCTTCGTGAGAAAGCGGACGATAAACATCCATTACCCACTCAGCAACGTTACCGCCCATATTATACAAACCGTAATCATTCGGCACATATGAATATACAGGGGCCGTGATATCGGCATTATCATTTAATCGACCTGCCACTCCCATCTGGTCACCTCGTCCACGCTTAAAGTTAGCAAGCATTTCTCCCTGCCATTTATCTTCAGCATTACGAACGCTGTGTCCGTTCCAAGGATATAGTTTTCTTTCGTTTACGTTTTCAAATACTGTATTTCCAACAAGTCCGATTGCAGCAAATTCCCATTCAGCTTCAGTTGGAAGGCGATATTTAGGAAGAAGAATACCATCTTCCATTCTAACTTTACGGGTATCGTTGTTAGGATTTAAGTCGCGAAGAGGGCTTCTTACCAAACCTTCATACTGGCCTGATAAATAAGCATCCGAATTAAAGTTATCTTCATTTACCTGAGCTGGGTTTACCCTTAAAATTCCTTCACGGATAAGGATCTGCTCATTAACCCTGTCGGTTCTCCAGTTACAGAAATCGCTTGCCTGAAGCCAGTTTACACCAACAACAGGGTAATCTCTATATGCAGGATGACGTAGATATGTTTCAACGTATGGTTCATTATAAGCTAAACGATCACGCCATACCAGTGTATCCGGTAATGCACGGCGATAAACCTCAGGATAATCGGTTCCGAAGACACGATTTAACCAATAAAGATATTCGAGCCAGTGAACATTTGCAACTTCCGTTTCATCCATATAAAATGAAGAAACAGTAGCACGACGAGGAATATTATCCCAATCCTGAACTACATCCTGTTCGGTGCGACCCATAGTAAAGGTACCACCTTCGATGAGCACAAGACCCGGACCGGTTTCCTGTTCAGTGTAGTCAACTACCTCGAAACCACCGTTTCTCTCATCATTATATTTCCAGCCGGTAGTAGCAGATTTTTCACCACCATCACCACAGGCTGTAAAAATCATCATTCCGAGACCTAGCACGGGAAGCAAATGATTTTTATGATTCATGATTTTTTGTTTTTTAGGACGACAAATATGCAGATTAAACTAAAAACTAGGACAGCTTATTGCCCTGAATCGTTTCTTTTTAGGACGACATTCGAACTGGAAGCCCAAACTTAATTCATGTGAACCACCTGTTGAATTACTTAATTTAGAAACAGTTACATCATAACTATACCCGAATTTAAAGATCCCTTTCTGAATTCCGATAAGGGCTATAAAAGAATCACTGGAGATAAATTTATCTTTTCCAAAGTTACCACGATACCATAAACCACCAACTAAAGGTGAATGAAGTATGTACATACCAAAATTGAGCTGGTTAAAAGCTGCCTGTTGCTGATAAAGAAGGTTCGGAGAAATAAATGTTCCTTCATCCTTATTTATACGGCCACGATAACCTCCACTATAAGTATCACCTATCGGAAGCAAAGCACCAACGTGAGCCGTTATTTTCATTGGAAGTTTACTTGTTCCTTTTACAATAAATGCTTCATCAGGCTGAGTCATATGATGAACAGCGAGACCACCATAAACCTTACTTGAATACCCTATGACTCCGGCCGAAAAATCGGTAAAGCCCCTGGATTCCTTCGGACGTGTTTCCTGTGTTTCATAAACGAAGCCATAACGAGGATCGATCATATCACCGAAAGTAAGTTTATCCCAATCCAGTTTTTTCTGAACATAAGTTCCCTGGAGACCAAAACGCATAGAAAACTTACGATTTACATTCAGCTGATATGCATACATTGCACTGATGTTGGTAGTTGTAATTGCACCTTCACCGGCTTTATCGTTTAAAATCAAAAGACCTAAACCTCCGTTCATTGCATCGAAATGCTGATCATAAGAGGCTGCAGTAGTAATATAGGTTTCTTTAAGAGATGGCCATTGATTTCTGTAATTCACACCAACACGCGGACATCTTGCTGAACCGGCAAAAGCAGGATTCAGATAAAGAGGGTTCGCATAGAACTGAGTGAATTGAGGGTCCTGTGCTTCTCCCACAAGGCTAAGACCAATAAAAATACACAGGAGTAGTCGCTTAAGCATAACGGATACTATATGATGTTATCTGGTTATACGAAGTATCTTAAATTTGTTACGATGATATGATCCGAAATGCAATGATTCTTACAATATTTACAGCATGAACACGTTGAATCCGCTGCAGCTTGTAAACCCCAAAGATGTGAAATCCCCGGTTCTTATCAGCACAAATGTAATTTTTTTTGTTTCCTGAAAGTATAGAATACTGCATAAACCTTACTTACTAATGACCAACCTACTACGATTTACCTCTTTTAATGCTTCTTTTTCATTTCAGCGGAAATTTTTCGCCTTTTTTTTACCGGCTTTAATCTTTTCGGGATCCATATTGGCGCAAGATCATAAGGTAGTGCTGAAATGGGCCAAACCGGTTTCAAACAGGAATGAAGAAATAAGATTATCATTTGATGGCGCTCAATATTTTTATAATGCAAACCTTCTACCATGGTTTGTTCAAAAAATTGAAGGTCGCAGTGATTTGCAGGCTAGCATTACAGATGCTGTTTATGAACCTCTTACTGCTGAAGAATTAAATGCAGATTTTAAAGGCATTTCTGAAAACGCAATAATTAACAGCACCAATGTTATTGCACGTAAGCAAATCAGCACGCTAATAAGTGTTTGTCCTTTCCGAATCAACAGCACAAATAAAAAACCTGAAAAGCTAATCAGCTTTACTATTGTTACATCTCCTTCAGCTAAAAGATCTTCATCAGTTCACGCAGCACGCACCTATGCCAGCTCTTCTGTTCTGGCAAACGGCGACTGGTATAAATTTGCTGTAGCACAAGAAGGAGTTTATAAAGTTTCATATTCTTTTTTAAGAAACATAGGTGTTGATCTTTCAACGCTTACTCTTCAAAATCTCCGTTTATATGGAAATGGTGGAGGAATGCTTCCACTTTTAAATAGTACTGACAGACCCGATGACTTAATTGAAAATGCCATTGAAGTTGTGGATGCTGATAATAACGGATTATTTAATGAAGGAGATTACTTCATGTTTTACGGACAAAGCCCCGACAGATGGCTGTATTCGTCGTCTGAAAAACGCTTTAACCACAGTAAGAATCTTAACAGCGACAGTACATATTATTTTTTCTCAGTTGAAGGTGGGGGAATTCCAAAACGCGTTGGTACGGTAAGCAGTATTCCCGGAAACGGAAACAGGAATGTAACTTCATTTACTGATTATGCCTTTCATGAAGAGGAGAAATACAACTTTATAAAATCAGGAAGAAACTGGTATGGTGAACCTTTCGATGTTATTTTACAACAACGATTCACTTTTAGCTTTCCAAATCTTATTCCCGGAAGCGCAAACTTAAAATCAAGTGTGCTTGCACGAACCGTATTTCCTCCTCCAACAGTTGTTTACAGCCGCTTCCAGGTAAATTATAATAACACCAATCTTGTTCTGCAAAGTTTGCCTAGTGTTTCCACAAGTTACACTGCCGATTTCGGTACGGTAAATACTACTACTGTAAATTTTGCTGTAAATTCAGGTGAGATAAATTTCGATTATACTTTTCAACCTTACAATTCCTCATCTGCAGGCTGGTTAAATTATATTTCTCTAAATGTTACACGATCTTTATCGATGACAGGGAACCAGCTTTTCTTCCGCGATCTTGATACTTTAAATCTTGCAAGTGAAAGTCATTATATAATAAGTAATGCAGGAGCAAACCTTATGCTTTGGAACACAAGCAATCCTACTAATGTTTATCGCCAGGCATATTCACTTGCCAACAGCCAGATTGACTTTGTTCAGAATCTTGCGCCAGGTGCATTGGCTGAATATGTTTTGTTTAACAGCGATGCTTTAAAAGCTCCGGGGTTTTCAGGAAAAGTTCCAAATCAGAATTTACATGCTTTAGGTTTGACTGCTACGGATATGATAATAGTTGCAGCTCCCCAATTTCTTTCAGAAGCACAGCGTCTTGCTGATTTTCATAAAACACATGATAATTTCAAAATTGTAATTGCTACCGTTCCCGAAATTTTCAATGAATTTTCGGCAGGAGCACAGGATGTTGCAGCAGTACGTGATTTTGCTAAAATGATTTATGATCGCGCTGCCGGCGGTGTTTTACCACGTTATCTTTTACTCTTCGGAGATGGTTCATATGATCCTAAAAGCAGGCTTAATGGAAACACTAATTTCATCCCAACCTTTCAATCAGAAAATTCTTACTCTCTGATAGGTTCCTTTACATCTGATGATTTTTTCGGAATGATGGATAGCATTGAAGGAACATTAAACGGTGCAGAATATATCGACCTTGGAGTAGGAAGACTTCCGGTGAAAAGTCCTGAAGAAGCGAAAGCCATGGTAGATAAAATTATCACCTACTCTACTGTCGGAACCGTTACAGAGCCTACCTGTTGTTCGGGTTCAACAAGCAGGTTAGGTGACTGGAGAAATGTGGTGTGCTTTGTAGCCGATGACCAGGATGATAATTTGCATTTTAATCAGAATGAAAGAGTAGTTAACGCATTTCAGTCGGTTAACCCGGTTTATAATGTTGACCAGATTGTAATAGATGCATATCAGCAGGTATCTACTCCGGGTGGTCAGCGTTATCCTGAAGTAAATGAAGCCATCAACAAACGTGTTGAAAAAGGAGCATTGCTTATTAATTATACTGGTCACGGTGGTGAAATAGGTTGGGCCGGCGAAGCCATTCTCGATATTAACATGATTAATAATTGGGATAACATAAATACGCTTCCTGCTTTTATTACTGCAACCTGTGAATTCAGCCGTTTCGATGATCCATTGAGAACATCTGCCGGTGAACTTGTTTTATTAAGCACTAAAGGCGGAGGTTGTGTTCTTTTTACTACTGTGCGATTAGCTTATGCAAGCGACAATGAAATAATCAATAAAAGAATGCTTGCTCATATGTTTGAGCCTGTAAATGGTGAAATGCCGCGTGTAGGAGATATCCAGCGACTGGCAAAACAGGACAGTCCGGGTGAGCGCAAACTGGTTTTGCTTGGCGATCCTGCTTTACGTCTCGCCTATCCGAAGTATAATGTAGCCACAACCTCTATCGAAGAAACCGGAACAGGTGTAGCTGTTGATACTCTTTCTGCTTTAAGCAGAGTTACAATTAAAGGAAAAGTTACTGATGCTTCAGGAAACACACTTACAGGTTTTAACGGAATTGTATATCCTACCATATATGATAAATCTTCACTTGTGAAAACACTTGTTAATGATGTGTCGGGTGACAAAAGCTTGCTTGATAGTTTTCCGCTGAGAAAAAATATTCTTTACAAAGGAAAAGCAAGCGTTGTAAATGGAGAATTCAGCAGCTCATTCATTGTTCCACGTGATATCTCTTATCAATATGGAAAAGGACGATTGAGCTATTACGCACAAAACGGGTCTGAAGATGCAAGTGGTTATGATGAAAACTTCTCAATCGGGGGAGCATCCAGCCAGAGTCTGAATGATTCGGCAGGACCGGAAGTAAGTTTGTTTATGAATGATGAAAAATTTGTTTTCGGCGGGCTGACCAATTCCGAACCGAGCATTCTTGCATTTCTCTCTGATTCAAGCGGGATTAATACTGTTGGAAACGGGATCGGACATGATATTACTGCACAACTTGATGGTGAACCACAAAAATTATTTGTGTTAAATGATTTTTATGAATCAGATCTCGACAGTTATCAGAAAGGAAAAGTAATTTATGGGTTATCGAAGCTGACTGATGGTCCGCACAGCCTGGTTTTCAAAGCCTGGGATATCAATAATAATTCAACTGAAGCACGCACCGAATTTGTTGTAAGCCCCAGTGCAAAACTGGCGCTTGATCATGTATTGAATTATCCTAATCCGTTTACAACACATACCAGCTTTTTCTTCGAACATAATAAAGCATGTTCAGGAATGGCAGTTCAGATACAGGTTTATACGGTAAGCGGAAAACTGGTTAAGACCCTTGATACGTATCTTATTAATGAAGGCTACAGAAACACCTCACTCGACTGGGACGGAAAAGACGACTATGGAGATAAATTGGCGCGGGGTGTTTACATTTATAAGCTTAAAGTAAGAACATCTGAAGGCGAAACTGCTCAAAAGCTTGAAAAGCTGGTTATTCTCCGTTAGATTAAGTATATTCTCCGATACACACTTTATAGTAACCTTACTAGCTCAATTATCGTTATATTTGCCACCTTCCGGGCTTTATAAAACTGTTTAACAATCGTTTGCCGGAAAAAATTTGAAAAGAATAGAAATGAATCAATTCAAACAATCAGCACTAGCAGTACTAGTACTTTTAACTTTTTCCCAGAGACAAGTATCCGCACAAACTACAACGGATAAATCAAATCTCCTGGGCCAGATCAATACCATCACTACAGCAGTTCCCTTTCTGATGATTTCTCCTGATGCACGCGCAGGTGGAATGGGTGATCAGGGTGTATCAACTGCTCCCGATGCAAATTCTATTCACTGGAATCCTGCAAAATTTGCTTTCATCGAAAAGAAATCAGGGTTCTCGGTTTCCTACACTCCATGGTTAAAAGCACTGGTAAATGATATGTTTATCGGTTATGTTTCAGGATATACAAAACTTAAAAAAGATCAGGCTGTTGCCGGAGCCTTACGTTATTTCTCTTTAGGGAATATCACTTTTACTGATAAAGACGGTAATACTATCCGTGATTTCAAACCAAGTGAATTCTCGCTTGATGTTGCTTACTCCAGAAAGCTAAGCGAAAATTTATCTGGAGGTATGGCGTTAAGATTTGTTCATTCGAACTTAACAGGAGGAACAAGCTTACAAGGTGGCGAGGATACAAAAGCAGGTAATACTGTTGCTGCCGATGTTTCTGTTTTCTACCAGAGAGAAATTGAAATTGGTTCTAAAGACGCTCTTTTAACAGCAGGTGCAAACATCAGCAATATCGGAGCTAAAATTTCTTATACTGAAACAGGAACTAAAAACTTTATTCCAACAAATCTTCGTTTAGGTCCGGGTTTAAAACTTAAGCTTAATGAGTTTAACGAACTTGGCTTCCACTTAGATATCAATAAACTTTTGGTTCCGACTCCTCCTATCTTCTCGGATACAGGTGGTACTGAAGAAATTATTGTGTATGGAAAAGATCCTGATGTTGGTGTTGCTGCCGGAATATTCCAGTCTTTCAACGATGCTCCTAATGGTTTTAAAGAAGAGCTTCAGGAAATAAATATCGGTTTCGGAATGGAGTATTGGTATGATAAGCAATTTGCTTTCCGTGGGGGTTACTTTTATGAAGATAAGAATAAAGGAAATCGTAAATATTTCACTCTTGGAGCAGGCTTACGTTATAATGTTTTCGGACTTGATCTTGCTTACCTGATTCCAACAGATCAGCGTAATCCTCTTGAAAATACTCTTCACTTCACACTTACTTTTGATTTTGATGCTCTTTCAACTAAGAAAGATGCGGATGATCCTGCAAGTACTGAGTAATTCATAATATTGATTTATGAAAATAAGGGTGGGCTTTGGATTTGATGTCCATCAGTTAAGAGAAGGATACAAGCTTACCCTTGGTGGTATCGAAATTTCACATGATAAAGGTTCAGTAGGTCATTCGGATGCGGATGTGCTTATTCATTCAATTTGCGATGCATTACTTGGCGCTGCAGGCTTAAAAGATATCGGTTATTATTTTCCTGATACTTCCGATGAATTTAAAGGCATCGACAGTAAAATCCTTTTGTCGAGAGTTGTTGAACTCATCTCACAAAAAGGATATGCAGTAGGAAATGTTGATTCCTCGCTTGTTTTGGAAAAGCCGAAAATCAAACCGCATATTGATCAGATGAAAGCAGTTCTTGCTCCTATTCTTAGGATAGACGTTGACGATATATCCATTAAAGCAACAACCAATGAAAAGCTTGGATATGTAGGAAGAGAAGAAGGCGTATGTGCTTACGCTGTTGCTCTAATCGAACAGGTTTAACTTACACGACTGTAATTGGCTTTCGCTTTTTCCATCTGCGCAAGGTGCTCATAATAAACTGAATTTTCAGGAAGTTCGAGATGAGGATCACGTTGAAGGATATCCGAAACTACATTTCTTGCGTGCTCAAGAATTTTAACATCGCGTGCAAGATCAGCAATACGAAGATCAATCACTCCGCTTTGCTGTGTTCCTGCAAGATCGCCCGGACCACGTAATTTTAAATCGGTTTCGGCAATGATAAATCCATCGTTGGTATCAACCATTGTTTTCATACGCAAACGACTATCACTTCCAAGCTTGTTTCCTGTCATCAGTATGCAAAAGCTCTGCTCTGCTCCTCTTCCAACGCGACCACGTAACTGATGAAGCTGTGATAAGCCAAACCGCTCAGCACTCTCTATAATCATTACTGAAGCATTCGGAACGTTTACTCCTACTTCAATAACAGTAGTAGCAACCATAATATTTGTTTTTCCTTCTTTAAAGCGATTCATTTCAAAATCTTTTTCAGAAGGTTTCATCCTGCCATGAACGATGCTCACATGATATTGTGGGATCGGAAATTCACGGCAAATGGATTCATAGCCATGCATCAGGTTTGTATAATCAAGCTTCTCCGATTCTTCAATCAAAGGATAAACAATATAAACCTGTCGTCCTTTGGCAATTTCTTCTTTCATAAAACCAAAAACAGAAAGCCGATGCGATTCGAAACGATGAACTGTCTTAATCGGTTTTCTTCCGGGAGGTAATTCATCAATAACAGATGTATCAAGATCACCATAAAGAGTCATCGCAAGCGTGCGCGGAATAGGAGTTGCGGTCATCACCAAAACATGAGGAACCTCTTCATCCTTGCGCCATAATTTTGCGCGTTGTTCAACACCAAAACGATGCTGTTCATCAATTACAACAAGACCAAGATTTTTAAACTGAACACGATCTTCAATCAGCGCATGTGTACCAATTAAAATATTGAGATTTCCATTTGCCAATTCTTCGAGAAGATATTTTCGATGAGATGTTTTAGTGCTTCCAGTAAGTAAACCGATTTTCAGATCCATATGCTGAAGCTGTTCTGCGATAGCCTGGAAATGCTGATTTGCTAAAATTTCGGTAGGGGCCATCATGCAGGTCTGATAACCATTATCAATCAGCATAAGCATACTTAATAAAGCAACCATCGTTTTTCCGCTTCCAACATCTCCCTGCACAAGACGATTCATCTGCTTACCTGAACCTATATCCGAACGGATTTCTTTTAACACACGTTTCTGTGCATTGGTAAGTTCGAATGGAATATGTTCTTTATAAAATGTATTGAACGTATCACCAATTTTCGATATGACTTTTCCTTTCACACTTTCATTACGAAGACCTTTGGCCATCAACAGGCGAAGCTGTATATAAAAAAGCTCCTCAAACTTTAAACGACGTTGAGCTGCGGCAAGCATTTGCTCATTGGCAGGTAAATGAATATTGATAAGTGAATCGCGGAGTGGAAGCAAATTGTTTTCTGCAAGTACAGAAGCTGATAGTGTTTCAGGAACTCGTGGAGGCATTGAAGCAATCAATGATTTCTGAAGACGCAGAATAGCTTTACTGTCGAGGTTTTTGAGCTTTGCTTTTTCGCTTGTGTGATAAACTCCTGTTAAAGCCGAAGCATTTTCAGCTGCTTTTGAAACAGGCTCTATTTCGGGATGAACTATATTAAATTTATCATGATAAAGAGAAGGTTTTCCGAACACTATGTATTCAACTCCTGTTCTCAAACTTTCTTTCAACCATTTTATTCCCTGGAACCATACAAGTTCAATATTGCCTGTTTCATCCTGGAACCGTGCAGAAAGACGAGTTATTCTTTTGCCTCCGAGATGAGGAGTGATACTGGTGATTTTTCCTTTCAGCTGAATGTACGGTAAGTCTTCATTTATTTCTTTAATGTTGTAAAACTTCGAACGGTCGATATAGCGAAAAGGGAAATAGTGAATCAGATCAATAAAATCATAAATATGAAATTCACTTCTTAAAACTTCCGCGCGTTGCGGACCCACACCTTTGAGGTATTCGATAGATGTTTCGAAGAAATTCGTCATAATCTGCAATGCAAAAATACCGAGGAAATGAATGCTGAATCATTTTCAAATGATTAGCATTTTAAAATTTGTTCACTTATTGATACTTCATTTCTTTTATTGTTTTGTTCATTTCTTTTACTTGTCGCTTAGAAGACAGACAAGTAAAATCCTTTTCAGCTTACGATCTGTTTTACTAATCAATCTTGATTTTTTGAAGTACCGCTCCGTGAGCCGCGGTGGCCAATAACCCTAAAATTGTTCGCTGCGTCCTGCAGCAATTTATTTTCGATCAGAAAACTATTCCTACTCCAGTTTCATCTTCTCCACCATTTTTAACCCCATGCAGCCCAAAGGCAATCCGCCGCGGCGGATCAGAGTTTGATGATTTAAAAATTAATGTTTTTAGAATTGTGCTTCTTTATAAATTATAAAAAAATCCCGTCAGTTTGAGCTGACGGGATCATACGTTTGAGAGAACAAAAAAAAATTATTGTACTTTCTTTACGTTTACAGCATTGAGACCTTTACGACCTTCAATAACCTCATAACTAACATGATCGTTCTCGCGAACTTTGTCAGCAAGGCCACTGTGGTGAACAAAGATTTCCCTGTTTGTTTCATCCTCAATGATGAAACCATAACCTTTAGCCTCATTGAAGAATTTTACTTTACCTGTTTTCATTGAATTGAAATTATTGGATTGATAACGCCGTCAAAATTAACGATAAATCAAGTCCAAGACTATTCCCAATAAAAATTTTAGATTTTAAAATTCTGCTCACAATGAGAGGCTTAACTAAAACATCAATCCTTATTTTTACCATTCTTTATAAGGAGTTTAAAGGTTTAAATCATTGGAAATATGAGAGTTTTAGATAGTATAAGCGGACAGATTATTGACGTAGTAAACAGAAAAACCAAAGCGGGAACCCTGTTTTTTAAAGATGGAAAAATCGATCGTTTTGAAGAAGGAAAGGCGCCGGATGATATTTTTATTATGCCCGGATTTGTAGATGCTCATATCCATATTGAAAGCTCGATGCTCACGCCATATGAATTTGCGAGAGTTGCTTTACGACATGGAACAATTGCTACCGTAAGCGATCCCCATGAAATTGCAAATGTTTGCGGAATTGATGGTGTTCACTATATGCTTGAAAATGCCACTGGAGCAAAACTAAAATTCCACTTCGGGGCTCCCTCCTGTGTTCCTGCAACAAGCTTTGAAACAGCAGGAGCTGTTATTGATGCTGAAGGAGTAAAAGAGCTTTTGGCATTACCGGGAATCTATTACCTGAGCGAAATGATGAATTACCCGGGAGTTCTTTTTAAAGATCATGAAGTGCTTAAAAAAATTCAATATGCGAAAGAGGCTGGCAAACCCGTTGATGGTCATGCTCCGGGTTTGCGTGGAGAAGATGCTGCGAATTACATTACTGCAGGAATAAGTACCGATCACGAATGTTTTACACTTGAAGAAGCAATGGACAAAGTAAAACACGGAATGAAAATTCTGATCAGGGAAGGATCTGCCGCGAGAAATTTTGATGCATTGCATCCTTTGCTGAAAAGTCATCCACAGCTTTGTATGTTTTGCTGTGATGATAAACATCCTGATGAACTGTTGCTGAATCATATTAATGCTCACGTTAAAAGAGCTGTTGCTTTGGGTTACGATTTATTTGATGTTTTAAATGCTGCATGTGTAAATCCGGTTAAACATTATAAATTAAGAATGGGACTTCTGCAGACGGGAGATCCAGCCGATTTTATAGTGATTGACAACGCAAATAATTTTAATGTAAAGATGACAGTTGTTGATGCCGAAGTTGTAGCAGAAAACGGAAAATGTTTTCTCGAACCAAGAGAAAATAAAGTGCTTAATAATTTCAACACAAGCTTAAAAAAAGCAAACGACTTTCAGCTAAAAGCAGAATCAGCAAACATAAGAGTGATTGAAGCACACGACGGACAATTAATTACCAGTGAAACGCATCAGCAGATAAATGAAAATAACGGCTTTGCTGTTGCAGATGCTTCACGAGATATTTTAAAAATTGTAGTGGTAAACAGATATAATGAAAGCAAGCCTTCAATTGCATTTATCAAAAACTTCGGATTAACGAAAGGTGCCATCGCATCGAGTGTTGCACATGATTCGCATAATATCATTGCGGTTGGAGCAGATGATGAATCAATAACAAGGGCTGTAAATCTTCTCATTAAAAACACGGGAGGATTAAGCCTGGTTGATGGAAACAACGAACAAGTAATAGGATTGCCTGTTGCCGGACTGATGAGCGATAAAGATTGCGAAACTATCGGTAACGCCTATGCTAAAATTGACAAACATGCGAAAGAGCTGGGATCAAAACTAAGAGCTCCATATATGACATTATCTTTTATGGCACTACTGGTAATTCCTCAATTGAAGCTCAGTGACAAAGGATTATTTGACGGAAAGGAGTTTAAATTTTCTGAAGTCTTTATTTAAGTGAAGGGTTCAGGATTGCTACGAATTACGAATCTTCTTACGAATTTACTAAGTACGAATAATTTAATGAGAAAATTTGTGAATTCGTGAATTAGTATTGAGAAAGTGAGTTAGTGATTCGTAAACTTCATTTCAAATTAGCACATCCGCCGCGGCGGATCAAATTTTCAAATTAAAAAAGTTACTTCACATTTTTCATATTCTTCATCGTCTTTGTAGCAAAAACAAAATCGTTCAATTCCTGAACATCACTTTGCTGTAATTCTTCATAAGTTCCTTCCCAGAATTTCTGTCCCTTATGCATAAAGAGAATCTTCTCTCCTATTTCAATTACCGAATTCATATCATGTGTATTGATAACAGTTGTAGTATTGAACTCTTCTGTTAATTCTTTAATAAGATTATCAATTACAATTGATGTTTTAGGATCAAGACCTGAATTAGGTTCATCACAAAAAAGATATTTCGGATTCATACTGATGGCACGTGCAATAGCAACGCGTTTTTTCATTCCACCGCTGATCTCCGAAGGATAAAGCTTATTTGCGTTTACAAGATTTACTCTCTGCAAACAGAAATTTACACGATCAAGCTTTTCACTAAGGCTCATGTTTGTAAACATATTCAACGGAAACATCACATTACGTTCTACTGTTAAGGAATCAAATAATGCTCCTCCCTGGAACACCATTCCTATTTCCTGACGAATCGGTTTACGTTCTTTAAAATCCATCTCGCTGAAATTTCTTCCATCAAAAAAAACAGCGCCTTTATCAACTTCAAATAAACCAACTGTACATTTCATTAAAACTGTTTTACCCATTCCACTCTGACCAATAATCAGGTTTACTTTACCGCTTTCGAAAGTGCAGGAAATATCATCAAGCACTTTTTTCTCACCAAAAAATTTTGAAATATTCTTAACCTCTATCATTTACGCAAGAATTAACTGGGTAAGAATATAATCGAAAATAAGAATGAGAATACAGCTGTAAACAACTGCTTTGGTGCTGCTCTGACCAACTTCAAGCGCTCCTCCGTTAGTATGAAAACCATGATAAGCAGAAACTGTTGTTATGATATAAGCAAATACAAGTGTTTTAATAAGCGCAAAAACAATATTAAAAGGAAGAAACTGATCCTGCACTCCGCGTATATAATCAGCCGAAGGCACAACACCCGACATATCACCTGCGATCCACCCTCCTATTATTCCCAGGAATATGCTCAGCAAAACGATAAAAGGAATTATAATAATTCCTGCAACCATTTTTGGCAATGTTAAATAACCCGATGAATTGATTCCCATAATTTCCAATGCATCTATCTGTTCCGTAACACGCATTGTTCCTATTTCGGATGCAATGCTTGAGCCTACTTTTCCTGCAAGAACAAGCATGATAATAGTTGGAGAAAACTCGAGGATGATTGAATCACGTGCAACAATTCCTACAGCGTATAAAGGCACCATAGGATTTACAAGATTATAAGCGCTCTGAATAGTAATAACTGCACCCATAAAAACTGAAGTAAGAGCGACGATTCCTACCGCACCAACTCCTATGTCCACCATTTCACGCATTACCTGGCGGTAATAAACAATGAATTTTTCAGGTTTAAGAAAAAGACTTTTTATAAAAATCCAGTAACGGCCTATCTCAAACAGTGTACGCGAAAGCATGCTGCCAAATTAGCGACGATTTTTCAATTTGCAGGAATTAATGAAGTATTAACCATTTCACATCAGCTATTTATTATTTTTGAAAAATGTTAAAAGCTAAAAAGATAATTCTCCTGCTGCTCTCTTTTTCCTTATCAATTGGATTCAGCAGCTGTAGTCTTTTTAAAAAGAAATGTGATTGTCCTCATTTTAGTCACACTCCTGCAAAGTATCAGAAACAGGGATAATTTTTTCTGACATTAGGAAAAGATCATTTTTTAATCCTCTGATCTTTAACCAAATCCTTAAAAAGCCATTTTACAATTGACAGATAGTATTCAGAATAGCTATCTTCGTGCTTTAGAATCATTCTAAATAAGCCTGTGAAAAGTTTAGAAATTCCTTTATCAAATCTTCGTACCGGTGAACGCTGTGTAATTGAATCATTTACAGATGATTTGATGAAGCAAAAGTTACTTGAAATGGGATGTCTTCCAGGTGAAATTATTACTGTTGATCGTTTTGCTCCTTTAGGTTGCCCGATGGCGATAACAGTTTCAGGTGCCACTCTCAGTATCCGCACTGATGAAGCCGATAGTGTACTCGTTCGAATTCTACGTTAATTTTTTATTTTGTTCCAGGACAGCAGTACAGTAATTGAAACCCGGAAAAAGCAGGTTAAAGTTGCGCTTCTCGGAAATCCTAATTCCGGAAAAAGTACACTCTTTAATATCCTTACCGGACTTAATCAGAAAATTGCAAATTTTCCGGGAGTAACTGTTGAGAAAAAAACTGGTTATACTAAAATTTACGATTCTTCAACCGGTGCTCCTACTTCTTTCGAGATTACCGATCTTCCGGGAACTTATAGCTTATATCCAAAATCACCCGACGAAAGAATTCCTTTCCAGGTTTTATGTGATCCGGGTGATCTTAACCATCCAGATCTTGTAATCATCATTGCTGATGGAACAAATCTTAAACGGAGTTTGTTTCTTGCATCTCAGGTTATCGATTTAAAAATTCCTGCTGTTCTTGCTCTTAACATGATGGATCTTGTAAAAGATCATGGAATTGATATTAAAGTTGAAGAGCTTGAAAGAAGATTAGGTGTTCGCGTTGTTCCTATCAATGCACGTAAAAGTGTTGGTATTGAAGAATTAAAACAGGCTTTGCTTTTTCGTCAGAGTGTTCCCGAGCATGATATTTTTGAAACCAAACAACTTGCTCCTAAAGTTTTTAAAGGCATTCGCGAAGTTTTAGATTTAAGAAGTGATTATGCTGCATTGCAGATTGCTCATCATGCTGATGCTTTGCAAACATTTCATATTGCTGAAGAGAAGAAAAAAGGAATTCTGAAACTCGTTGCTGACAATTCTTTTGAAGGACAAAAAATTCAGTCGTACGAAACACTTGAACGTTATAAAGTAATCCAGGAAATTATTCGGGATAGTTTAGTACAAACTACTATCGACAATAAACCGGGCTGGAATAAAAAGATTGATAAAGTTTTAATGCATCGTTTCTGGGGATACGTTTGTTTTCTTGGAATTCTTTTCCTGATGTTCCAGGCGATTTATAGTCTTGCAAGTTTCCCGATGGATTTTATTGATCAGACATTTGCTGATTTATGTGATAAGGTTCATGCTCTTCTTCCCGAAGGACAATTAAATGATCTGATAGTAAACGGAGTTCTTGCAGGAATCGGAGGCATAGTGATTTTCATTCCGCAGATTGCATTGCTTTTTGCCTTCATAGGAATTCTTGAAGACACAGGTTATATGGCCCGCGTTAGTTTTTTAATGGATAAGCTGATGCGAAAATTCGGATTGAATGGCCGCTCTGTTATTCCTTTGATGAGTGGTGTGGCATGTGCTGTTCCTGCTATTCTATCTACAAGAACAATAGGAAGCTGGAAAGAAAGAATTATTACTATTATGGTTACGCCATTAATGAGTTGTTCGGCGCGATTACCTGTTTATACTTTATTAATATCATTAGTTGTTCCGCAGCAGGAAGTTTGGGGAATTTTTAATTTGCAGGGAATTGTAATGATGGGATTATATCTCATCGGATTTTTAGCTGCTATAGGTTCTGCTTTATTGATGCGATGGTTTATCAAAGCAAAAGAAAAATCTTATTTCATCATGGAAATTCCTGTTTACAGGATGCCTCGCTGGTCGAATATCATGTATGGTATTGTTGAGAAAGTTAAAATCTTTTTAGTTGATGCCGGAAAAATCATCATAGCCATCAGCATTGTATTATGGTTTCTTTCTTCGCGTGGTCCGGGAGATAGTTATGAAAGAATCGAACAGCAACTTCAAACGCTTGAACATAACGATCATTCAGAACCTGCAACAATTTATAAATTACAAGCAGCAAAACTTGAAGCAAGTTATGCAGGACGAATGGGACAATTGCTTGAACCTGCAATTAAACCTTTGGGCTTTGACTGGAAAATAGGAATTGCATTAGTTACCTCATTTGCTGCACGCGAAGTTTTTGTCGGAACAATGAGTACTATTTACAGTGCAGGCAGTGAAGGCGAAAGTATGACTGTTCGCGATAAAATGCGCGCCGAAATAAATCCTGATACCGGAGGTCCGAGATATACTCCTGCTGTCGGATGGTCGCTGATGTTGTTTTATGCTTTCGCGATGCAATGTATGAGTACGCTAGCAATTGTTCATCGTGAAACAGGTGGATGGAAATGGCCCATCATACAGTTTTTATACATGGGAGCATTGGCTTATTTGTGCAGCCTGATTGTTTACCAGGTTTGGGGTTAATTCAATTTGAAAATTTGATCCTCCGCGGCGGATGTGCTAATTCGAAAATGACTAAAAGTTCATTTCAGAATATTTCATTTATTATTTTTGACAGATGGTAACGGGAGAGAAATTACGTGAAGCTTTACTAAAATATTTACCGGAAAGAGCTGTCGACACCTGCTACGAATGGATCCGTGATTACCGTATTTCTGTTCGTGTTAAAAAAAGCCGTGCTTCGAAATATGGTGATTATCGTCCGCCTTACGATGGGAAAAGTCATATCATCACTATCAATCACGATTTAAACAAATATGCTTTCCTGATTACGTTTACGCATGAAGTTGCGCATTTAACCTGTTTTTTAAAACATCGTGATCGTGTAATGCCACATGGCAACGAATGGAAATCGGAATTCAGGTATTTATTAAAACCTTTTTTAGAACAGCATATTTTTCCTGATGATGTTGCAAAAGCGGTAGCCATGTATTTAAGTGATCCTGCTGCGAGCAGCTGTACGGATACCAATCTGATGAAAGCATTAAAACGTTATGATGCTGTTGCAGATGGATGGACGCATCTCGAAGAAATTCCTTTCAATTCAACTTTTTTAATACGCAACGGAAAACATTTTATAAAAGGCGAACGACTGCGTAAAAATTTTGTATGCCACGAATTACATACGCGACACAAATATTTTATTCATCCTTTGATGGAAGTTAAACCGGTTGAAATAATTTGATCCGCCGCGGCGGATGTAGCAATTTGAAAATTACTGCTGCGAATTACGAATCAAAAAGGAATTTACGAAGTACGAATTTGAGAATACAGACCATTTTTCCAATTAGCTATCCGCCGTGGCGGACACCAATTCGCTAATTAATTCTATTTCGCAACAACATTATTCTGCTTATACTTATCATAAAGCAGATGAATAATTCCATCTGACAATCCAATCTGCGGAACAATAATTTTATCTACTTCTGCTGTTTTCATAATGTTCAGAAAAATTTTAGCAGCAGGCATTATTACATCTGCACGATCAGGATTTAATCCCAATTGGGTTATTCTTTCTTCAACCGTAAATTCCTTCAGAAAATAATACATCTCTAATAATTTCTGATACGACATTGGCTTGCTGTCTTTTTTATCAGCCATTTTAAAAATCTTATTGATATTTCCTCCAGATCCTATTGCAAGAATGTCTTTATAAGAAGAAGTATGCTCTTTAATCCAGTCACCAAGCTCATCCCATATTTCTTTTCCTACTTTATCATGTAACAAACGGATTGTTCCGATGTTAAATGACCGCGAACTAACGATATGCCTGTCCGCAAATACAGTTAATTCGGTGCTTCCTCCACCAACATCAATGTATAAATAAGCTTTATCCCGTTCGAGATGTTCGGCAATATTGTTTGAGTAAATTATTTCAGCTTCGGTTTTGCCATCAATAATTTCAATATCAATTCCTGAAAACTGACGGATATACTGAATTATTTCCTGTCCGTTTTCAGCTTCACGCATAGCAGCTGTTGCGCAGGCACGATAATCAATCGCTCCGAAAACTTCAATGAGCAATTTATACGCACGCATCGTTTTTATCAGCTGCTCACGCTTCTCAATCGAAATTTCCTTGTAACGGAATGCATCTTCGCCTAAACGTATCGGCATCCTCACAAGCTCGGCCTTTTTAAAAACAGGTTCACCATCTGTTTCGTACACGTTGCATAAAAGCAAACGAACAGCATTTGATCCTATATCGATGGCAGCAAATCTCAAAACTTAAAAATATTTTTCGTTAACAATTCTGATTTCACGAATATACAAAACAGTGCCTGAATAGAAATAAAAAGCCAACATGAAAATTTATTCTCCTGCCGAAAGTTTTTTGAGGTAATTGTAAGTGGCTTCCTGGGCGCGTACTTTTTGCTTCGAATTATTTTTCCTGTAAACATTATTCTGCAAAGCATTCAACTGGCGACCTTTTGTATTATCCTCCCATTGAATTTCCATTATATCAAGTAATTGCTTCTGCAAAGATGGATCATAAATTGGTGTGGCAACCTCTGATCGGTGATCAATATTGCGAACCATCCAATCGGCTGATGAAATAAAATATTTTGCATCTCCTTCGTTTCCGAAAATAAAAACACGGGCATGTTCGAGGTATTTATCTACGATACTTATCGACTCAATATTTTCACTCAGTCCTTTTACTCCGGCAACCAGCGAACAAATGCTCCTCACAATCAGCCTTATCTTCACTCCAGCTTTTCCTGCTTCATAAAGCTTCTTTATCATTTCAGGATCAGTAAGACTATTCAGCTTAATAAAAATCCAGGCATCTTTTCCTTCTTTAGCAAGATCAATTTCTTTATTGATAAGATGAAGGAAACGCTTACGCATAAAAAACGGCGCAACAATAAGATGCTTATAAGTTCCTGTTTTATAGTTATCGTTATAAAACTGGAAAAGCCTTTGCACTTCTTCCGTTAAACGCTTATCAGCAGTAAGCAAACTATGATCGCAATAAAGATTCGCAGTTTCTTCGTTAAAATTTCCTGTTCCAATATGTGCATAATGAACTTCCTTACCTGACTCTACTCTTGTTATCAGAAAAAGTTTTGAATGCAATTTTAATCCCGGAACACCATAAACAATTTTTGCTCCTTCTTCGTGCAAACGATTTGCTAAACGGATATTTGCTTCTTCATCAAAACGTGCCTGCAACTCAACTATAACAGTAACCTGTTTTCCATTCTTTATTGCATTCACCAAAGCATTAATGATATTTGAATTATTCGCAGCACGATACAAAGTAATTTGTATACTTTTTACTTTAGGATCAATACTTGCCTCGCGAAGTAAATCAATGATGTGATGATAACTCTGATATGGAAATGAAAGCAGAATATCTTTCTTCCTGATCACCTTTAACAAACTAGTTCGTGGTTTAAGCTCAGGATGCGGAAGCGGCGGAATTTTTTTATAATGTAAATCGGTTTTATTAAGCGAGGGGAATTTTATAAAATCAACAAAGTTGTGATATCGCCCGCCAGGAACCGGTTGTCCTTCTTTACCAAGATTTATTTTCTTAACAATAAAATCAAATGCTTCCTGTGGCATTTCCTCATCATAAACCAATCGTGTAGGAACACCTTTTTTTCTTCGCTTAACACTCTCTGCAACTTTTTTAATCAAACTCTTTGTTACATCCTGCTCGATATCCAATTCAGCATCGCGCGTCATTTTAATTGTATAAGCACTGATGCTGTCGTACTCGAAATTGAAAAATAAATCATCAAGACAATATCGGATAATATCATCTAAAAGAATAACATATTTATTATCCTTCGGCAAAACTAAAAACCGTGAAATGCTATCAGTTGGCAATTCAACAAGTGCGTGACGTGGCTTGCTGCTTTTGCGATTCATTATCACAAGAAAATAAACACTCTTATCACGCAGGTATGGAAACTGTCGCTGATTATCGAGTAGAATCGGAACAAGAGCGGGCTGAACCTGTTCACTGAAATATTGCTTTACAAATTTTCCCTGATCTGCTGAAAGTTGTTTTTCGTTGATGATAAAAATTCCATGCAATTCGAGTTCGCTCAGCAGTTGCTGATAACTTTCATCAAAACGTTCCTGCTGTTCAATTGTAATCTGCTGTATTCTCTCAAGCAGTGTTACCGGATCTTCACCAAGAATTTCTTCGCCTTTTTTTCCAAGACGAATCATTCGCTTTATTGTAGCAACACGAACACGAAAAAACTCATCACGATTGCTTGAAACAATTCCAAGAAATTTTAAGCGATCTAACAAAGGAACATTCGGATCATTCGCTTCCTGGAGTACTCTGTCGTTAAAAGCAAGCCAGCTTATATCACGGTTGACAAGCAACACATTTTCCTTTTTCATAAAAAAATTAAAACGCCTATTTCTTTACGGCTCTTTTCGCTTTGGTTTTCTTTGCTGCAGTTTTTTTTGCTTTAATAGCTGTTTTAGCTTTTACTTTTTTTGCTGATGCATTCTTTGCAGTTGATTTTTTTGCTGCTTTCTTTTTAACAGCAGGTTTTTCAGGTGAAAGTTTTTTACTTAACTCTTCAGCAATTGCAAGCTTAATCCTTACAAATTTCTTAGCAAGATCTTTTGAAGATGATTTAATTACCTTTTCCATTTTCGAAAAGATGCCTTCATCTTTTGTACGTAAATATTCGTTGATAGTAGTAGCAATTTGCTGCTCAATTTCTTTACGAAGTTTCTTATCCATAATCTTTATACGATGATGTTACAGGCTTTGTTAAGTAATTATTAAGCCATGATCGATTTATATGCAAATTTTAAGAAAAGACTGTTCCCTTTCCTCACAAATTAAAAACTTAACATTAGGATAAAACAGGAAAAGCGCTATTTAGCTTTCATTTTACTAAGAAAGCCTGCTTAATCCACGTCTTTATGTGAAGAAAAAACAGTTTTTAAAGAGGCTGATTTTTCCTTAATCGCGCTCCAGCTTTTCTCCTTAAAAGAAAGAACTGCGACTGCAGATGTTGGCAAATGATTGATTACATTGCCACATAAAACATTAATTATATCAGTAAAGCCTGGATTATGTCCGAAAAGCATTACTGTTTTATGTTTATCGTTCAGTTCATTGATCACATACAAAAGCTGAGAGGTGTTTGCTTCATAAATAGAGCTGTTCAATACTATCTGATCCTGCTCCAGGCCATACTCTGTGGCAATAATTGCCGCTGTACTGAAAGCGCGTATTGCAGGGCTACTAACCAAAACATCAGCCTTTAATCCCAGCGATTTACACCATTGAGCGCTTGCAAAAGCATCCTCGTAGCCACGTGCCGTAAGATGACGCAGTGAGTCATCTTTAACATATGAATCGCGCATCGCCTTTGCATGACGAACTAAAATCAGTGTAAGCATGAATTGAATTTAATCAGTTTTTCTCTTTTAAAAACTCAATGTATGTAGGGAAGTGATCGGAATAACCAGACATATAAACATTGAAATCATAAGTACGAAGAGGATATCCTTTATACTTTCCTGTTTTCTGTTTCATAAACTCTTTACTGAAAATCATAGCCTTCAGATAAAAAAATCCTTTTTGATTTTTATCGAGGAAAGCATGAGAAATTATGATCTGGTCAAACAAATTCCACGAATCACCATAGGCAAGTGTTCCGATTCCCTGCTTATAATAACCAACCCAGGGATTATACAATCCACCTTCTTTTACTTTATCGATATCTCCTTTAGAACCCAACACTTTTGTTACGCTCGGACTAACGGGATCATCATTTAAATCACCCATCACGATATATTTTGCATTAGGCTCCTTTAAGAGGATAGAATCGATTTTAGCTTTTGCAACTCCCGCAGCCATTGCACGACCAGGAGCTGATGCTTCTTCACCTCCACGACGAGAAGGCCAGTGATTAACAAAAACATGAATCGGTTCACCATCATACATACCGTATACATATAGTACATCACGTGTTGCATATGGTTTTCCATCATCATCTTTCAGTGGAACATTTAAAGGCTCACTGAACAGCACTTTGAAATAACGTGGATTATAGAGTAATGCAACATCAATACCTCTTAAATCAGGTGAATCATAATGCACAATTTTATATCCGCGGTCTTTAAGCTTTGGCTGAGCAACCAGATCTTTTAAAACCCCTTCATTTTCAATCTCGGCTACTCCTATTATTGAAAGTCCATCCGGAGACAGATCTGATCCTATCTGGCTCAGAACATCTGATAAACGACCAAGCTTATCATGATACACGTCGCTAGTATATAAATGCTCACTTTCAGGAAGCCATTCAGCATCATTATTAGGACCGTCGATTGTATCAAACAGGTTTTCAAGATTATAGAACCCGATGAGACCTACTTTGTATTGCTTTTGCGCCTGTACAGCACAGCTAAATAATACGAAGCTGAGGAGGAGGCTGATCTTTCTGAACATAAAGGTTTGCTTTCTAATATTAGGACAAACCTACAAAATGCGGGGTGTTCATTGCACATTTACGAAGAAATAACCTTAGAATAACAACAAAGGAACCTAGAATAAGCCTTAAGGACGCTCAAAATCCTTAGATTTGCGTCCCTAAAAATTTGTTCCAACACTATTGCCTATGAAGTTTCGATTACAACACATTGGCTTTTGGCTGCTCTTTCTGCTATCATTAAGCGCAACTGCCCAAGTAGCAACCCTTAAAGGTTCCATCCAGGATAATGATAATAAAGCACCGATAGCAGGAGCTCTTATCAGCATTAAAGGAACCACCTTAACAGCCATTACTTCCAACGAAGGTTTTTTCGAAATTAAAGCTGTTCCGTTCGGAAATTACACTATTGAAATTACTGCAGAAGGATTTGAAAATCTGAATAACGCAGTTTACACAGTTACTGTCAGTAGTCTTGATGTTAATGTAGGTGTTATTTCAATGGCACATTCTGTTATTCAGAATGCGCAAAGTGATGAGAACATTCCTACCGTTACACTCTCTGATTCTGATTTGAAAGAATCAAATGCACAGAATGTATCAGGAGTTCTTTCAGCAAGCCGTGATCCATTTACTTCTGCTGCAACCTATAATTTCAGCGCTGCACGTTTCCGTCCCCGTGGATATGAAAATGAAGAAGTAACTTATATTAACGGAATGCCGGCTGAAGATCTTATTAATGGTCGTACTATTTACAGCGCATGGGGAGGATTAAATGATGTTCTTCGCAGCCGTGAAAATACTTATGGCCTTGCTTCTTCGGCTTACAGTTATGGAAGCATGATCGGTACATCATTTATTGATAGCCGTGCATCACGTCAGCGTAAGCAATTCCAGATTACTTATTCATTATCGAATCGTCAATATGACAATCGTTTAATGGCTACTTACGGAAGCGGGTTAATGAAAGGAGGATGGTCGTTCTCAGGCTCTATCAGCCGTCGCTGGTCGGAAGAAGGTTATATTAAAGGAACATATTACGATGGATGGTCTTGGTTTATGTCGGTTGAAAAACAACTCGGACTTAAACATAATTTAAGTCTTACCCAATTTGGTGCGAATACTGAAAATGGCCGTGCTGCAGCTTCTACAAGAGAAGCTTATGACTTGGCAGGATCTCATTATTATAATCCATACTGGGGATATCAGAACGGAAAAGTGCGTAATGCATCTATAGCTCATCAGCAACAACCACTAACGGTTTTAGGTCATGAGTGGAAAATGGATGAACATACAACTCTTCAAACTTCATTAGGATATCAGTTCGGAACATACAGCACAACTGCACTCGACTGGTATAATGCTGCTGATCCACGTCCTGATTATTATCGTAATCTTCCAAGCTACACTAAAGACTCTTTATCAAACGCGGAGCTTATTGAGCTTTGGCAGAATGATGAAAGTATCCGCCAGATTAAATGGGACAGTCTTTATAACTTCAACAGAAGAAATACAGAAACAATCACTGATGTTGATGGTATAGCAGGAAATAATGTTACAGGTTTACGTTCACAATACATTGTTGAAGAGCGTATTGTTGAAAGTCAGCGTATCAGTTTCAACTCTACAATGAATTCCACTATCGGCGATCATTTCACTCTTACAAAAGGATTTTCATATCAGCACCAGGAATCAGAATATTACAAACGAGTGAATGATCTTTTAGGAGGTGATTTTTATGTTGATTTAAATAAATATGCTGAGTTCTCTTATCCTGGAAATACAACAGCATTACAAAACAATTTGCTTAGTCCTAATCATATTGTTCGCGTGGGAGATAAATTCGGATATGATTATATCGCATACATTAACAAATCGATGTTCTGGGCACAGGGACAATGGCGTTATAACAAAGTCGATTTCTTCCTAAGCGGTAATATAAGCAATACTAATTTTTATCGTGAAGGTTTAAATCAGAATGGTGTTTTCATCAACAACTCTTTAGGTGATTCACCTAAACAATCTTTCAACAATTTCGGAGTGAAAGGGGGAGCTACTTATAAGTTTAATGGAAGAAATTACATTTATGGTAATGCTGCTTTCGAAACACGTGCACCACTTTTCGAAAACGTTTATTTATCTCCTCGTACACGTAATACCGTTGCAAACAACTTAGGTAACGAAGAAGTAATTTCTACTGAAGGTGGTTATATGCTTCGTGCTCCAAAAGTTAAGGTTCGTTTAACAGGATATTATACTCAGTTTAACAACCAGATCAATACTGTGAGTTTCTATAATGAGGCATATAACAGCTTCGTTAACTATACTATCAGTAAAATTGATAAGCGGCACGTAGGTTTTGAATTCGGTGCTGATGTTAATGTTGGATATGGATTTACACTAACAGGAGCTCTTTCAGTTGGAGAATACTTCTATAACTCGCGTCAGAAATACACAGCTACAGAAGATAACACTGCTGATATTCTCGCGGATCGTGAAACAATCTATTCAAAGAATTTCTACGTAGATGGAAGTCCTCAAACTGCAGGAAGTATTGGTATTGGTTACAGAGCGAAAAAATTCTGGTATATAAATGCTTCAGCTAATTATTTTGATAAGATGTACATCGGATTTAATCCTTCACGTCGTACTTCAAATGCTGTGGCATTACTTGATGGTGAAGATCCGTTACGTGCTTATATTCTTTCACAACAGCAGCTCGACAGCCAGTTTACACTTGATATTTCAGGAGGAAAATCATGGAAGCTGAATGGTAAAATCAAAAGCTTAAAACGTAACACATTCTTAGTATTAAATGCCGGAATAAGTAATCTGCTTGATAATCAGGATTTCGTAACTACAGGTTTTGAGCAATTACGATTCGATTTCGACGAAAAAGATCCTGATAAGTTCAATTCAAAATATTATTATGGTTTTGGACGAACATACTTCGTAAATTTAACACTCCGATTCAATTAATAAACCCAGAAACAATTCCACATCATGATACATAATAAAAAATCACGCTTCAGAGTTTTCGGCTTCATGCTGATTTCTCTTGTTGTGTTAGTACTCGGATCATGCCGCAAAGATGACTTTGATGAGCCGCCAATTAATGGTGATAATCCGAATCTTAAAGCAAACATCACTATTGATTCTCTTAAAAAATATTGGAAAACAGGTGAGTTGTATACAATTACTGAAGACTGGATAATAGCAGGTGTTGTTGTTGCAGATGATAAATCAGGTAACTACTATAAAACAATTGTTATTGAAGATTCAACTGCGGGTATTTCTATCCGTTTAGATGTAGGTGGGTTTTATGGAACTTATCCTGTAGGTCGTAATCTTTATGTAAAATGTAAAGGGCTTATTTTAGGTGATTACGGTGGATTGATCCAGCTTGGTGGATATATCGATAACAGCTCGGGAACTCCTACTGCAGCTACTATTCCGTCAAATCTTGTTTCTAAGCACTTCTTCCCGGGAAAATGGAATCAACAACGTCCACCAGCAGTTGTTACAATTGCTGAATTAAAAGCAAACCGCAACAAATGGCAAAACCGTTTAATTCAGATCAATGATGTTGAATTTATCCCTGGAGATACAAACCAGGTGTGGGCTGATGTAGTGAACCAGGTCTCTAAAAACAGAACTTTCCAGGAATGTGGTGGCACTGATCAGGCGATTGTTCGTACCAGTAGCTTTGCTGATTTTGCAGGAACAAAAACTCCTAATAAAAACGGTTCGCTGGTAGGTATTTTTACAATTTTCAATAGCGATAATCAAATTGTTATACGTGATCTTAACGATGTTGCTTTAATGACCAACAACTATTGCGGTGATGGTCCCGGACCAGGAGCAGTAAGCGAAGGTTTTGATTACATTACAACACCAGGGAATGCAGTATCTATTCCCGGATGGCTTAATGTGGCAGTGCAGGGAAATAAAGTATGGTTGGGAAAAACTTTCAATACTGAGAAATTCGCTGAAGCAACAGCTTTCCAATCAAGCTTGCCCAATATGGAAACATGGCTGATCACTCCATCATTCGACATTTCAGCAGGTGCTGATACACTTAGCTTTAAATCTCAGCTTGCTTTCTACAAGCACGATGGTCTTACTGTCTGGATCTCTACAAATTTTACTGGTCTTGCTGCTGATATTTCAACTGCAACATGGACTCAGTTAACTTTTACTCGTCCGCCAAACTCGCCAAATTATGTTTGGACTAAATCAGGAGATATTTCATTAACCGGCTTTACCGGAACTGCATACATTGGTTTTAAATATATGGGTGATGGTACAAATAATACTACTACATATCGCGTCGATAACGTTCGTGTTCGTTAAAACATACAACCCTTTCTAAATAAAAACCCTGCCTTCAACGGTGGGGTTTTTATTTTGAATACAATTGCAGAATCATTCGTATAAAAGCCATACTATGAAATTCAATCCCGCTGTTTACGAAAGGCTTTTACAATTACCATCACCTTTTTATCTCTATGATCTTTCACTCTTACAGCAAACCCTAAAGAGTGTAAAACAGGAAGCTGATGCTTTTAATTATAAAGTACATTATGCTTTAAAGGCGAATAATAACGACAGGATTTTAAGAGAGATAAAAGCTACAGGATTAGGAATTGATTGTGTAAGCGGAGCCGAAGTTGAAAAAGCAATTGAAGCAGGATTTTCAGCAAATGAAATCATACTTGCAGGAGCCGGAAAAAATGATCATGAAATTGAAATTGCACTTGGAAATAATATTGCCTGCATTAACTGTGAATCAATACAGGAACTCATTGTTATAGCAGAAATCGCGAAAGCGCAGAATAAAATTGCTTCCATCGCTTTGAGAATAAATCCTGGAATTGATGCGAGAACTCATTCTTATATCACAACAGGAATTGAAGCAACAAAATTCGGGATCCATGAAAAAGATGTGGATAATGCTTTAAATCTTATAAAGGAAAATGCTTTTTTAAAACTTACCGGTCTACATATTCATATCGGTTCACAGATTACCGATAAGGAAGTTTTTAAAAAGCTTTGTCTTAAAATAAATGACCTTAACAATTACTTTTCACAATCAGGAATTTTTCTTGAACATATAAATGCAGGTGGCGGTTTAGGAATAAATTATACTGATCCCGACATCGAGCTTATTCCCGATTTTGCCTCTTATTTTTCAATTTTCAACAGGCATCTTCAGCTGCAAAACAAGCAGGATTTACAGGTTGAATTAGGTCGTTCCATAGTTGCACAATGCGGAAGTCTTGTTAGTCGTGTTCTGTATAATAAATCAAGCGGTGAAACTGAATTTTTAATTCTTGATGCAGGCATGACTGAATTGTTGCGACCAGCTCTTTACCAGGCTTATCATCACATCGAAAAGCCGGATTCAAATCCTTATGATCCTAAACGCTATTATGATATTGTTGGTCCCATTTGCGAAAGCAGTGATTATCTCGGACGTAAAATTTTACTCCCGGAATCAAAACGAGGAGATTTATTGATCATCAGAAGTGTCGGAGCTTATGGTGAGGTAATGTCGTCGAATTATAATCTTCGTAAAAAAGCGCAGGCATTCTATTTCGATGGCGAAGAAGTTACTGGTTAGGAGTTATGAATGATGAGTTATGAGTTTTTAATCTGCCTAATTCAAAATTAATTCTGCATACTCAATTTGTGTTGATTTAATTCTGATCCGCCGCGGCGGACTGCATTTTTAATTCTGAATTAAATTCTGCATTCTGAATTAACAAGTAACTTTGCGTATCCAAAATCCACTTTTCCCATGTTAAAGTCAGTAAGCTCTGCTCTCCTTTCGGTTTACCATAAGGATGGGCTCGATAAAATTGTTTCACAGCTTCATCGCCTTGGAGTTACCATGTATGCCACAGGTGGAACTTATGATTTTATTAAGGAAATGGGATTGGATGTTGTTCCTGTTGAAGATATTACCGGCTATCCTTCTATCCTTGGTGGCAGAGTTAAAACATTACATCCTGCCGTTTTCGGAGGCATCCTGGCACAGCGTGAAAATGATGAGCATATACGCCAGATGGATCAGTACAAACTGCCTTTTGTTGATCTTGTTGTAGTTGATCTTTATCCTTTTGAAGATACTGTTGCAAGAGGTGGAAGCAAAGAAGAGATCATCGAAAAAATTGACATTGGCGGAATTTCACTGATCCGTGCAGCAGCTAAAAATTTTAATGATGTGTTGATTATTCCTTCTGTTAAAGACTATTCTTTTCTCCTCGAGATTCTTGAAAACAACGAAGGAAGAACGAGCATCGCTCAGCGCAGAACACAAGCGCAGAATGCTTTTAAAGTGAGCAGCTCATATGATTCTGCTATTCATAACTGGTTTGCCGGTGATGATATCTCCGACGATACAGTAAAATTGCCATCGGAATGGCAATCACAAACTTTACGTTATGGTGAAAATCCGCATCAGAAAGCAAAGTATCATGGTAAACTCACCGAAGTTTTTGTTCAGCTTCATGGCAAAGAACTTTCTTATAACAATCTCCTCGATGTTGATGCAGCATTAGCTTTGATAAATGAATTCTCCGAGCCAACAGTTGCTATTATCAAACACAATAATGCCTGCGGAATTGCCAGTAGTAATTCAGTTTCTGAAGCCTGGGATAAAGCGTTGGCAGGCGATCCTGTTTCTGCTTTTGGTGGAGTGATTGCTGTAAACCGGAACATTGATAAAGAAACTGCTGAAAAAATGAATTCTCTTTTCTTTGAAGTTTTGATGGCTCCTTCTTTCGAAAATGATGCGCTACAGATTCTTCAGTCGAAAAAAAACAGGATCATTCTCGAAACAAAAGATTTTAAAAAACCTTCGCAGTTATATCGCAGTTTGCTGAACGGACTTCTCGAACAAGGTCCGGATAATGCTACCGAAACAATTGCTTCAATGAATACTGTTACCGATAAAAAGCCAGGTGACCAGGAATTAAATGATCTTGTTTTCGCTAACAAAGTGGTAAAACACAGTAAAAGCAATGCCATTGTTCTTGCTAAAAACAGACAGCTTTGTGCGAGTGGCGTTGGTCAGACTTCCCGAATTGATGCATTAAAGCAAGCGGTGGAAAAAGCAAAACATTTTGGTTTTTCCCTCGATGGAGCAGTGATGGCATCTGATGCTTTCTTCCCTTTTTCAGATTGCGTAAAGCTGGCACATGAAGCAGGAATTACTGCTATAGTTCAGCCGGGAGGATCAATTCGTGATCAGGATTCTATCGACGAAGCGAATCTTTTAGGTGTTGCAATGAGTATAACAGGTGTACGTCATTTTAAACATTAGTACGTTAATAATTACAATAAAAACCATCACCTTTGCAGAAGTTGAAAAACTACCTTGCAGCAAAGTTGAAATGTAAAATATTGTTGCTGTTTTTAAGTTAACAGTACATTCAACATCGAACTCAAAAAGAACAAACCGCAGAATGGGACTATTTGATTTCCTAACCCAGGAGATTGCGATTGACCTCGGAACCGCTAATACCCTCATCATTAATAACGACAAAGTTGTTGTTGACGAACCATCGATTGTTGCAATCGATCGCACTTCGGGAAAAGTAATCGCTGTCGGTAAGCAAGCCATGATGATGCATGGTAAAACTCACGAGAACATTAAAACAGTTCGTCCGCTGAAAGATGGTGTAATAGCCGATTTCGAAGCTGCCGAACAAATGATAAAGGGAATGATCCGTATGATCAATCCCGGAAATAAGCTTTTCACACCATCGCTTCGCATGGTAATCTGTATCCCTTCAGGAATTACTGAAGTTGAGAAACGTGCCGTTCGTGATTCTGCAGAACATGCAGGAGCAAAAGAAGTTTACCTTATTCATGAGCCTATGGCTGCAGCAATTGGTATAGGTATCGATGTTGAAGAGCCGATGGGAAATATGATTATTGATATCGGTGGTGGTACAAGTGAAATAGCAGTTATTGCTCTCGGAGGAATTGTTTGTGATCAGAGTATTCGTGTAGCAGGAGATGGTTTCACAACTGATATCTGGGATTATATGCGTCGTCAGCATAACATCCTGATCGGTGAGCGTACTGCTGAGAGAATTAAAATTGAAGTAGGTTCTGCTTTACCTGAGCTTGATAATCCTCCGCCTGATTTTGCCGTTCATGGTCGTGACCTGATGACAGGTATTCCGAAAGAAATTACAGTTAGTTATCCTGAAATCGCTCATGCTCTTGATAAATCAATTTCAAAAATTGAAGAAGCGATTCTGAAAGCTCTTGAAATTACTCCTCCTGAACTTTCAGCTGATATTTATCGTACCGGAATTTATCTTACCGGTGGTGGAGCGCTTCTTCGCGGACTGGATAAACGAATCTCGATGAAAACAAAGCTTCCTGTTCACGTTGCTGAAGATCCATTAAGAGCAGTTGTAAGAGGAACAGGAATTGCGTTAAAAAATATTCATCGTTACAAGTTCCTTCAGCATTAATAAGATTACAATGGAGTTTTTTTCATAACTCTTGTTTCAATAATTCTTAAGCATCGTAATTTTTAACAATGAGGTTATTATTCCTGCTGCTCTGGCGCAACAATTTTACCCTGTTGTTCATCTTGCTGCAGTCTTTTTGCATTTATCTTCTGATCACCAACAGCTATTATCAGCGTGCAAGTGCCTTGAATGCAAGTAATGCAGTTGTTACAAATGTGATGGAAGCAGTAAGTTATGTGAAAGAGTATATTCACTTGCGTGAGAATAATGAAAATCTTGCTAAAGAAAATTCTGCACTTCGTGGCATGCTTCGCGATGCTTATTATGTTTCCGATTCAACAAGAGTTAGAGTTGCTGATAGCGTACATTTCCAGCAATATTCTTTCATCACCGCCAAGGTTATAAATAACTCGGTGAATCATCGCAATAATTATCTCACATTAAACCGTGGAAGATTACAGGGAGTAAAACCTGAAATGGGAGTTATCACTTCGAATGGTGTTGTAGGAATTGTTCGCCAGGTTTCCGATCACTATTGTACAGTAATGTCTTTATTGCACAAAGAAACGCTAGTGAGTGCAATGATAAAACGCAATAAATTTTTCGGTCCTTTAAGCTGGGATGGCGAGGATCCTTCCATTGCGGTATTAAAAGAAATCGATAAAGCAGTTCCGGTTCAGATCGGTGATACAATCGTTACTACTTCCTTTTCATCAATTTTCCCTGCAGGAATCATGATCGGAAAAATTGTTGAGGATAAAGTAAATCCGGGCTCCAACTCGCATCTTATCCGCGTAAAGCTTTCTACGCGTTTTGATAATCTCAGCTATGTAAGCATCGTTGATAATCTGATGAAAGATGAGCAACGTGAACTTGAAGCCACTAATAAACCGGAAGACAAATGATAGTTGAAATACTTCGTATCGTTCTGCGTTTTATCGTACTTGTTTCGATTCAGGTTCTTGTACTTAATAATGTTCAGCTGGGAGGATTTATCAATCCATATCTCTACGTTCTGTTCCTGCTTACACTGCCTATCAGCACTCCGAAACTTTTATTGCTAATAGTAGCTCTTGCAACAGGTTTAACAATTGATATGTTTCAGAATACAATGGGAATGCATGCTTCGGCCTGTTTAATTCTTGCCTATGCGCGACCATGGTGGTTAAGAGTAATTGCTCCACGCGATGGTTATGATGCCGAAGCAGTACCTTCCATTAAAAGATTCGGGGTTCAGTGGTTCACAGTTTACTCACTTGTTTTAATACTTATTCATCACACATTTTTATTTTACATCGAAGTTTTTCGATTTAGTGAGTTTTTCAGCACTTTAACACGCGCACTGCTCAGCAGTATTGTAACTTTGTTCCTTGTAATCATCGCTCAGTATCTTGGAAGCAGGCCAAGCGAACGATTGCAGAGAGCAGGTTCCTGATTTTATTTCTTATTATTTATTTCAGATGGAAAATACCGCAAACAGCGGACAACGTTTAGTAATCGTCGGCATTTTTACTGCCGTTGTATTGATTTTTCTTGCGCGCTTATTTTATATCCAGGTTGTAGAAGACAGCTATACAGTTTCAGCAAATAATAACGTATTGCGTTATATGATCGATTATCCTGCAAGAGGAATGATCTATGATCGCAAAGGAAAAGTTCTTGCATTCAATCAATCTGTTTATGACCTGATGGTAATTCCACGGCAGGTTAAAGAAATGGATACGATTGAATTCTGTGCACTTCTTGATATCACAAAAGAAGGTTTTATTGAACGTATGACGAAAGCAAAAACTTTCTCGAGAATTAAATCTTCCATTTTCGAAAAACAGATCTCTGCCGAGAGTTATGCAACCTTCCAGGAAAAGCTTTATAAATTTCCCGGGTTTTACGTACAGCCGCGAACGTTACGAAAGTATCCTAACAATACTGCTGCTCACGTTTTAGGTTATATCGGTGAGGTTAATGATGATATCATCGCAAAAAATCCTTATTACAAACAAGGTGATTATATCGGCATCAGCGGAGTTGAGCAAAGCTATGAGCAGGAGCTGAGAGGAAAAAGAGGAATCCGCATTGTGATGGTTGATGTTTACAATCGTGAGAAAGGAAGTTTTAAAAACGGCGATTATGATTCTGCTTCCGTTGCAGGAGCAAATCTTATTTCAACCATGGATGCAGATTTGCAGACATACGGTGAAGAGCTTTTAAAAAATAAAGTTGGTTCTCTCGTTGCCATCGAACCGAAGACAGGAGAAATTCTTGCAATGATTTCAAGTCCTTCCTATGATCCGAATTTATTGGTTGGTCGTGTGCGTTCACGCAATTACATGACTTTACTTCGCGATCCTATGAAGCCTTTGTTTAATCGTGCAATGCAGGCATATTATCCTCCCGGATCAACATTCAAATTAACAAGTGCGCTTGCTGCTCTTCAGGAAAATGTAATAAATCCATCAACTACTTTCGCTCACTCTTTTATTGTTGGAAGTAAATCGGTGCATTGTCACCCTCACCCTCCGGGATCATTAATTATTTCTATTCAATATTCTTGTAATCCTTATTACTGTAATACATTCAGATCTTTCGTTGATAACCGTAAATATGGAAGCAGTGAAGCCGGATATCGTGTATGGCGCGATTATATGATGAGCTTTGGTATCGGAAAAAAAATCGGAGTGGATATGCCCCACGAATTAAAAGGACTGGTACCATCCGTTGAATATTATGATAAATTTTACGGTAAAGGTCGCTGGAAAGCATCAACAATTTACTCTTTGGGAATTGGCCAGGGTGAGCTTGGTGTAACACCTTTACAGATGGCAAATATTCTCTGCATCATTGCAAACAAAGGATATTATTATACTCCGCACATCATTAAAGGAATTGCAGGAAAAGTAAATACTTCACGTGGACTTGCTGAAAAACATTATTCGATGGTTGATTCATCAATGTTTGAAGTAGTGCATGACGGGATGCAGAAAGTGGTTGAAGCAGGAACCGCACGTATTGCACAATTTCAGAAAGTTGTGATTTGCGGTAAAACGGGAACGGCACAAAATCCGCATGGAAAAGATCACTCATTATTTGTTGCTTTTGCTCCGCGTGATACTCCTCGTATAGCCATTGCCGTTATGGTGGAAAATGCTGGTTTCGGCGCTACATGGGCCGCTCCTATCGCCAGCTTAATGATGGAAAAATATCTGAAAGATTCCATCAGCCGTCCTGATCTTGAGAAACGGATGAAAGATGGTGTTGTGCTTCCTGTTCTTGAGAAAAAGCTGGAAAAGAAACCGGAAGATGCAGATAATGAACCTGTAAATCTGAAAGCGGAAAATAAAAGTGCTGATCCGAAAAAGAAAAATGCTTCGCCTCCTAAAGCAAGCGCTTCTTTAAATGAGAAAGGCAAGAAGCCGGTTAAAACAAAATTTTAAACAGCAGCGAATAACGTGCGGAAGCAGAAAAATATTTTTGAAAATATCGACTGGTTACTTGTAATCATGTATCTCGTTTTAGTATTAATGGGATGGCTGAATATTTATGCTGCGGTTTACAATGAAGAACATAACAGCATTTTCGACATGACGCAGAATTATGGTCGTCAGCTTTTATGGATCGGGACATCGTGCATACTTGCAATGGCAATACTTGTAATTGATGGAAAATTTTTCGCTGCATTCTCCTACCCTATTTATGTTGTTATTTTGCTGCTTGTGCTATTTGTATTACTTGTTGCAAAAGATGTTCAGGGAGCAAGAGCATGGATTGAAATCGGTCATTTTAAATTACAACCATCGGAGTTCGCAAAATTTGCTACTAATCTCGCGATAGCAAAATATTTGAGCACGCTGAATGTCCGTATGGAAGATATGCGTACAAAAATTACTGCTGGAATAATCATCATACTTCCCATTGCATTAATTCTTTTGCAGAATGATACTGGATCAGCTTTGGTTTTCTGCGCATTTATTTTCGTTTTATACCGTGAAGGCTTATCACAAAATGTTTTAATCTTCGGTTTCGTAGCAGGAGTATTATTTGTGCTTACGCTGATGATTTCAAAAACAATTTTGTTGGGAGTTCTTGGTGGATTGGCATTGCTTACTTATTTACTGATGCGCAAAACAAGAAAAAACCTGATGGTTATTTTAATCATTTCGGTGATGGCTGCAGGAGTTGTATTCAGCGTTGATTATGCATACAACAAAGTTTTACAGGCTCACCAGCGTGAACGTATTGATGTATTGCTTGGAAAAAAATCTGATCCTAAAGGAGCAGGATATAATGTAAATCAGAGTTTGATTGCAATTGGTTCGGGAGGATTAACAGGAAAAGGATATTTACAGGGAACACAAACTAAATACGATTTCGTTCCAGAGCAAAGTACAGATTTTATTTTTTGTACCGTTGGTGAAGAATGGGGATTTGCCGGAGCAACAGTTGTTTTATTATTATTTTTAGGATTATTATACCGGATCTTATTTATCGCCGAGCGGCAACGATCATCCTACACAAGAATTTATGCTTATGGTGTTGCCTCTATTCTTTTCTTTCACCTTATGATTAATGTTGGAATGGCAATAGGATTAGCTCCTGTAATCGGAATTCCACTTCCGTTTTTCAGCTATGGAGGATCATCATTATGGAGTTTTACTATTTTACTTTTTATTTTGATAAAGCTTGATAGTTATCGGATGTATATATTGAGATGATTTGAAGATTTGGAATTTGAAAATGAGGTAACAAATTACAACCGGAATATTTAGTTTCTGTTTTTTTAATTGTCCGCTTTCAAATTATCCGCCCCTTTTCACTAAGTAGTATTTTCAAATTAGCTCATCTTCAAATTTTCAAATTAAACCTACTTCTGAATCATCATCCTGTAAAGCCCAATCTCATCCTCAGAAATAATTTTAACCAGGTACATTCCATTTGAAAGATAACTGAGATCGATTTTTTGCTTAGCGCTTTCATTGATTGTTTTCCGCTCCATTATTTCTCCGATTGCATTTACAATTTCAAGCTGTGTTCCGTTTTTAAAATTTCTTCCATCAGCAAATTCCATTTCAAAAATTCCATTTGAAGGATTAGGATAAATAAGCAGTTCTGCATTCACATTATTCTGATTTAATCCTACACAACCTTCCACGCTTATCGAATCAAGGGTATAACATCCGCTATCACTTACAACAACCCAGTAAATTCCTCCTCCTAAAACAGTAAATGTTGAATCATCAGATCCATCCTGCCATAAATAGTTTTCATGTCCGGAACCGGCGTGCAAATCAAAACTGACATTAGGACAAACAACAGTATCTGCACCAAGATTTACTAAAGGACTGCCATATGAAATCAATTCGACAGTATCATGTCCAAAATAAAAACAGTTGTTAATTCCAACAGTAACCCAGTATTTTCCAGCATTATGCGCCGTAAAAGTTGGCAACGTTGAACCATCCTGCCATTGATAAGTATAACCATTAAGCGTATCCGCAGGTTGAAGTATTATAATTTTACCATCACAAATTGTGAGATCATTTCCAAGATTAACAATAATCGAATCCTGTTTTATCACATCCATTTCATCTGTAGCAACACAACCCTGCACATCCGTAACGGTTAGCACAACATGTTGTTCGAAATAAATTCTTAAAGTATCATTCGTTGTTCCGTCACTCCATAAATAATGTGTGAAATTACCGGGAGGAGCAGGAATGAGCATCGTGTTCTGTGAAGAACAGGTTATTAAATCAGGTCCGAGATCAATCTGCAAGGTTGAAGGAAATGTACTTACATGAATAGTATCAGAATCAGAACAACCACCAACTCCTGTTACAGTAACAGCATAATCTCCGTCGGTGCTCACTTTCAGCTTTGAAGCATTTGATCCGTCACTCCATAAATAAGAAACATATCCTGCTCCCGGACTCAAAAATATGTTTCCGGTAGAACAGATTGATGTATCGTTTCCAAGACTTATATTAACAGGAGAAGAATGAATAATAGCTGTATCAGCAACAAAAGTATTACAGGGAGAAAGTCCGCTAACAATAATTGTATCAATTCCAGGTAATGTAAAATTCATAGTTAAAGAAACAGGATCAGAAGATACTACCTGGTTCGGTCCTTTATGAGTCCAAAGTACATTTCCTCCTGAACAATTAATTTTATAAGTGATTGTATCTGCGGTACCACATACCGTTAGCGGACCTGTAATTTTCGGAGTATATGTCTGATCATTATGCGCAACAAAATTAGGCAATCCAAAACCATTCATCAATGCAGGAACAGCAATCGCTTTTTGCTTAAAATTACAGGCCATTCCTTTTGCATCAGGATTTGAAATTTCATCGATAAAATAATCCGAACAATCTATTGAATAAATTCTTCCATTGGGTGCTGCCTGTAATGAACCTGCTCTCCAAACTGAGCTGCTTGTTCCGATCATTGTTTCCGAATTCCTGATCATTGATTCTATTCCGCTGCTCAAATCATACTGATAAATTTCATTTTGTGCATATCCATCATAAACATTACTTACATACAGCTTTGATCCGTCAGGTGAAAATTCAACACCATAAGGTCCCCAGTAATTTTCGGAAAAAATCTTTACAGGATTAGAAACGATTCCGGTATTATTATCGAAATCAAAAACTTCGGTATAACCATCCCGTGTTGCAGAGGCAATCCTGTTTCCTTTCGGTGATGCTTTCATGCAACCAATCATCCCTTGTGCACCTGGCTGAAGAGAAGTACCAACATGAGATATTACAGGAACCGTATCAACACCATTTGCAGAAACTTGGTAGCAGTAAAATGCATCAGTTGGATACTCGTGTGAAATAACCCAGATGGATTGACCATCGCAGCTATACGTACCCGTTAGTTTCTCGCAGGTTGGAGTCATCAATAAAACATTTTTTTCGGTAACGGCTCCTCTCCCGCTATCAAGATCCATATCAACAATTGAATAAGCAAGGTATCCTCCATGATTAAAAACAGCTTGCAAACCGGCAAAATCATCAGTAGTAAACACATAATACAAATTTGAATGTGCAGGATTAGGAACAATCATTACCGCCTGCGATGATGATCCTCCAGCAAATAAACTATCTCCATTCATCATTGTATCGTGTTCCGTGTTGAAAATTGTTATTCCGTCTGTATTAAATAAAAATTTTCCGTTCCTGTCTGAAATTGTAGCAACGCCTTCAAAACCAAAATGTGACTGTGATGAAATAACCGAAACCGCAGGAGTATCAGTTGTGAAATTTAAAAGATTTCCCCATGGTGTTACCCAGTTATTGGCAGACCCATCAGCACATTCACCAACCGGAAGGAAAGAAATTTCTGAAGTATCCGAACATCCTAAACTGGAAGAAATCAGATATGCTGAATGACGACCTGCTAAAAAACCCTGGTTAAAAGTCGGACCAACTGAAGCAAAAGCTCCATCTACAATCCATTTATATGTAATGGCATTTATGGTACTGGCAGTAAACGTAACAGGTGATCCGGGATTTATAACGGATGGCGTATACGAAAATTTACTTTCAACATCACACTCAAATTTCAACCTTACACTATCGGATACATAACAACCTCCACCAATGTTATAAGCTCTTAAAACAATTGTGTGATATCCTGCTGTACTTATAGTGGTTGTTAAAATGGTATCGGTAGAAACAGAAACATTATCAATAAACCATTCGAAAGAATAGGGCACACTTCCGTTTGTCTGATTCAGCATTGTGAAAGGAACATTCACAGTAAACGGTTGTATCATATAATTTATATGCGCGAAAATTGGTCCGCAGGAAGGAGTACATCCTTTTGAATTCAACAAACTTGTTCTAACATTATTAACTGCATCGAGCATTCTGTTCTTCTGACCTTCGGTAAAAGATGACTGACAAGCCTGTAATCCGTAATCCATATAATTCTGAAACATATCTGGCTGATCACCCAATCCTCCTAAACTAACAGGACGAAACGGATTATTTAAAGAATGATCATCCTCATCACTCGAACAGGTATTTGCTGTTGAATTACAAAAAACAGGAAGAGTAGAATTATCAGGAGGTGTATCGCAAACACGATCGCCATTTGCAAAGCAATCGTTATTTATGCATCCATCATTAAAGGTGTGATACAATCCAAGATAATGTCCTGCTTCATGAATATGCACTTTTGAATTATCATGTGAGCTTCCAAACCATCTTGCTTCATTCACAATTCCATCTTCCAACCCACCATGTGATGATGGAAAATACGCATAGCCGGCAACGTTACCCATACTCATGGAAGTAATTTCATTTACAAGCCATATGTTCAGGAATTTTTGAGGATCCCATCGGTCGATGGTTTTCAATAACTGGTCATCGGTTTCAGCATTCATATTTGTTAATGGCGACTGAGTTCTTGTAATACCATTTGCAGGATAACCGAAAAAATCCTGCTGAGCCAAACAAAACTGTATTCCGGTAGCAACTCCGTTAATATTAAAATATGCTCCACTGTTGCTAAAAGCATCATTAAGATCCTGAATTCCCTGTATAATCTGTGCATCTGGAATATTTTCAGGTCCGTTGTTATGCACTACATGAACCACAACAGGAATATTTATTATAGAAGCAAATGTGTTGTTTGCTGTTCCTCGTTCCCTGCTGATTGCACGATTGTATAAAAGATCATCAATTTCTTTTTGCTTTGAAATCAATGCTGGATTTTTTTTGTAAAGCTCTGATTGCATAATATCAGAAATACATTTCGGCAATTGCTCAGCGTTAGTCAGTATTTCTGTTTTTACAGAAGAAACTGTCGGAGATGTTTGGGCGAAACAGAAGGAAAAACAAAAAAATAAAATCAGGAAGATCGAGGTACTCAGCGCTTTTCTCATAACAACATCAGGTTTTGTATACAATGTTAGTATGAGAAACAAAATAAAAGTTTCAGATAAGAAAAAATGTCTTCTTTCTAAATCAGATAAAATAATTTGAAATCAGATTCCGGATTTTAATTTGCAGGATAATTCATCCGCAAATAATTCATGATAACTTCTGTTGCACCTTTACGGCCTTCAACATAGCGCTTGTTGGTTTCACTAACTTTTTTGTAAAAGGATTCATCATTTTCAAGCGAATCAAAACAGCGGATCAGCTCTGCAGAATTTTTTACAGGAAAAGCGCCTTTTGATTTTACAAGATCACATGCTTCACGGAAACGCTCATACTTCGGTCCGAAAAAAACAGGAAGCCCGAACACCACTGCTTCGAGTATATTATGAATTCCGCTTCCGAATCCTCCACCCACATAAGCATAATGTCCGTACTGATATAAACGTGAAAGCATTCCTACATTATCAATCAATAAAACATCACAATCCTGCGAATCATCTGTCATCCATTCCGAATACAGTTTTGATTTCAGCTTTATTGAAGTCCTGAGCTTTGAAAGATTTTGTGAATTTATTTCATGCGGAGCAATAACATATTTTAATCCATGGCGATTACTGTTGATCAGCCCACGCACCACTTCATCATCTAACGGCCACGTACTTCCGCAAATCATAACTTTATTTCCTGCGCAGAATTTTTCCATTCCGGGAACAGGAGTTGCCTGCTTCGCAGTAGCATTCACACGATCAAATCGTGTATCACCTGCAACAGTAACATTGGTAATACGGTTCTTATATAAAAGTTGTAATGAATCCTGATCCTGTACAAACAAATGAGTAAATCTTGTAAGCATCTTCCTGAAAAAATCTCCCAGCGAATGAAAGAACACCTGTCCGGGACGGAAAATAGCCGACACACAGAAATACGGTATTTTCCTGCTATGCAATTCCTTTCCATAGAAATACCAGAATTCATATTTCACAAAAAATACCATGGAAGGTTTTACAAGATCAAGAAATTTTTTACTTCTGGGTAATCCATCCAAAGGCATATAAAAAACATAATCTGCCAAAGGTTCATTCTTTCTTACCTTATATCCTGAAGGAGAAAAAAAAGTAAGTACAATTTTATAATCACTGTATTCTTTTCGGAGAGCTTCAAGCAATGGACGACCCTGTTCGAATTCACCTAATGATGCACAATGAAACCATATTCTTTTTTCATTTACTCCCGCAAATTTCTGCGACATGCTGCGATGCCATCCACGCCTGCCTTCAATCCACGCTTTCGCTTTTTCGTTTCCAAATAAAGAGGATAAACGAATGATAAAGCCATATGCTCTTACCCCTAACAAATAGAGTATCCACATAGGCTAGTAAGTATAAAATTTTTCGGGAGCCTGTTTGTAAAGTGGCAATATCCATCCCGCTCTTAAACCAAATAACAAATCCACACGTTGAGGATTTTCAGCTTTACCAGTATCGAAATTATAGGTACGACGTCCGGCAGTAAAGCCTTGCATCATTTCAGCCCCAAAGAAAAAATTTACCAGGCGTCGATTTCCGGTATACATATATCCGGCAAATTCACGGAGAAGTAACCCATTTGTAAGATGATCATAGCCTTTCTGATACTCATCCAATATGGAAGGAGAAGAATTCTTTTTATCATCAATTCTAATCCTGTGCTGGATAAATCCTACTCCTGCCTGAACAAAAATTCCGCAATTCGGATTTGGTTTGCCAACAGGAAAAAGACGACCAGCCGATAATGTTGCGCAATAACCTCTTTCAGTAATATTCAGGTTCGCATAACGTCCATCATTGCCAATTATAAATCCCTGTTCGGTAGAAATCCCTTTTAACAAATCCGGCTCTTTTACCTTACCGCCGAAAATGAAAAATCCTTCTGCCGAAAACATCCATTTCGATTTATGCTTATAAGTAACCGAAAGGCCAACCGAAGAATTCACTCCGAATCTTTTTGCAAGATCTCCGGAAGGAACCTGTAAAGCATAAGATGGAGCTATAAGCACCATTGAAATGGAAGAATCGCGAACGCTATACTGAGCGGAGGATGAAAAAGCTCCACAAAGCATAAAGCTGAGGCAGAGCCGGAGGGTTCTTTTGGTCAGGGTCAACACGTGGCTAAAATAGTGATTTTACAGAGTTATTTACCGCATATCAACAGTAGAAATAATAGTATATTCGCCCTTTCAAATTGTAAAATTATTAACCGGGTTTGTCGCCGGCTGCGACAGGTAAGAATCTCCTAAAAACATATGGAAACTGTAAAAAAAATGGCAATGGTTGATTTAGTCAGCCAGTACAAAAAAATTCAGGCGGAAGTAGACCAGGCGGTTATTGATGTGATTCGTTCTTCAGCTTATATCAATGGTCCTGAGGTAAAAGCTTTTGCCAAAGAAATGGAGGAATATCTTGATGTTAAACACGTTATTCCCTGTGCAAATGGTACAGATGCCTTACAGATTGCCATGATGGCGCTTAATTTCAAGCCGGGCGATGAAGTTATTACAGCAAGCTTTACTTATGTGGCTACTGCGGAAGTAATTGCACTTCTGAAATTAAAGCCGGTTGTAGTTGATGTTGATCCTGAAACATTTACAATTGATTGTGATGCTTTGGAAAGAGCCATCACTCCGCGTACGGTTGCAATTGTTCCGGTTCATCTTTTCGGACAATGCGCCAATATGCAGCGCGTAATGGAAATTGCAAATGCCCATAACCTTTATGTTATTGAAGATAATGCACAGGCCATCGGAGCAGAATATACAATGGCAAACGGAATAGTTCATAAAGCAGGAACCATCGGAACTATCGGAACCACTTCTTTTTTCCCATCTAAAAATTTAGGTTGTATGGGTGATGGAGGAGCAATTTTTACCAATGATGATGAAATCGCTTCAAAAATCCGTGTGATTGCTAATCACGGACAAACTGTTCTTTATCATCATGATGAGATCGGAGTTAACTCTCGCCTGGATAGTATGCAGGCTGCCATTCTCCGTATTAAATTACGTCACCTCGATGAATATTGTGAGGCGCGCCAGATGGCAGCCACTCATTATAATAAGGCTTTTGCAAATAATCCGAAGGTAAAAACTCCGGCGGTTTGGGAAGAAAGCACTCACGTTTATCACCAGTACACTCTGGTTTTAGATGGCGTGAGCCGTACTGCTTTACGCGAGCATCTTGAAAGCAAAGGAATTCCATCGATGATTTATTACCCGATTCCGCTTCATATGCAGAAAGCTTATATGGATCCTCGTTATAAGCATGGCGATTTCCCTGTGACGGAACATTTGTGTAATCATGTGATTTCATTGCCGATGCATACCGAACTTTCTACCGAAGATTTGAATTATATCAGCTCCAGCGTACTTGAGTTCATCAATAAATAAAAACCCGTAACATTTAAGGGCTTACAGAGTATAACTGCCCTTGAGAACCTCTTTATAAAATACAGATATGAATATTGCAGTTGTAGGAACAGGATATGTTGGCTTAGTGACCGGAACCTGTTTTTCAGAGATGGGAAATCATGTAACCTGTGTTGATATCAATACAGAAAAAGTGGAGCAGATGCGTAATGGCATCATTCCTATTTATGAACCCCATTTAGATGTTCTTTTTGAACGTAACATCAAACAGGGAAGATTACAGTTTACTATTAATCTCGAAGAAGCTATTGCTGATGCACAGGTTATTTTCCTTGCATTGCCAACGCCTCCGGGTGAAGATGGTTCTGCTGATCTGAGCTATGTTTTAGGTGTGGCAAATCAGCTTGGCAAACTCGTGAAAGATTATAAAATCATCATCAATAAAAGCACAGTGCCTGTTGGTACTGCCGAAAAAGTGCGTGAGGCAATTGCAAAAAACTGCAGCGTTCATTTCGATGTGATTTCTAATCCTGAATTTTTACGTGAAGGTTTTGCTGTTGATGATTTTATGAAACCTGATCGCGTTGTTATCGGAACTCGTTCTGATAAAGCGAAAAAAATTATGAGTGATCTTTATGCTCCATTCGTTCGCCAGGGAAATCCTATTTATTTTATGGATGAGCGTTCAGCTGAGCTTACAAAATATGCTGCGAATGCATTTCTTGCAACGAAGATTACTTTCATGAATGAAGTAGCGAATCTTTGCGAGCGTGTTGGAGCTAACGTTGATGCTATCCGCATTGGTATCGGTTCTGATTCACGTATCGGAAAACGTTTCTTATTCGCTGGAATTGGTTACGGTGGAAGTTGTTTCCCGAAAGATGTTCAGGCATTATATAAAACATCAACTGATTTCAAATACGATTTCAAATTACTGAACTCGGTAATGCAGGTGAATGAACGTCAGAAAACAATTGTTGTGGATAAATTACGTCAGTATTTTGATGGAAATATTTCAGGTAAAAAGTTTGCTCTCTGGGGACTTGCTTTCAAACCTGATACAGATGATATCCGTGAAGCTCCTGCACTTTATATTATTAAAGAATTGATTGAAGCAGGTGCAACAATTACTGCTTTCGATCCGGAAGCAATGAATAATGTGAAAAAGACAATCGGTGATGTAATTAATTATGCTGATGATCCTTATGCAACATTACAGGATGCTGATGCATTGATTATTGCTACGGAATGGTCATTATTCCGCACTCCTGATTTTGATCGTATGAAATCGATGATGAACGGGAAAGTGATTTTTGATGGTCGTAACTTATACGATCTTCAGCGAATGGCAGAACTGGGCTTCTACTATAATAGTATTGGTCGTGAAACAGTTTCTCCACAAATTCCTGCTTTCTCTTAAATTAAAATTAATTATGCCTAATAAGCGCGTACTCATTACCGGTGCTGCCGGGTTCCTGGGATCACATTTATGCGATCGTTTTATTAAAGAAGGTTATGATGTTGTGGGAATGGATAACCTGATCACAGGTGATCTCCGCAATCTCGAACATCTGATGAAACTTAAAGAATTTGAATTTTATCATCACGATATCAGCAAATTCGTTTTTGTTCCCGGCAATATCGATTACATACTTCATTTCGCCTCTCCTGCAAGTCCGATTGATTATCTTAAAATACCGATTCAGACTCTTAAAGTAGGATCATTGGGTACACATAATCTTCTTGGTTTTGCAAGAGTAAAAAAAGCGCGCATCCTTGTTGCTTCTACAAGTGAAGTTTATGGTGACCCAACCGTTCATCCGCAAACCGAAGATTATTGGGGAAATGTAAATCCTATCGGACCTCGTGGTGTTTATGATGAAGCAAAGCGTTTCCAGGAAGCAATTACAATGGCTTATCATACTTATCACGGAGTAGAAACACGCATCGTTCGTATTTTTAATACTTATGGTCCGCGTATGCGACTGAATGACGGTCGTGTATTGCCTGCATTTATCGGCCAGGCTTTACGTGGAGAAGATCTTACTGTTTTTGGCGATGGAACACAAACACGCTCTTTCTGTTACGTTGATGATCTTATAGAAGGAATTTACCGTTTGCTGAAAAGCGATTATGTTTTCCCTGTTAATATTGGTAATCCTGCTGAGATCACAATGACACAGTTTGGTGAAGAGATCATAAAACTCACAGGAACGAAGCAGAAATTAATTTACAAGCCGCTTCCGCAGGATGATCCAAAACAACGCAAACCGGATATCAGCAGAGCTCAGTCAATTCTCGGATGGGAACCAAAGGTTAACCGTGCTGAAGGATTAAAGCTCACCTACGAATATTTTAAAAATCTTCCACAGGAAGAATTATACCGTACAGCTCACCGATTCGACTAACGTTCAGGCATTACCGCGAAATCTTATTTCAGAATTCGCAAGCAACAAAAATGGAATTTTCAGCACATTCTTCCGCAGTCATTGATGAAGGTTGTTCAATCGGCAAGGGGACAAAAATCTGGCATTTTTCACATATAATGCCGGGTTGTACCATTGGTGAAAATTGTAATATCGGACAGAATGTTGTTGTATCGCCAGGAGTTACTCTCGGAAGAAATGTAAAAGTTCAGAACAACGTTTCTATTTATACAGGTGTTATATGTGAGGATGATGTTTTTCTTGGACCAAGCATGGTTTTTACCAATGTAATGAATCCACGAAGTGCTGTTAACCGTAGAAATGAATATCAGCAGACAATAGTAAAACAGGGAGCTTCAATCGGAGCGAATGCAACTATTGTTTGCGGAAATAATATCGGTCGTTATGCTTTTATCGGTGCAGGATCGGTAGTAACAAAAGAAATTCCTGATTATGCTCTTGTAATCGGAAATCCTGCACGTCAAACAGGATGGATGAGCGAATACGGACATAAACTGAAATTCGATAAAGAGGGCTTAGCCGTTTGCCCTGAAAGCGGTGAAAAATATCAGTTGAAAAATCATTCAGTAAGAAAGCTTTCATAAGCAATGACCAATTACGATAATCGCAAAATACGCTTTGCTATAGCGGGATGTGGTCACATCGGGCTTCGTCATGCCGAGATGATTCATCGTCATCCCGAAGCTGAGCTTGTTGCACTTTGCGATATCAGGTCGAAAGAAGAATTAAAATTAGGAGAGTACTCAAATCTTCCTTTTTTTACTTCTGTTGATGATATGCTGAATTCTGATGCTTCAATTGATGTTGTTTGCGTTTGTACTCCTAATGGTTTACATGCCGAACATTCATTAAAGGCTCTTGATAAACGTATGCATGTTGTTTGTGAAAAGCCAATGGCAATTACAAAAACTGACTGCGAAAAAATTATTTATAAAGCGTTACAGGTTTCACGACAGGTATTTGGGGTAATGCAGAACCGTTATTCTCCTCCTTCTATCTGGCTGAAAGAAATCGTTGAGAAAAATCTTCTTGGTGAAATATTTATGGTTCAGCTGAACTGTTACTGGAACCGTGATGAACGTTATTATAAAAATGGATTATGGAAAGGAACCAGTGATCTGGATGGCGGAACTTTATTTACCCAGTTCTCGCATTTCATCGATATCATGTACTGGGTGTTTGGAGATATCAAGGATATAGAAGCAAAATTTTCCGACTTCACTCATCATGATAATACTTCTTTTGAAGATTCAGGATTTGTGACTTTCAGATTTGTAAATGGTGGAATGGGTTCACTGAATTATTCCACTGCCGTTTGGGATACAAATTTTGAAAGCAGCATTACTGTTGTAGGAAAAAACGGGAGTATAAAAATCGGCGGACAGTATATGAATGATATTACTTACTGTCATATTAAAGATTACACAATGCCTGAATTACCGGCCTCAAATCCGGCAAATGATTACGGCTTTTATAAAGGCTCTGCTGCCAATCATCATTTCATTTTCGAAAACGTGATTGATACTTTAAAAGGCAGAACCATCATGACAACAAATGCACTCGAAGGATTAAAAGTGGTTGATATTATTGAACGCATTTATTCTCTTCGGAAACTTAACAAAAAGGAAATACGCTTTCGCAATGTATAACGATCTGGTTAGTAAAAAGAAAAAATTAGCTGTAATAGGTTTAGGATATGTAGGTCTTCCTATTGCACTTGAATTCGCAAAAAAAGTTTCTGTTATCGGTTTTGATATTAATTCAAAACGAGTGGAAATGATGCGAAACAATATTGATCCTAGTGGTGAACTTGATAGCGCTGCATTCGAAGGTTGTGATATAACATTCACCGATTCTATTGATGTTTTACGCGAAGCGAATTTCTTTATCGTAGCTGTTCCTACTCCTATTGATGAGCATAAACTTCCTGATCTGAAACCATTGCTTGGAGCTACCAAATCTATTGGAAAAGCTTTGAAAAAAGGTGATTATGTAGTTTATGAATCCACTGTATATCCTGGTTGTACCGAAGAAGATTGTATTCCTGTTCTTGAAGAAATTTCAGGATTAAAATACATGACTGATTTTAAAGTTGGTTATTCTCCTGAGAGAATTAATCCCGGCGACAAAGAACATACACTTACAAAAATTACAAAAGTTGTTTCAGGCTGTGATGAAGAATCAGCAGATGTAATTGCAAAAACTTACGAGATAGTTGTTGAAGCAGGTGTATTCCGTGCATCAGGAATTAAAGTTGCCGAAGCTGCAAAAATTATTGAGAACACACAGCGTGACGTAAACATTGCATTGATGAATGAGCTTTCAATCATTTTCAATAAAATGGGAATTAATACTTACGAAGTTTTACAGGCAGCAGGAACAAAATGGAACTTCCTGAAATTTATGCCGGGTCTTGTAGGTGGACATTGCATTGGTGTTGATCCATATTACCTTACTTATAAAGCGCAGGAATTAGGTTATCATTCGCAGGTTATTAATTCCGGTCGTTATGTTAATGACTCGATGGGATTTTATGTAGCAAAGCAATCCGTAAAAAAATTAATTGCCCTTGGGAAAGATCTCAGCAAATGTAAAGTGCTGGTGATGGGAGCTACTTTTAAAGAAGATGTTGAAGATATCCGTAATTCAAAAGTTTCGGATGTTGTTAACGAATTCAAATCATACGGAGTAACTGTTGAAGTTGTTGATCCACGTGCTTCAAGTGAAGAGCTGAAAGAAGAATATGGTTTTGAGTTAACCGAAAATCCGGGAAATGATTACGATGCAATCGTTGCTGCTGTAAATCATACTGAATACAAAACATTAACCGAAGACCATTTTAAGAAAATGGTAAAATTGCCTGCTCTTATTGTTGATTTGAAAGGAATGTACAGAGGGAAAATTAAAGAACTTTCTTACTGGAGCCTTTAATCATTTTATAAATGATGAAGAAAAAAATTCTTGTAACAGGCGGAACAGGTTATATCGGTTCACATACTTGTGTCGAACTGATCAACAAAGGTTATGATGTTTTTATCATCGATAATCTTTCCAATTCGCATGCTGAAGTAATTGATTCCATCGAAAAAATTACAGGAGTTCGTCCTTTCTTTTCAAATATTGATCTGAATAATAAATCGGCTGTTAACGAGTTCATCCGTGTTCACAAGGTAAATGCGATTATTCATTTTGCAGCGCATAAAGCTGTAGGAGAAAGTGTAGAGAAGCCTCTCGAATATTACCGCAATAATCTTGTTTCACTGATCAACCTTTTGGAGATCTGCAGAGATCAGGAAATAAAAAATTTCGTTTTCTCTTCATCATGCTCAGTATACGGACAAGCTGATCATTTACCAATCGATGAGTTTGCCGAGGTAAAACCAGCGCAAAGTCCTTATGCGAACACCAAAAAAATAGGTGAAGATATTCTTAGAGACACTAGCAAGGTAAATGATATCAAAATCATTTCGCTTCGTTATTTTAATCCAGTTGGAGCGCATTCATCAGCATTAATCGGCGAGTATCCTATCGGTGCACCGTTAAATTTATTTCCTGTTGTAATGCAAACAGCCATCGGGAAACGCGATAAAATGATGGTTTACGGAACTGATTATGATACTCATGACGGAAGCTGCATCCGTGATTATATTCATGTTGTTGATGTTGCAGAAGCACATGTAGTTGCTATCGGACGTTTGCTTGAAGGAAAGAGCAAATCCTCTTATGAGCTTTTTAATTTAGGTACCGGAACAGGACTATCGGTGCTGGATATACTAAATGCTTTTGAACGTATTACCGGAGTAAAAGTGAATTATGAAATTACGGGTCGACGTGCCGGGGATATCGAAAAAGTATATGCAGATACCCGTTTTGCTAATAAGGAATTGGGATGGAAAACCACCCGAAACCTCGATGATATGATCAGTTCTGGCTGGGCCTGGGAACAAGCCCTGCAGAAAATGGTTTATTGATCCCTTTTCAGGGAATTTTCACTGTCTTATTTGCTTAAAAACAGCCTCCCATCGCTGCATTTTGTAAATTTGTTTTCCTTATTTCACAGCATGAAAAACATTTTAGTAACGGGAGGAGCGGGATTTATCGGTTCACATGTAGTGCGTCGCTTTATTCGTAATTATCCCGAATATCACATTATTAATCTCGATAAGTTGACCTATGCAGGTAATCTTGCTAATCTTCGTGATATCGAAAACGAATCAAACTACACTTTTGTAAAAGGCGATATCACTGATGCACCTTTTGTTCTTGATCTGTTTAAAAAACATCAGTTTGATGCAGTAATTCATCTTGCAGCAGAATCACATGTGGATCGCAGCATTGCAAATCCAATGGAGTTCATTACTACAAATATTGTAGGAACTGTTGTATTGCTGAATGCAGCACGTGAAACCTGGAAGGATAATATGTCGGGGAAATTATTTTATCATGTAAGCACCGATGAGGTTTATGGTTCTTTAGGTGATACAGGATATTTTACTGAAGAAACACGCTATGATCCTCATAGTCCCTACTCTGCTTCTAAAGCAAGCTCTGATCATCTCGTAAGAGCTTATCATGATACTTATGAATTACCCGTTGTCATTTCAAATTGTTCTAATAATTACGGTTCTTTTCATTTTCCTGAAAAATTAATTCCGCTTGCAATAAATAATATCATAAATAACAAACCTGTTCCTGTTTATGGTAAAGGTGAAAATATACGCGACTGGTTATTTGTTGAAGATCATGCAAATGCTATTGATACCATTTTTCATAAAGGAAAAATCGGTTCAACTTACAACATTGGCGGACATAATGAATGGAAGAATATTGATCTGATTCATTTGCTTTGCGATATAATGGATAAAAAATTAAATCGTACTGCAGGAGCTTCACGCAAACTTATCACATTTGTAAAAGATCGTGCTGGCCATGATTTAAGATATGCAATTGATTCTTCGAAGTTACAACGTGAATTAAACTGGAAACCTTCATTGCAATTTGAAGAAGGATTGGAAAAAACTGTTGACTGGTATTTAAGCAATCAGCAATGGATGAATGAAGTTACTTCAGGTGATTATAAAAATTATTACGAACGTCAATATCAGTTGCGTTAATACGGCAATTATTTCATGAGCAACGACTCTGTTTATACAAATATTTATCATAACGATTCACTGCAAAACAGCAGCATTTTAGTAAGTGGCGGAGCAGGATTTATCGGTTCTAATCTTGTAACTTATTTATTAAAACACGGAGCAAAAAAAGTTCGCGTGCTTGATAATTTAAGTAACGGCTTTACTCGTAATCTCGAACCCTTTAAAAATAATCCTGCTTTCGAATTCATTCAGGGTGATATTACAAAGATTGATGATTGTATAAAAGCCTGCCAAGGAATGGATCTTCTTTCACACCAAGCAGCATTAGGATCTGTTCCACGTTCAATAAAAAATCCGGTTGCTACGAGTGACGCAAATACTACCGGCTTTTTAAATATGCTTACAGCGGCTCGCGATTCAGGAATTAAACGTATTGTGTATGCCAGTTCAAGTTCCGTTTATGGCGATAGTAAAGCATCACCGAAACTTGAAAATAATTTAGGAAATCCTTTATCACCATATGCAGTATCAAAACTTACAAATGAATTGTATGCTTCAGTGTTTGCAATGCATTACGGAACTGAGATTATCGGTTTAAGATATTTTAATGTATTTGGTCCTAACCAGGATCCTAACGGACCATATGCGGCTGCAATTCCTTTATTTATGAATTCACTTTTATTCGGGAAAGATGCTGTGATTTATGGGGAAGGTGATCAGACCCGTGATTTCACATTTGTGGAAAATGCTGTACAGGCAAATGTTCGCGCTCTTTTTACAAACAACAGGGATGCACTTGATAAAGTTTATAATGTTGCTGTTGGAGAAAGTGTCTCTGTAAATACGCTTTATAAAACATTAATGGAATTAACGGGATCTGAAAAACAGGCCAGATATGTTCCGGAACGTAAGGGAGATATCAAGAATTCACTTGCCGATATTTCGCTGGCAAAAAATTTGCTGGGATATGAACCCCGTTATAAGCTGCGCGAAGGTCTTGATGTAACGGTTAACTGGTTCCAAAAAGCTTTTGCTAATGTTTAAATCATTCTTCAAATCATTTTCTTCATCAAAGCAGGCAGAAATTCCTGCACTTGATTTTTTTTCATTGAATGCAGACATGCATTCACATCTTATTCCCGGAATTGATGATGGAGCAAAAACGATTGAAGACAGTCTTGAACTTATTCGCCATTTATATTCTTTAGGTTATTCAAAGCTTATTACTACTCCTCACATCATGAGTGATTATTTCAGAAATACTCCTGAAATAATTTATAAAGGTTTGGAAGAAGTAAGAGCTGCATTAAAAAAAGAAAATATTCCTGTTGAAATTTCTGCTGCTGCCGAATATTACATTGATGACGGATTTATGCGGAAGATTGAAGAAGAAAAGCTGATGACTTTTGGTGACAATTATTTGTTGGTTGAAGTCAGCTATATTAATCCTCCTGATAACGTTAGAGAAGTTTTATTCAGAGCACAGGTATTGGGATACAAACCAATTCTGGCACATCCTGAGCGTTATCCTTTCTGGTATCGTACAATGGATGAATATCAGCGTTTTCATGATATGGGAGTTGCATTGCAATTAAATCTGAATTCGCTTTCGGGCTATTATGGACCTGAAGCAAAAAAAGTTGCGGAGAAATTAATCGACATGAATATTATCAGTGCTTTGGGAACTGATATGCATCATATGAAACATGGTGCTGCATTAATTAAAGTTTTACAGGAAAAACATCTGCAGAAAATACTCGAGATGCCTTTGATTAACCGCGAGCTCTAACATTTTTCCTTTTGTTTTTACTCTATTTTTTGTCCGTCCCCAGAGGATTTATGATTAGTGTGATTAAAAAATTACCTTACTATAAATTTATCAGGTCATATTTGTAATTCGTAAATTCGTATTAATATTCGTAATTTGTGCTCATGTCTTCATATCTCCTTACCCTCACTAAATATAATCTCTGGGCGAATGAAAGGATTTGCAAAACCATTCTTGAAGCAGGAGAACTTATAGCAGATGAAGCAATCAAAAACAGCTTCCCTTCTATCCGTAAAACTGTTTATCATGTTTGGGATGCACAGGTCATCTGGTTGCGACGTTTAAATGGTGAATCATTAAACACCTGGCCAAGTCATACTTTTACCGGTTCTCTTGAAGAAGCAATGAAATTATTTCTTGATAATTCAGAAGCTTATGTAAGATTTGTCGGAAACTTGCAGGAAAATGATGAGCAGAAAGTAATTACCTATCATGCTGTTGATGGAACGCCTTATCATAGTACGATTGAAGAAATAATATTGCATGCAATGAATCACAGCACTTTTCATCGCGGACAAATTGTAACGATGATCCGGAACACTGATTTTACGAAGATTCCGAGTACGGATCTCATTCGTTATTTCAGAGAAAGGAGCAAATAAAATTTATCGGGAAAATTTTTCTATATCTGCTGAATCTTATCAGCAATAAATCTTTTTTTTGAGCAAACTCTTCCTGTTTTCAGAAGCTTAACAATTGAGCCTGGTTATTGATGTAAGATTAACATCAAAATACACTTACTTTTAATGTAACCTGTTGTACTTTGTACGTACAAGGCTCTAATAAAAACCTCTTTATGCAAAAGACCGAAATCGAAACACACCTTAATGTTACTGCAAAATTTGAATTGATTAATGGATCGGTAAAATACGGTATCATCAATAAACAAGTAGACAGTGAACTTTACAAAAGTGATTATTATTTTATCTCACTTCAGAATTTAAATAATTTCCGAAAAGCAATTGCACAACGCAATTATGAATTCTGTAAAGCATTGATGGAAAAAATCAATGTGAAATTTATTAAGACGGTTACTTATATTTAATTAGCTAATTAGTAGTCCGCCGAGGCGGATAACCAATGATTGATTCTTTATAAAAATAAAACTCCGTTTGAATTTCAAGCGGAGTTATTTTTCCTGTTAATTTGCTTTCAAAAAACACTTTAGCTAAACTTATCTTTCGGTATACTTCGATAACAAAATAAAAAAGTCTGACCAGTTAATCCTACCAGTATTTTTTCCCATTCGCACAATCACAATATTTTTTGATGGATCAACATAAACATACTGACCTAATATTCCTTCAGCCATAAAATCTCCGTTTACAGATGGCAACCACCATTGGTATTTATAGTAATTCACTCCTCCTTCTGTAGTATCAATTGAAGTAGATTCTTTGACCCATTTTTCTGAAACTATTTGCTTACCGTTCCAGTTTCCTTTGTTTAGATATAGTCTGCCGATTTTTGCAAAATCCCTGGCTCTTGCATTGATACAACAAAAAGTTTTTTCTGTTCCATTATTCTTTTTATCAATGCTCCAGGAAGCATCATATTCCATTTCAAGAGGTGTCCATAATTTCTGCTGGAAATATTGAGTAACAGTTTTACCTTTTAAGGCACGCTCAAGTATTTCACCTAAAAGCTGTGTATTTCCACTAACGTATTCGAAGTTTTGCCCGGGTTCACCTTTTAATTTTAATTTACAAACCTCACGTTTTAAATTTCTGCCATAATAAAATGATGCTGCATGTCCGAGCGGATTAAAATAACTTTCATTAAAGTTCAATGCAGAAGTCTTTCCAGCACATTGGGATCCTAAGCTTAGAATTCCACGTGGACAAGTTGTC
>JADMIO010957402.1_pt1 | contig 102707 bp, 86 predicted proteins | sample 8958161 | NCBI WGS metagenome assembly JADMIO01 (sample SAMN16585339, study PRJNA669376) | soil metagenome | isolation source: Crop rotation soil | place: USA: Cullars Rotation, Alabama | collected 2011 | reverse complement strand
GCGTGTTGCTGCCGGCGAGCAGCGGGGTGGCGGCGCCGAAGATCCCTACGCCCTACGCGCCGGAGAGCTCCCCGGTGGTCGGGCGCGAAATGACAGGATTGCGGGTCAGGTCCATGGTTCGGTCGGTCACGCCAGGCCCACGCGGCCGCTGCTCTTGGGTGCCTGGTTGATGGGCCGCTGGTACCAGATCCGGTATCCCTCGGCGTCGCTGGGGTGCGTCAGGTCGGTGTCGCGCTCCTTGTCGATCAGCCCGTCGTCCGTCTCGGTCACTTCCTCGTAGTCGCGGATGAGGCGCCTGCAGTCCGGATGGACCAGGTAGTGCACCTTGCCCGAGGCGTCGCGGAACGCGTCGTTCGTCGCCATGACGCGGTTCTTGATCGGCGGGTTCGCGTCGGGGACCCGGAACTTCACGGGCACACCCCAGTCCTTCAGCGCCCTCAGGATGACGCCGTAGTCGGTGTCGGCGGTGACGGTGTTCGGACTCTTGCCGCTGCGGTCGCCGTAGACTTCGCACGCAGGCCAGCGGAAGCGGCCGTTCCTGAACGCCCCGATCGCGTCGAACAGCGACTTCAGCGCCGCCATCGTCTTGGGCGTGTCGAACCGCTCGCCGAAGATCTCGTGTCGAGTCGTGAGCAGGTCGGCCTTGCGGTCGTACTGGCCGAGCAGGCAGTGGACGCCGGGGTTCTTGTTGAAGTCCCAGGCGAGCTGCAGCGGCAGGTCGTCACGGAGGGCGGTCTCGATCGATCGCACGTGATCGGCGCGGACGAACGGGCCGTACACCCGTCCGTCGCCCGAGGCCTGCGGGTCCTGCTGGTAGTTCCCGTCCCAGATCACGCGCGGCCGGGTGTCGCGGATCCGCTCCATCGCGCCGCGGTCGAACCGCTCCGGGCAGACCGGTTCGCCGATCGCCCGGCCCATCGGGTCGTTCGCCAGCGCGAGGGCCGGCAGCCGGATCACCTGCCACGGCTCCTTCGAGCGGGCGAGCAGGTGGCCGGTCAGGTCGTCGTTGTGCCAGCGCTGCATGATCAGCAGCACCGAGCCGCCCGGCTCGCACCGGCTCATCAGCGTGTTGTCGAACCACTCCGCCACGGCCCGCCGCTTGGTGGGGCTCTGGGCGTCCGCCCAGTTGCGGTGCGGGTCGTCGGTCAGCAGAAGATCGCCGCCGAAGCCGGTGATGCTGCCGCCGACGCCGACGGCGTACATCCCGCCGCCCTCGGTCGTGTTCCACCGTCCCGCCGCCTTGCTGTCCTCTCGCAGGCTGGTGGAGAGCCGGTCGTTGCTGTTGAATGCGTTGCGGACACGCCGGCCAAAGTTCAGCGCCAACTCGGCCGTGTGGCTGCTGATGATGACCCGCGACGAGGGCCAGTTGTCCAGCATCCACGTGGGCGTCGCGTAGCTGCAGACCTCGCTCTTCCCCTGTCGGGGCGCCACGTTGATGATGACGCGCGCGTTGGGCTTGGCGACGGCGCGGGCGATCGTGCGGCCGAGGAACCGGGCGAGCCCGGTCGAGACGAACTTGCGGCCGCCGTCGCAAACCAGCCCGCAGCGCTCGGCGAACGTGTGCGGGTAAAGCCGCCAGAGGACGTCTGCTATCGTCTCGAGCGGATCAGTTGCGACTGGTGGTATCGTCGCCTGCATCACCGATCCGGTCGGCCAGGTCCATTGCCTTCGCCATGGCATCGGGGTCGCTGCGAAGCCGGGCCATCGCGTCGCGGGTGCTAACGCTGTGCTCGTGATTCACCTTCCCCGTGTGCTCGACGGCCTCCTTGAGTTTGCCCTGCAGCTTGAGGATCGCGACCAGCGCCGGCAGCGGGTCGTGCAGCTTCACCGTGCGCTTGATGATCGACGTCACGTCCGAAGTCTTGAGCAGCTCTTCCTTGAACTCCCGGATGTGCCCCAGCGCCGCCGCCCCGCGCGCCTTGCTGAGACTCAGGACCTCTTCGCCGTCCTCGCCGGTCTCCAGGAAATTCGCCATTGTCGCCGAGGCGATGTCGAGCAGCCGGGCCCGCGCCCACTCCGGGTCGTCATTCCGCTCGGCGAAGGCGCGGGCCAGTGCGGCCTGCACTTTCGCGTTGTTCAGCAGCCGGCTGGCCGTCACCGCCAGCGCGTTGCGGTTCTCCGCTGCATAGCCGGCCAGCTCCGCGGCCTTGGTGGCGTTTCCCGCAGCGAGCCCCATCATCGCCTCGACAAAGGAGCGCTGGCGGGTTGTGAGACAGTCCTGGTCCCAAGCCTCCTGGTCGACGTCGGGTTTCACGGTGACGGTGGGAAACGCCGCCGTCCTCGGCCTCATCGCCGGCAGCGGCGCCTTCTTCTTGACGTGCCGCGCGTTCTTCGGCTTGGGTCGCTTAGATGCCACGTCAGAAGATCTGCGCTTCATTGGCGCCGGCGGTCAGGCAGCCGTCGGGACCGGGCACGGCGACGACCGGTGCGGACGGCACGTTGCTCCGCCCTTTGGCAGCGGTGAAGCGACCGGGCATCCGCAGGCGCCGCAGCTCGTCGTCGGCCCATTCCTGTTTGATGGCCATTTGATCGGCGATCGGATCCTCGTCGCGCGCGCCGCGGTGCCGGTAGAGCTGCACGACGCTGAGTTTCGTCGCCACCTGGCGGATCACTGTGGAGGAGGCGGACGACATTCCAGTGAGCGGGACCACGAAGCCGGCGGGTCCCATGCGGGAGTCGATGTAGTCGTCCGCCCAGTCCAGGGCCTTCTTGATCTGGGCCGCGATCTCCTCGGCGTCGCCGTCACCGGAGAGGTCCGCCCACTTGCCGACGCTCGGGATCCCGCACTCGCCCTCCATGTCCGCGCGCGTGGCGTACCGCCCGGCAACGGGCACTGTCGTGATGGGCGTCAGTTCGTACGACATCAGGGCACACGGATCGTGGCACGAGCGGCCATGTACGGATCGTAGGCGGCGTCCGAGGTGATGACGAAGTCGCCGCTGCTCAGGTACACGAGCCAGTCGCCGGCGTCGTCGGTGATCGACTCGGCGACCAGGCCGCCGCCCGTCCCGGCGTCCCAGGCGGATTTTGTGTAAGCCCGGACGGTAAGCCCCGCGACCGGTGACCCCGAGGCGGTGAAGCGCAGGGCGCTGGCGGTCCAACTCGAGAAGGAGCCGTCATTGTCCGCGTCGAGCGTCGCCGCGGCTCCGCCGGCGCCGGCGCCGCCTGAGGGGCCGATCGCATAGGGACCTGCGCCACTACCGGGCCGGCCGAGGAGGTCGTCGACGGAGCCGGTGGCTGCCGCGCCGCTCGTCGGCGCCAGCTTCATGGCGTCGCGAACCTGCTGGGCGGTCAACGTCCGGTCGACCACCGACAGGCAGAACACTGTCGCGTCACCGGTGCGGTAGGCCTTTAGGAACGCGGAGGCGTCGTCGACGGCGCCGGTCCAGGTGTAGACGCCCAGGCCGATCTCGTGAAACGTCCCCACGACAGGCGAGCCCAAGCTCGAGCCGTTTGCAGCCAGTGGCTGCACGGTAAGGTCGGACAGGCCCGTCTGCGAGGCCCCGAAGCTGAAGGCGTCGGTGACGTTCAAGGGTTACTGCTTCTTGGCGAGCACGACGTTGCCACCCTGGACGCTGAACTCATAGTTTGCCGCGTTGGGGTGATCGACGAACTTCGCGCCCGGCGCATACTTCAGCAGGTGCGCTTTCTCCTCGGCGGCGGCGGCGAAGAGGTCGACGGCGATTCCGGCCTCGTTGAGCGCGTCGACCTTCTCCTCAGGCGAGAGCCCGACCTTCGTGGCAACAGCGCCGGCCGGCGTGTTCTCGACCTTTACGCCGCTTGACCAGACCGCGGCGTGCAGCCGGTTGACGACGTTCACGCGGTTGTTCACCTCGGTCGCGAGTAGCTGCTTGACCTGCTTCGTGAAGGCGGCCTTCTGTTCGTCGAGCGAGAGGACCTTCGGTTCGTTACTTCCGGCGTCGATGAGTGGCATGTGTGCTCCTGTCGATAGTTTGGGTCGCCCGGGCCGTCTTGTTTTCACACCCCAGGCGAGTAGCCGGGCACGAGGTACGTCGTGCCGTTGCGTTGCATCGGTATCCACGCGTCGGGCGCGGTGAGGACGGCGTTCTGGTCAAGGACGCCATAGCAGTTACCCGCACCGGCCCAGATGCCCGAGCTGGGATCGGCGCCCTCGAACGCTGGGACGTTCAGGCCGAAGAGGAGGAATCCGTTCAGGTCGACGTCGGCCCCGGCCGTCTCGCCCCACGGGGCGGCGGCCCACGCGGTGTTTCCAGAGCCGTCGGTCGTGAACACGAACCCCGGACTCCCGGCGTCGGGCGGGAGGTAGAGGTTCAAGTCGGTGCTCTGACCGAACATGGCCGTATAAACGGCGGTGTAGTTACTGCCGGTCCACCAAGACGCGCTGGCGAGGTTGAGAATCGACTGATTGGCCGCGTCGCCCGACTGGTCAAGCACGTCGGCGAGCGATGGAGTGCCGCCCCCTCCGCCGGTCCACTCTACACCGTTCTGATAGAGGTTGCCGGTGAAGTTGATGTCGCCGGCAACGTCCAGGTCGTAGGCGGGCGACGGCGTTTTGACACCGACCTTACCGTCAGCATTCGCGCTGAGGGCAAGAACGATGCTCCCCTCCTTGCCGGTGTAGAGCGTGAAGTCGCTGCCCGTCTCGCCGTTGCGCAGCCACTGCAGCAGCCCGACCATCGTCGAATCGTTGTAGGCTGTAAGGATGCTCAGGCCGTAGCTGTCGTTATCTTGGTGTCCCTGCAGGTTTATCCTGACGTTTCCCGTCTCTGAGCGCAGAGTCATCTGCCTCTCATTCTCGTCGATCACGGGGGCGCCGGTACCTACGCCGAGGTTGCCTGCCGAGTCGATCGCCATGTCGATGCGCTGGTAGGCGGGGTCGGTCGAGAAGAGCATGCGACCGCCGCTGCGCGTGGCGATCACGAAGTCACCGGCGACCGCAGTGTCGAGTCCCCCGTAGTTCGAGCCCGCCAGCGTGAGCAGCGCGTCGCCGAACGCTCCGCCGGTCATCAGCACGCCGGCCTGCCTGATGTCGGTGCCGTAGTATTCGCTGTACACGCCCGACGTGGCGTTCAGGTGGACGAAGGCGTTGCCCGCGCCGGTTGCTGTCAGCAAGTGATCCGGCGTGCCTCCGACGCCGACTGCGCTCTCCGGAAACACGACGCTGTCGATCTCGTAGCCGGTGCGCTGCACCTTCATCCACGTCCGGCCGTCGCCGAAGGCATCATTGATCGCCTGTCCCTCGAAGCGCCCATCGTCGAAGGCGACCCATGCCCACCTTTTCGCGTCTTCGCCGGCGCTGGAGGTGGTGATCGTGTTGTAGACGGAGCCACTGCCGAGGACCGCGAGCAGCTCGTTGCTGACGCTACTGGCCGACGACAAGCCGACGCCGAGGCGATCCGTCACAAGGACGGTGTCGCTGACGACTTGGAGCTGGATGTTCTCCTCAGTCTCAGTGGCGAGCGTGAAAGCCACCGGGTTGTAGAAGTTGGCAGCGCCGTCGGCGGCGTTGTTCACCTTCAGGTAGCCGCCGTCGTCGCTGACGATCGCGCCGTTCTGATGGATGTAGAAGTTCGGCGCGGACACGTTGGCGGAGAAGGTCGACTGGTCGTTCGCGCCGTCGAGCCTCGCGTAGGCGGAGAGGTCGGGCGGGTTTCCGGCAATCAGCGCGAGCAGGGCCGCCTGGTCGTAATACGGCTGCGCGACGAACTTGCCGGACCCGTTCATCACGGGCGTGCGGCCGGACGCGAACGGGCCCGTCACGTCTCGAAGCGTGGTGAACTTGTCGAAGAGGGGCGGAACCATAGGCGTCGATCAACCGGCGGCGCCGACCGGCAGAGCGTCCTTCACTTGCCGATCTTGTCGTAGCGCACCTCGCCGACGTTGTCGTGCACGACGATCCCGAACTTCGAGAGCGAGAGCTTGTCGCCCGTGCCGCTGCCGGTGATGGTGCCGAATCCCTTCAACAGGGCGTTGCGCGCGAACTCGATATTCCCCAGCTCCCAGGAATGGGGCGGCAGATCTGATGGCTTGTCGGAGCGGGCAAGGTTTCGGAGCCCGATCACACCGCTGTCCCTCGACGGCGGCGGCTCCTCGAGCACGTTGTCCGCGACGACCGCGCTATACGTCTCGTTCAGGTCGATGCAGTACGACTGTGTGCCAACTATGTAGTTCCGCAGGATCTGCCAGCCCGGGATGCTGATCTCGGTCTTGATGCCAACGGCCATCCACGGCTTGTCGCTGCTGGTCAGCTTGATGTCGCAGATGATGTTGTCTGTGACGCGCGCCGGGCCGTTCGAGATGTCACCGTAAAACCCAGCGTTGAGTCCGAAGCGGGCGATGTTGTGGTGGAAATCGATCTGCTGGCTGCGGGAGAATTTGCCCACCAGCCCACCGTCGCTGTCCTTCACCGTCTCGTTGTTGTGATGGAAGACGTTGTAGGCCAGCTCTGAGTTGTCGAACTTCCCGCCCAGGCCCGCACTGCCGTTGTTCTCGATCAGGCAGCCGATGACCTTGGCGCCGTCGGCACTGGCGACCTTGGTTTTGCCGCTGGCGTCCTTCTTGACCTGGCCGCCGGCGATCGCGACGCCCAGCGCCTTCCGCCACGTGTTCCCCACGAACCGGGCATTGTCGCCGACGAGCACGGCCGCGTTGTCGTTCAGCCTGTCCTTAAGACCGCCGCCGGTTCCGCTGAAGCCGTACAACCCGCCCTCGACGCGCGCCTGCTGGCCGTCCTTGCCCGCGATCGTGCAGGCACCGCGGAGCGTTGCATAGACGTGCGCGGACACGACGCCGTTGGGAAACGGGTACGCACCGGGCAACGCCCAGAAGTGCTGACCCCTCGCAAGTTTGGTCAGGTCCGTACCCGGTCGGATCTCGGTCGGGACGATGCCAGCCGGCGGCGCGTACTCACCCTTCGACAGTGCGTAATCTTCCGCCGTCGCCAACTCCTGGGCGGTGAGCTTCCGCACCTGCGTCCGGGCCGTAGTGATCAGGTTTGCGATCACATCGCCCGACGGCGCGGGCGGCGGGACGACAACCACCGGAGGCGGCGTGGGTTGGGTCTCCGGAGCTGGGGACGGCTGGGTGACCGGCGCCGGAACCGGGACCGGCTGAGGCACAGGCGTGGGCTGCGGTCTGGGTCGATCGACCTGCTGGCGGATCCCCGCGACAGCGAGCCGCCAGGCGACAATCGAGTTGGCGGTGTCGTTCGCTTCGGCCTCGTCCCCGTGGGACCGGAGGCGAGCCTCCTTGTCGTGCATTAACTGCTCGAGCGAGTCGGCGACGCGGAAGAACTCCACGAAGTCGACGCCGCCGGCGGACGTGTCCTGCGGGCCATCGCCGAACACGAAGCCCGCGACGCTGAGGAAGATTGCGAGCAGGATGGAGAGCATCAGGGCGCCGGCGATCTGACGGCGCGGATTCGGCTTGGTGCGGTTCATCGACGTTCTTCCTGAAGGTGGTGTGTCGGTGCGCGGGCGGCGGTTTCGGTGAAGACGGCGAGGCGACGCTGCAGTTCCGTCTTCTCTGCGATCAGGGTGGCGTTGTCCCGCTCGAGCTCAGTGCGGCGGAGTGTGCAGTTGTTCAGGCGGCCGAGGCAGTCGTGCTTTTCCGTGCGGATCGCCTCGATCGCCTCCTGCAGCTTCTTGATCTCATCCCACAGGCGGCGCTTGTCTTCCTGGTCCGCGGCCGCGGTCGACGCCTTCTCGGCGTCGTATCGCTTGGCCGCCTCCGCTGCGATGTCCATCTGTTTGAGCTTCAACTGCGCGCGGTAGCTCAAAAGAGACGACAGCGCGCCGCCGGCGCCGACCAACGCACAGGCGACGGCCGCCCATCCGGGCAGACCCCACTGCATGATCTGGGCGAGCATGGAAATCATCGGGGCTGGTTGCGGAGGAACTCATCCACCTCGGCATGCCGCATGGCGGCAAGCTGGCGGATCTCCTCCGGCGTCAGGTGGTCCCGCTGCTCAAGCTGCGCGAGCGAGACGATCCCACTGATCACGCCAACGATCGCCTGGGCCTGCGGGCTGGCAAATCCGGCAAGCAGTTGGGCCAGTTGGAGCGCCTGCATCACCGTCGTTGGCGTCGTCATCCGGGGTCTCCCTTGCGGCGTTGAAGGCATCTAGGGCTGCGGTGAGCGCCTGCATCACCGTCGTGAACTGATCCTGTGCGACATCGAGCTGGACCTGCAGCACCGCCTTCTGGTCGGGCGTCGTCGCGGCGGCGAGCTGCGCGCGGAGGCGAGTGACTTCTGCGGCATGGGCCTGGGCGGCGTCGAAGGCGGCGTTGGTCGCAACGACGATCGCCTTGAGGCGGACGTACCGAGCGGGCGTCATCCGCCCCGCGACGATCTCGGCGTTGACCGCGGCGACGGCCAGGCGGAAAGCCTCTCCCTGCCGCGCGAGCGTCAGCTCGACGGACGGCGACCCGGTGCCCGGCGCCGTGCAGCCCACGGCGCTGCCGATCAGCAGACCCGCCGCCAGCAGCGTGGGAATCAGCCAAAGCCCCGCGAGGTTGGTCGGATCGACCGCGGGCCCATCATCGTCGACCGAGCCCACAGAGTGTTCCGTTGGCTTGGAGATGTTCGCCGCGGCAGCACGAAAACCCATGCCCGTCAGTGCGGAGACCACACCCTGCAACGCCAGCTGCGCGAGGTTGCCGTCCAGTGTGAACAGCACCCGGTTGGCCAGGTACGTCAGCACCAGCGACACGCCGACGGCATAGAGCCACAGCGGCACACGCTGCAGATACTTCGTTGCCGCGATGGTCGGCTTAGCAACGGCGACGAGGAAGAGCGTGAGGGCCGCGACGGCCGAGACGCTGGTAAGGCTCGCGAGGTCTGGGGTCATGGGCGGGAGTCCTTTCGCAGCGAGAGAAGGCCCACCGCCGCACAGGCGGCGTTGAAGGCGAAGAGCAGAAGGCAACCCAGGGTCTGAAGCGTCACGTTGAGGCGATCGTCGAGAAAGCGGGCTTGGGCGTGCGCGGCGTGGCGTAGACCTTCCACCGTGGCCGGCCGAACCATCCCGCCCAAATGGCGGCCCCGACGATCCAGGCCCAGAGCGCTCTGGGCGGACGGTTAGGGACGGGGCGGGGGTTGCAGCCCCTGCCTCGTCCCGACTTCTTCTTGGGTTTCTTCAGTCGGCGTCAGCGGCGCCAGGCAGTGCGGGCAGCGCGCGAAGATCGCCGGCTGTTCACCATGACGCGGGCAGGTCCTCGCCTGGTGCCGGAAGATCGAGCACGGGATCGGTCGGGCCTCGGCGTGGCAGGAGAGCAGCATCGCGATCCTCTCGCCGGCGGATCAGTTCGAACAGCTCGGCCCGCGGGATCCGCCCGCGGTGCACCAGGTCGTGACAGGTCGCACAGAGGTCGACCCGGTTGGATGAACGGTCGGAGCCGCCCGCCCCTCGGCTCTTCACGTGATGCCAGTGAATGGGTCCGCCGCGGCCGCACCGTTCGCAGCACAGCGCGCGGGGGCCGGCGATCGCGGCGGGGTCTCGCTCACGCACTCCCGGCTTGGGGAGTGCGAGCAGTTCGTTGTCGGAGAAGGACCGCCGCTGCGGCCGACCCGGTTTGGCGATCGGCTGGAAGCCCGATGACGTCATGACGGCCGACCGTCAGATTCCGAAGCACCAGGCGAGGACAGCGATCTGCACGAGGTGCAGCGTCTGATCCACCAGGATGGGCTTGGGAGGCCACTGTTCGCCGGACGCCCACCTGCGGCAATCGGTGATCCAGTGGAGGGCGAACAGCAGGAGGAGGAACCCCGCCTGATGTCGCCACTCCAGCGACGTGGCCAGCATCACCGGCACAAAGCAGGCCGTGTAACACAGGACGTGAACCGTGCGGGCCCACGCGGAGAACCAGTAGGTGGACGTCTCGCGGAAGATCCCCGCGGCGTCGAAGTATCTGCGTTTGGTGACGAACTTGTTCGACGCCATCCAGCCCGTCTGGGCGATGAAGTCGCCGACCATGTGAGCCGCCAGGAGGAGCAGGACGATATTGGCCATGGGTCAGTACCGGTCTCCCGCGACCAGCGCCACGTGGCCGGTCAGCAGGACCTTGTCTCTAAATTCGTCGATCAGGTAGGCGAGGCCCAGCGGCGCCTTGCGCGAATACCGCACCGGCTGCAGCGTCGGCTCGGGATGACACAGCACCCAGCCCTCGCCGGCGGCGAAGCAGCTCGGGAGCGGCTCGCCGTTGAACAGCACCTTCAGCCGCTCGTTCTTCTCGGTGACGCCGGCCTGCCAGACCGCGCCCCGCACGGGCCGCGGCGGCGAGTGGCACGGCGCCATGGCGGCGGGGGTCCTGGATTGCTTGCTCGCCCGGTTCACGTGTTGTTGCACAGAGACAACTGGATCGGTCGGATCTGGATCCGCCGCCCGACCGACCGGCTGAGGGACGCGGCGTAGCGACGGGCTGTCGGCTCCGGGTGACGCGCCAGCTTCTTGAGGGCCCGCGCGAGGCGGTGGCTGATCGCAGAGCGGGAGACCCCGAATTCGTTGGCCACATCCTTGTGCCGACGGGGTACTCCGCGGACGTCCGTGTGCCGCAGCTCCGCCAGGGCCAGGACCTCTCGACGGGTCAGGCCCAGTGGGCGGGGCTCGCTGCGAATCGGCCGGTGCGCTGTCCCCACACTTGAAAGGGGACCGGAGGTGACAAATCCGCGAAATTTTGCAGCGGCAGGGGTTGGCGTCACACGCCTCCCCACGCGTTGCCGTTGAGGTCCACCGGTTGCCACGTGCCGTCGTGGACCGACTTGATCTCCTCGAGCAGCGCCTCGCCGTCCTCCGGGTCCAGCTTCGTCTCGACGACCTGGGCGTTGGCGTCGGCCGCGGCCTGCAGCGCCTTCGCCGTCGGCGATGCCGTCGACGACCGCCCGTCGTTGCCCTCGTCCCGCAGTCGGTGGCCGGCGTAGAGCGTGGCGAGGTACAGCTCCCACGGGTGGCCGCTCGAGGTGAAGTAATAGAACGGCCAGAGGACCTTCGATTCCTCGGGCTCTTTCACCACGATCCGCGCCCGCCGCATGGGGGTGGCGTCGGACTTGGGCGGGAACGCGTTGCCGCGGTGCCAATCGTCGAGCAGTGCGGGCGTCGCCACCTGCGTGGAGACGCGTCGGGCCTCGCCCTCGAGGCGGTTGGCCTCGGCCTCGACCTGCTTCTGCTGCAAGCGGCCGGCGCGGACCATCTCCTTGCCGACGGTCTTCAGCCAGGCGAACTTCGCCGGCGGGAGCAGCCGCTTGTACTCCTTGGGGAACTGACCCGACCGAGACTCGCGCGGCTTCTTCCGGCGCGCAGAGATTTCGCCAGACCCGGACGCAGTGGCACCCATGAGCCTCCGACAGCAAGAGGAGAGGACCCGCACACCCGACGCTATTAATGACCTGTCGGCAGCTCAGGCGGAAAGAAATTCGCGGAACAATATGCGGCGGTATGTACTGCGGGCGTGATAAGATAAGGTGTGGACGAAGCGACCGGCGACACACCGGGGAACGCCGCGACCGAAGCGGGGGGACCCGACGAGCTGTGCAAGCGACGCACGTACAGCATGTATGAGGAGGACCTCGCGCGCCTCGCCAGACTGGAAAAGCGGTTCGGCAAAAGTGCGTCCGAGGTCTTTCGCCTGGGCCTGATGGCGATCGAGGGGAACATGCGGATCTTCCGCCACGCTCAGGCGCAGCCGGTCAATGCCCTCAAGATCCTGGCCCACCTGATCAAGGTGAAGGCCCGCGACCCTGAAGACGTCGAGATCGCGGCGGACATCGCACACTGCGTGGGCCAGCTCGAGGCGATGCTGGCGCCGATCGACCCGGAGCATCCGGGAGCCTGACGCGCAGCCCTTAGCATTTCATAGCATCGCCCATGGCTTGGGCAGCCGGACGAAGAACTTCCCCTGCCGGCCCACTGCCTTCGTCTCCTCGCACGTGGGCAGCGCCTCGGCGTCCGTCTTGCCCTCTCCCTTAAATGCTCTGAGGGAACCACGCAGCTCTCCGGTGAGCAGCCAGAACGTGTGACGCTCTCCGTTCAGCTGGTAGTCGTTGTGAACCGCAACCGACAGGCCCTTCGCGCGAAGGTCGTCGGCGCTGCCACGAAAAGCCTCGGCCGCGCGACCGGCCAGTTGGATGATTTGTTCCTTCGTCGGCATCTACGATCTCCTCGTCTGCTTCGCGGGGCGGGTGGAGGCCCAAGCCTGCTGAAGGACCTCGTTCAACGGCAGGCCGGCCGCCATCCCCGCGGGACGACCGGTTTCCTCGATCGATCCGTCCTCCCGCTCCACACGGGTGTAGTTCACGACCTGGCCGGCCGAACCGTTGATGGAGATTGAAAGCATGCCGATCGACAACCGGCTCACGATCGGTTTCTTCCTTTGAGATCTACTTGGCATCACGCACCTTCCTCGTCGTCTGCGATGAATGGCTCGCCGCACGCTTGGCACCGCTGCTCGTCGGCCCAGGTCACGACCGCTTGATCGAGACCGCACTGGGGACACTTCATCATCTGCCCCGCGCATTGGCCCCGAACGGTTGCCTGTAGCGACGCCACCGCTCCTTCCAGCCGCGCGACGGCTGCGGCCTTCTTGTCCTGCTCGAGCAGCTCGGTCACCGCCTTCAAGGCGTTGCAGTGCGAGATGATCGCGCAGCGCAGCTCCAGCAGAGCCAGCACGTCGATTCGGTCCATCGGTTGGCTTTTCTTCCGTGCCACTACCTGCCGCCTTCCTGCTGACGAAGGACTTTGCCGAGCCGTCCGCCGACGGACCACCCGTCGTATTCCCCGATGGCGTATCGAACGGCTGCGATGATCTCGGCTTGCGACACCGTCGGGTCGCCGTCGAGGGTTCGCTCGTAGAAGGGCTGGCTCGCGTGAAGAGCAGCCATCACCTTTGGGCTCTTCAGCGGGTAGGCCAGAGAGAAGCGTGCGACGCGCAGCCAGGACGGCTTGCCGAAGAGCGTCTCCGCTAGCTCGGCCACCTCGCCGCCGATGATCCGGTCCGCCAAGATCTCCGGCGGCAGGCTGTAAGCGGCGTACATCGTGATCACGGACCGCGCGGCGGCATTCAGTGTCAGCATCACGCCGTCGCGAAACTCCCGCCGCTGGTGATGAAGGAAGCCGCCCAGCACGTTGCGCCACTCGTTAAGCGGATCGCTGCCGCGGACGCCGATGACGTCGACGGCGGTGTAGGTGTCCAGGATCCACATCGCTTCCCTGACGACATGGGGAAGCTGCTCTGCATGCTTGCTCATGGTGTTGTCCTCCCCGCCCCTGGTCTGTGGGGCGTGAGTCGTTGAACCTCATCCCGCCGTCGGCGGTTCTGCCTGCTGCCGGCCGTCGCACCGCACGGGTCCCGCCCAGATCCTGATCGCATGGCCGAACCGCCGGCCGTCATTTCGTCGGCCGTCGACGAAGGCAGTCGAGGGCGGCGGGTACCGCAGCGGCAGTCCGGGCCCGCCGTTTGCCTTGAGCAGTGGAGAGCGGCAGGCGACGGCGGCCGAGAACCGGCAACCGATGCAGGCTGGCATGACGCCCGGACTCGGCTCGCCCGGATCCACCGGCGCGTACAGCCGCGGATGGGGCTCGATGATCTTGTCCTCGCATTTCTTGCAGAGCAGGACGTACAAAGGCTCGGGCTGGTCCTTCTCGTCGTGCTCGCGCCAAGCACGTAGGACTGTCGCCGGCTGTGGGCCTGGGCTGTCACCAATGCGCCCGTGCCTGAGGACGCCGGCGGTGCCGCAGCCCTGACAGTGGTGCAGGTCGCGCGGCCCAGTCAGCCGCGGCATGGGTGGTGTTGTGGTTTGAGTCATCGTAAATCCTTCTCATCGGGAGGGGCGGTGCCGTCCCTCGGCGACGGCCTTCTCGTACGCGGTCGTCGTCAGTCGTTGGATGTCTCGAAAGCACGCGTCGCAGACGTCGCCGACGATGCCGATCACGCGGACGGGACCGCGGCCGCGAAGGGAACCCTTGCAACGGCCGCAGTACGCGTCCTTGTCAGCGTCCGCGTTGGAACGCTTCGACCTGGTTGGCGTCGTCGTCACGAGTGCCTCACGTTGCAGCAACCTGTCCGGATTCCGCTGCGGCGCCGAATGCCACCAGCTCGCCGACACCGGCATTCAATGCCTGCTCGAGTGAGCCGCCGCCCGAGATCACCGCGCCGTGGGCAGACTTCGCCCGTTCGACAGCCTCCCGACGCTCGACCGTCTCGATCCAGCGAGTGATTTCGGCGGCGTGCTGCTTTGCCTTAGCGCCGTAGCCGGGCTTCTTCTTGACCGACAGGAGCCAGTCGCGGACGGCGTCGACCGCAGCGTTGAGAGCCGCTGTCCGCGACGGATGCGGACCCGCAAGCTGCATGGCGTGCAGGTTCTGCTTGCTGACGGTTGCGCTGTGGCCTTCGAGCCATCGGCCGCCGACGGTGCGAGCGACGTGGATCCGCAGCCGGCCCGGGTTGTCGACGACCTTCTCGAGCGACCCGTCGACCAGGTCGCCGTCGTCGCCGAAGTTCTCGACAACGGTCGGCGGCTTGGGCAGGCGAACGATTTCGACGTCCTCGTCCGGGCCAAACACGAACGTGCGACCGTCGGCCGTCTTGCAGCGGGTCCCCTCGAGCCGCACTTCCTCCGGAGCACACTTCTGGCTGGCCTTGTCGTGCAGGCGGCGGAAGCCCCAGGTGAAGTAGCTCTCGCCACACTCCGCATCGCGCAGCGGATGAAGCCGATACACCAGCTGGCTGGTCTGCACGGCGATCGTCGTCACCGCGTACAGCTCGCCGCCGACTTGTACCGGCCGGCCGATCGTCGACTCGAAGCCGGGAGAGACCGGCGCGAACGGATCGCTTGGCACGATCTCGCCGGTCGCCGCCTCCAGGTCTTCCGGCCTGATCCCGAGCACTTCGATGGCCGTCGCCGGCGGTGGGGCGGACGGAGAGTCGTCGCGGCCGATCGCCTGCAGCCCCTTCTGCGTAATGGTGACGATGCCGCCCCGAAGCGTGACTAGGCCGAGCTGCTTCAGGCGTTTGACCCCGGCTTGGCTGAGGCCTTCAACCCTGCCCGCGGTGTTGCGGTTGCCGGATTCGAGCGCGAGGTACTCCGGCTCGCCCAAGACATCCTTGCCGACCAGCCCGAGGCCGGGCGCAGCGGCTTCGTATCGTGCACGCCTGGCAGCCGGCGTGCAGGCGGAACACAGATCTCCGGTCATGGCGTCGGGATCTTCCTCGTCAGAGACCCACGAACACGCGCCACCGGTAGCGCGGATGCAGCCGCTGCAGTCCTCCTCGGTACAGCCACACACGCGGCAGCTGACCACGCCCAGGTCGAGATCAAGCGCGCCGGCCCCGTCGTCCTCCGCATCGTCATCGCCGGCGGCGCCTTCCGCGGCCTTCGCCTTCTTGCCGCGGGGTGAGGGCTTTGAGGCCTGTGCGGACGACGCCGAGGGAAGGAAGTCCTCGAGCCGTGGCTTCGGCTTCACGTCCAGCTTCCAGCCGTCGATCAGAGCTTCGACCAGGGCGTCGGTGGAGCCGTCTTCAAACAGCGGGATCCTTCGGTCGTAGGACATGCGCGCCTTGCGATTGGCTTCCGCGGCGCGGACGGCGAGCTCCGCGGCGTCACATTTCACGAGCAGGGCGATGAGGTCTTTGTGCTTCTCAACATCCTCGTCGGTGACGTCGTACGCGTAGGCGAAGGGCTGAATGAACGTGAGCGTGGCCGCGGCCACGAACTTGGCCGGATCGTCCTGAATCGCCTTCTCCACCGCGATGCCCGACTCACGCGTCCAGGTCTCCAGTGCCTTGTCGAGCTTCTCCTTTGCCCGCTCCTCAGGCGTGAGCTTCTTGGCTGCAGCTCGGCGCGAGTGTGATTCGTCGTCGCCGGCGCGGGAAGTACCGGGCGCGTCGGACGCCTTCTCCTTCTTGGCCTCCCGCGCGACCCGGCCGGGTTTCACAAAATCAGCAGCCACCTCGCGGGCCGACGACTCGGTCGCCGGCAGGTCCTTCTTGACGATCGTCGCCACGGCCTTGTCGACGGCCTTGTTGGTCAGCGACACCTTCGCCTCGAAGCAGGAGCCCTTGAGGCAGAGCAGCTCCGGCGTCTCACGGTCGTGCTCGAAGAGCGGTTTGTCGTTGCTACTGTTGAAGGGGCAGCTCGAGCAGGGGCCGACGATCCGCTTGTCGGGCGGGAACTGCGCCTCAAGTTGCCACGGTGCGATCTTCAATGACCGCAGCCGCGAGGCTACGTCGGACTTGATCCGGTTCAGATTGCCGTGGCACGTGCCATCGTCGTGCACCAGGTTGTAGCCGGCGACGTGCTCCTGCATGCCGTGGTCGGCGAGCTTGGCGATCTCACGTGCGAACGACAGGCGGAGCCTTCCTTCAGCCACCCACTTGCGGCACTTGGCGCCCAGCCGTTGGAAGTAGAGTCGGTCGCGGACCCACTTTTCCGGCCGGCCGAGCCGCAGGGCGACTTCCTCGATCGCTGCCGGGAGCGGGCCGTAGCCGTTGCGGGTGTAACGCCCGCCGCCCAGATCGGCGGGCAGGGCGTCGATGAGCTGGGCGACGGCGACGCCTTCCTCGATCGGGTTCAAGTCGTCGCGGTCCAGGTTCTCGATGGCGCGGGCGAGCTGGATCGGGCCATAGTCGATCGAGCCGTCGGGGCGACGCGGCGCCGGTTTGATGAGGGCGGGGATGTCGGCCCACCCATTCAGCTCCGCGGCGGCACACCGGCGGAAGCCAAAGCTGAGGATGTACCGCTTCTCGCCGGCGTCCTTGTGACGGGAGATCTGCGCGCTGGTCGCGTCTGCGAAGCGGTCGAAGATCAGCACGGGCTGTTCGAGCCCGTTGACGCGGAGGGACGCCTGCAGCTCCACGATCTTCGCCTTGTTCTCCGGGCCCTCGAGCCGGTGGTTGTTGTCGTCGCGCTCGATCGCGTCCAGGCGGACGTTCGGGATACCCGGCAGCGTCGTCGGCTTGGACGTGGCGTCTGCGGGCGTCTCGGTTACACTGGACTTCGGGTTGTGATTCTTGGGCGAGGGCCTCGTTGGCACCGAGGCCTTCGCTTTTTTCTTGGTCGTCACGGTAGGCATGATGCGTCTCCTAATCTGGGCGGCCGCGTGGGCCGCCGTGTTGGTCGGTCCGTTCACGCGGCGCCGGCAACGGCCGGCTCCGGTTTGATCCACTCTGTGATTTCGGCGGCGTGCTCCTGCCAGCGGGGTGAAACGCGCGTCTTGAGGAATGCGGTGAACATCCCCTCCACCGCGGCAACGGCGTCGGCCAGCAGCTTCAATCGTTCCTCGAGCAGCGTTCGCGGTGTGTCGGCCTCGGCCACGTCCGGGAGTTTCAGTCCCGCATAGCCGAAGTTCTCGGCGTCGAGGGTAAGACTGAACTGCTCTTTCCCGACGTCCAGGATGAGTCCCGCCTTGCGCGGCACCTTTCCGACGCGAAGCGCTTCGCGGGCCTCGGCCGAGCGGGTCGGGCCGTCGCCGCGGATCGAGTCCTTCCCGGTCTGGCCGTAGGCGCAGTCCAGGTCGATCGACTTGTCGAAATAGAACGTCACCTCGCCGCTGCCCGGCACGTCGACAGATGAGGTCCCGACGTCGGCGCGATGCCAGAGCCAGACCAGGAATTCGTCGCCGAGGAAGTTCTTCGGGTCGTGCTGCTTTGAGACCCAGGGATACTCGGCTTGCTGGTCCTCTCCTTCGGGGCCGACCGCGAAGGCGGTGGGCCGGAGGTCCTCGAACTGCTTTCGCTTGGCGGCGCCGTCGACGTAGCGTTCCGCGATCGCCGCGGCCGTTTGCGGCACGAGCGTTAAGCCGAAGGTGCGCTCGAAGATCTCCGCCAGCTTTTCGAAGTTGGTGCCGCTGGCCGGCGCGTATAGCGTTCCGCGCGGCAGATCCCACAGCACAGGCAGGAGACGGCTCCGGCGGAACTTGCCGGTCTTTCGCTCGTCGTCGAGCCTGCGGTCGACTGCAGCCTTCACCTCCTTGCGCTGCAGCTTGCTGATGAAGCCCGAGGGGTTCGACTTCGCGGCGGCCGCCTCGTCGATGGCGATCAGGGCGCGGCGAACTTCGGCAGGCACCTGGTTCGTGTCGATGCGCAGCGCGAACAGCAGGTGATCGGCGTAGGCGTTGTGCCCGAAGCCGAACGAAGCGTCGTACAGGTGGCGCCCGCCGCACCACCCGTACTCAACCTCCTCGACGGGGACGGCCTCGCGCTCGGAATCGGACGGGAAACGATGCGCCGCCAGCTTGTCGAGCAGCTCCTGGTCAGGCACGCGGGACGCATCGCCGATGACGGCGAATTTTCGGAAACTGACGGATCCGGTTGCAAAGGGCATGGGTCACCTCTCAGGCCCGGGCCGGCATGACCGGCACGGCGTTATGGACGGGCAGGTGTTCAACGATCGGCGTCCCGTCGCACGCCGTCGCGCCGAACCAGACGAGCATGTGGCCGCGGAAGACGCCGCCCTGCGCGCTGTTCAGGTAGATCAGACCGACGCGTCCGTCCGGCATCCGGACGAAGTCCCGCAGGCGGTCCGTGACTTCTTCCTCGTTCATGCGGCTCCCGCAAACGTCTTGCACCGCCGCCGCGCGATGCCGCGGCTGAACGGGTTGTCCGGAATGCCCGGCAGCAGCGGAGACTCCGCACACAGCCTGGCCAGCTCGGCGGCCCGCACCCTCGCGCGGCACAGGCGGCCGGCCCGCGCGTAGAGGATCACCACGTTGACCCGCAGCAGGTCCTCGACCTGCGCGAGCCCGTCCGGCGCCGAAGGCCATGACACAGGCTGGCCGACCGTGAACGTCACGGCCGCAATCCCCGACAACGGGGGGGGGGGGGGGAATTTCGGTTTCGCATCTGCTGTTCTCACGTGACGTCCGCATGGGTCGCCTGCTCCTTTTCCTTTGCCTCGATCGCGCGGGCGATCTCGTCGAGTTCCTTCTGCAGGACCTTGTCCCCGCGCGGCGAGTCCTCATACGGGTGCGGCTTCCACGGCGTGCCGCGTGTCAGCTCGACGATCCGCTTGGCGTACGCACTGCGCTCCGCGTAGTGCGTCGAGGTGACCCTGGTGGATGGCCGCGAGTTCTTCAGGGGTGTTGCCCAGCTCCATCACCGCACCTCGCCTTCGCTGGCGTAGCCGCAGATCAGGAACGGCGGACCGTGGCCCGGGCCTGGATCCTCGTAGCACGCGCGGGTATGGACATGGGGGCTGCTGGCCGGCTCGTCTTTCATTGCCAGCTCGGCCAGCACCAGGCCCATCGTGTCGCGGATCTGCGTGGCCAGCGTCCGGAGGTCGGCTGCCGGGTCGTCGATACGTCCTAGGATGCGCAGCGCGCAGTCCTTGCAGGCGGCACGCATTTGACCGGCGGCCATCGAACGAAGAGACGCGGAAGAGGGCTGCTGTTCTTTTGTCTCTAACACTGCTTCTTCTTTCATTCAGAAATAAAAGGGGTACTTCTCTTTGCGGGGGTTGAGGGGGTTGCGGGGGTAAATTCCTCCCGGCTGTAGAAAACGAAATCGTTTCCTGTGGGCGGCGGGGAAATACCCCCGCAACCCCCGCGACCCCCGCACCAACGCTGAGTAGGCTTCACCCGGCAGGGGTATGAGCCGCGCCGTTGTTGCCGAACAGCGCATCCGCCTGCCGGCCTGCGGGCGCTCCCTCGAGCTGGTAGATGGTTCCGTTCCGGCCGCTGTCCCTGCGGATGATCCATCGCACCGAAGGGTTCAATGGGTCGGGCGTGACGGGGCGGTCGACATTGGGCGAGAGCGCTCGCCTCGCAAAGCTCGATAGGTTCCCGGTTTCTGTTCGTCCACTGAAACAACTCGAGAAGAGGTTTCGCTCCTTGGCGATCGCCGCGAGTTCTGCAGTGTTGAGCCACGCCTCCCCGCGGTCTTCCCCCCACGCGGCGACGAACTGCCGCAGCTCTTGGCCCCGCTCGTCGGCAGACCTGGCCCATGCCTCAGCGTTGGCGCGCCACGCGTGAAAGCCGTTGACGTGCATGATCCCCCCCACGCAGCGTGCCCAGGCTTCGAAGCCGCCCATTGGGCTCTTGCCCGCCGAACGGCGGCACGCCTTCCAGTTTTCGACCATGCCCAGAAGACACGCGATCACGCGCTTGCGGTTCTCGGCGACGTAGGCGCGCAGGTCCGGGTGCTTGAACCCGGTGCGCTTCTCCGGTTCGTCGTCGGCCGGCTGAAGGGTGATCGGAATGGTTCGTTTGACCAGCTCGCCAGTGGCCCGCACGTTGTTGCCGGTGGCCACGATCGTCAGGTTGTTGGGCGCGCTGATCATGCGGTTAGCGCCCAACCAGCGGCCCTTGTACGATGTGGCGGTGAGCAGCGACGCCAGGACCTTGGAGTCCAGGAACTCGCCCAGGTTGTCGAGGTGCGCGATCGTCTCGCCTTCGACCAGCAGCGAGAGGACCCGCTTGTCGACCTCGTCGTCGGAGCCGGTCATCTGCAGGGCTGCGGCGGGCTCGCCGGTGATGACGCCGCCAAAGACTTCCTCTGCGAGCTTGCTCTTGCCGGTCCGCTCGAGGCTCGCGCCGATCAGGTGCAGCGGCACGTTGCCGGTCAGTGCCGGCCGGACGATCGGCGTCAGCAGGAGGCCGACGAGGTTGTCCTTGTCGGCCGGCTCCTTGAAAGGGAAGTCGACGACGAGATCCTCGATGACCTGGCGGATCGTCTCCGTGTCGGTCTCAGGCTGCAGGCCGCGCAGGGCCGGCGGCTCGTCGTAGAACACCCCGTCCCTCCATCCCGGCGTGCACACGCGGAAGTCGCGGAGGTACACCGGATAGCGGACCAGGCGGCGGAGCTCGCGCACGCTCGGGGCGACGCTCGCCTTTTCCAACACCAGCGCGCCGTACTCCCGTTTGGCGGTCGTGAAGACGGCCCGACGGACGCCTTTTCGGTCGCGCTGAAAGCTCACGAGGCGGAGGTGCTCGTCGATGACGAGGGACATCGCGACCGCGTTGAGCTCCACGAACTTACGCGCCCCGGGCTGGCCGATGATGCGGCCGACCACGCCGGAGCTGCGGTACACCAGGTCCGCCGGCAGGCGGGAAAGGACCTGGCTGGCAAAGTCGTCGTTGCCGACGTCAAACCAGCCGCCGCTTTCGCGGCAGTGGCTGCCCGGGATCGGGACCTCCGGCTTGGACGACGGCTGCGCCGTGCCCGTGAGCGAAGACCCGCTGTTAGATCCCTGCCCGTTTCCGGCGTGGCCGTTCGGTGCACCGTTGGAACGGTGTCCGTTGCGGCCCGGGCCGGAAGACCTGCGGGCGTTCCCCTGGTACTCGGTGATGGCGGACAATGCTTCAGGCACTGGCGGCCACCTCCTTCCCTCTCGCCCCGGGGCAGGGGCGGGCCATGCGGAGCCGGTTGAGCACGTCGGCGCGATCAGCGCCGCCGGCCAGCCAGACCCGCGTGTCCTTGAATTCCGCCGGCGGGAGCAGGGACCGGACGTCCCTGCAGTAACCCGCCAGCGCAGAAGCGACCACCGGCGCGGCCTCCTGGCCGGCACGGCGCCCGAACTTGTCGGGCTGGTCGTTGTCGCCGATCACGATGCACGTGGTCGGCCGGAGCCGCGTCACCAGGGCGCGGAGGTAGTCGACGCCGGCGCGGCAGTTGGGCCGGCCGACGGCGTTGAAGTTCATCACGAGCAGCGCGGCCGCGGACGTCGGGCCTTCCGGCAGCAACAGAAGTCCGCCGCCGGCGAGGCCCTTGGGGATGAAGAGGCCCTGACCGTCGCTGCCCAGGAGCCCGTATTTGAAGCTGTCCTCGGTCCGCAGCCGGATGCCCACGGTCCGGCCGGCGCCGTCGCTCATCGGAAAAGTCCAGCAGCCGCGGCCGCGGCACTTCGTTCCCGTCGCGTGGATCTCAGCCGCGGGCGCCCAGCCGAGTCCCAGACGTCGCAGGCTGGTCACGTTGACCTGCAGCTCATCGGCCAGGCGGCGCGCAGCCTCGACGTCGACGTTGCATACCCACTGCCTGGCCAACGCCGCGAAATCCACCGTAGGCTTCGGACGTGCCGACGCCCTCGCGGCAGCCGACCAGCTCGGCAGCGGAGGCGTTGGCCGTCGGTGTGCTTGTGACCCAGCGGCGTCGTCATCGCGGCGAAGGCGGTGGAGGAAGCCTCCCTTGCTCGCCTTGAGCGACCCGCGAGATTCGCGGCCGCACCACGCCATGACGCCGTCGGGCGACACTCGGCACCAGCTGGTATGCCCGCAGATCGGGCACGGCCTGGACTTGTTGACTGCCTTCCAACTCACGCGCGGGGTTCCTCCTTGATGGTGCCGACTGCTGGAAACAGGCTGAGCGGCACGGCTGGGAGCGGACGGTTGGCCGCCTCGTGGGAAGGTTTGGTTGGCTTGGGGAGTACGGGCTTGCGACGGACTGCTCGCCGCTGCGTGACAGCCGGTTGTCCCGCCGCCGCGGCCGTCGCGGGCGATTCCTCACTAGAGCGATCCGGAGAGAGACTCGGTCGCTCGACCGTCGAATCGTTCGTCGTCCTCGTGCGCGATGTGGCGGTCGTGAAGTCGACGGCGCGGGCGTCGCGAGGCACCTCGATGGCGTCCTCGCAGCTCAGCCCGTAGTGACGCCCCAGCTCCTTGAGAAGCTTGCCGATGCTCGCCCGCGTTGGGCGATCGCCGACTGGGCGGAGCTTCACTAGGAAAACAGTGGCTGAGTCCTGGTCGTTCAAGCGGCCACCCCCTTCCTGGGCGCGGCGCTAGCGCGGCTGAAGTCGTTGAAGTCCTGGCGCGACAGGTTGCGCCCGCGGACGGCGACGATGCGCGGGCCGTCGATGCGGGCAGCCAGTGCGTCGGCTCCGATGGACCACCGCTTCATGCGACGGCCCTCGTGCGCGGAATGGATCCACGGCCGCGCCGCCGAAGCGCAGGAGTGCAGGACCCGGGGCGTAAGCTCGTGGGGCGCCCAGTCGAAGATCGTGCGAAGTCGCGTTACCTGCTCAAGCAGTTCGCAGGTCCAGAGAGGGTGACCCGCCGCGGCGAGCACGTGCATGATGCACGCGGTCATGCACGTTATGCCCGGCCATCCCAGCGAGGCGGAGCGGATCCACCGCCAGTAATTGCGGAGCTTGGAGACTTGGTCGACCACGTAGGCCGCGGCGGCGGTGTCGCCCGCGAGGGCGTGCGAGGCTTGTTCCTTCAATCGCGCGGCCAGTCGATCGGCAAAGCCGTGATGGGCGTAGACCATCCATCGCTTGCGGCGGGGGCGATCGTCATGAATCACTCGGCTGCCGAAGTCCACGGCGTACCACTGATACGGCAGCCAGGTCGTTTGGCGGCGAAGCCGTGCGGTCTCGCGGTTGCGTCGTGCGGCCGCGGCGCCGCACGCGACGTGATTGCGGCGGCTCATCTCCGGATCGAGGCGGTGATAGAGGCTGATCACCTGGCCTGGGGTGAGCAGGACCAGGTTCTGCGGATCGTCGTTCAGCAGGTCGCCGTCGGCGTGGCAGACTCTCTTCCCTTTGGGCACCGGGCCTCGGTTCTGCTCCCACCACCAGCGGGCGTACGGGATCCAGCGCGCGCCGGGCGGCCCGTCCATCCGGATCTTCACCATCCGGACCATCTGGCCGTTGCCGGCGTCGCGTTCGCGCACCGCTCCCAGCGGCGCTTCGGCGCGCGAGTATTGCGTTCGAGATGGTGCCTTTCGCTTCTTCATCAACCGTGCCGTGTCTCTAGGGGTTGCCAAGCCACCGCCGTGACGCGATCAGTCCCGCAGCGGATCGCCTTCGGCCTCGGTTTCCTCGGCCTGCTGGCGCCGGCGCAGTTCCTTCTCTTCCTCGTCGGTGACGGGGCGGACGCGGCGGTCGTTGGGATGGCCAGTGACGGGCACGCCGGCGCGGGCCCGGTTGCGGAGCTTGCGGATGTCCGCTCCCTCGAGTTCGTCGCCGGGCTCAATGGGCGCGTCAGGCCGCTGGCTGTCGTCGTAGTAGTTGTTCTGGATGATGGTGACCGGCGGCTGCATGGCCTGGGTGGTCATCAGCTTGTGCGCCTGGTTCATCACGAAGGCGGCCGCGTTCTTGTCGCCTTCCTTCGCCTTCTTCACCTGGGCGGCCATGACCTCCTTGATGTCGTCCGGCTGAATCGAGCCGGCCAGGGCATCGCGCAGCGCCGACAACCAGGGCGGGGGCTTCATCAGCTCGGCGGCCGTCGGGTTCTGCATGGGGTCCGGCGGCGTCGTTCGTGCCAGTGCCGAGCCGTGTCCGTTGCCGTTCGCCGGCGTTGGGTGTGATTGCTTGACCATTGGGTGTGACCTTTCGCCGCTCGATGTCGAGCGGCAGTGTGTAGACGTCGACGTTCCCGCCGCGGCGACCCGTTCGCGCGGCGCGGACGAGCCTGACCAGCAGGCCCCGTCGGATGAGTTGTGCGGTGTACGTCCCGCCTCCCGTGCGGCGGTTACGGCGGAGCGAGTGGCGGATTCCTTTCCATGGCATGCCGATCGCCGCGCAGATCTCCTTGCGCGTCATCGGGCCCTGGTCCCAAATCGCGGTGAGAATCTCCACTTCACGCTCGAGCAGGTCCTCGGGCCAGCCGAGGCTGATCGCCAGGTCTCGCCTTCTCGCGTCCCAGACCTTCGCGCGAAGCGCGCCGAGGTTGGCAACGCCGGCAAGCCGGCATTGCTCCAGCGTTTTCGTTGCGACCTTCCGCCTCTGTCGATCCGTCCAGCGGTTGACGGGCAGGCCGAGGTTGCGGCGTCTGCCGCTCACGCAGCTGCGCGTGATGCGGGCGCGCGGATCGGTCTGGCCGGCATTCCAGGCGTCGCTGATTTCCTCGTCACTCAGCTGCTCCGCGTGGCGGTCGTGGATGAAGTCGTCGAGCCCGCCGAGCAACCGCTTGGGTTGTCGGGCCAGGCCGAGATGCACTCTCATCTGGTAGACCGACGACAGTGTCCGCGCCCGAAGGTGCGTGAGGATCTGCGCGGGCGTGTCGCCGGCGGCGTGCCGAGCGCGCACGATCGCCAGCTCCTCGTCGGTCCAGAGGCGCCTGCAGCCGAGCCCTTTCTTCCGCGCGTACTGCTCGACGCCACGGGTGCCGCGGCCTAGGACCTTCGCCAGGACGGCAAGCCGCACGCGGCCGGCGTAGCGAGTGATGAAGGCCTCTTCCCAGGCGGACCATTTGCCTCCGCGCGTGACGCCTTTGGTGGCGAGACGGATCTCGGCACAGACGTCGGCGAGCTTCGACAGGAGCTGCAGTCGCTTCTGGTAGAGGCTCTGAACGGCCGGAGGGCGGTATCTCATGCCGCACCTCCGTGCACCGTCGGCAGGATGAGTTGACGGGACCCGTCGGCGTACCAGTCCTCGTACGGTTCGTCGTCAACCGGCTCCGTCCCGTTCCACCTCGCCGGCCACGTGTTCGCCGCGATCAGCTCCCGGATACGGCGCTCCTCCTGCGGGTTGAGGATGTCGATCTCTGGCCGGCCCGCCGCCCGTGCGGCAGCGTTAACCTCCGACTGCAGGCCGAGCACGAAGCCCAGCGCCATCCGCCGAGCGTTCAGCGTCAACGGACCCTTGCGGTTCTGATTGCGTGACAGCGTGCCATCCGCCCGCGTCTCGCCACCAACCTTGCGGAGTCGCATCCCCGGCTTTCGAAGCTCGTCCCACAGATGGCGTAGTGCCAGCAGCGGCTTCAGGTAGGCCCACTCCGGCCGCCGGACGATCCGCTCCAGCGCCCGGTCCCGGCTGGCCAGGGGACAACAGATGCAGCCCGTGCGCGCACCGACCTCAATCGCGCTTCCCTCCGCGTCGGCGTCGTAGGCCTCCGCCAGGAGTGCGGTGGGAAAGCCGTGACTGTGAAGCATCGCGTCGATGTGCCCTGAGCCGACACCGAAGAGCCAGTCCCAGACCAGGCACGTTCGGAAGTGCAGGATGGGCGCCAGCGTGTCGGTGACGCCGTCGGGACCGGACGGCACGAAATACTGATTGATGTTGTTCGCGTGCTTCCTATCCGGCGTCAGGTGCAGCCAACCTTGCCCGCACTCCGCTCCATCCCTTCCGCAGGCGACGGCAATCGTCTGGTCGCGGCTGACAGACTCTCCGAGCCGCACACCGGTGAGCATCAAGACCTTCTCCCCAGCCTCGGCCCGCGTCGCGGCCAGCGCCGCCTCCATTGGCTCGATCTTCATTTGCGCCGTGCACCACCTGAAATCGTTCTTCGGCGGCGGCACACCCCGGCCGAGCATGTAGACGAAGAACCGGTCGTCGAGCTCGGACATCACGGTCTGGACGTCGAATCCCCTGCGGCGAAGCTCGGCCATGATCTCGACGGCCGAGAGAGCCAGCGGCGGCAACTCAAGCCGCGTGTCCGCGTAGAAGATCCGCAACGACTTAGGTCGGGGCACGTGTCCGCGCTCCACCAGTCGGACGACGAGGGTCAGCAGGGCGGTCGAGTCCTTGCCGCCCGACCAGGCAAGCGACCAGTGGCGGTACCGGCTGCCGACGTCGCGGAGCTGGGCGATGGTTTCGTCGATCGCGTTGCGCATGGACATGCGCGCGCTGTCGTAAAGAGTGGGCTGCCGGCTCATCCCGGCCTCCCGTCTTCCCGCGGGTCGAGAAGCAGCAGCCCGGCGACGTGATCGGGGCTGATGCGGCGGGCGGCGATCAGATCGTTGACCCGCTCGATGGCGCGGCGGAGCTGCTCGGGCGTGGGCGGCGCGCTCCCTTTTGCGCTACCCACTGGCGTGCCGTCTTCGGTAAGGTCTTGTTCCGGACGATGCTTATAGTGTTTGGATCGGCGGTCTACGGAACCGCAGGTTGGAGGTTCGAGCCCTCCTGGCTGCATTTTCCCTTCAAAAACTGGATGATGGCCAATCGGACGGGGGCTGAGCCGAGGATTTCCTCATGCGCGCAAGAGCATTCCTGGTGATGGCGCTCCTTCTGCACGCCACGCCCATGCTTGCGTTCGGTGCCGCAGTCAGGGTCGAGCGCCCAACCGTGACTTTGCTGCGCGTTCCCGACGGCGGCATTCAGCCGCAGGCGCAGGTTGATGGGCAGGGACGCATCCATCTGATTTATGCCAAGGGAGATCCGCAGCATACGGACATCGAGTACGTCTTTTCGAGCGACGGCGGCAAGAGTTTTTCCAACCCATTGCGGGTGAATGACAAGCCGGGCAGTGCGATTGCGACGGGAACGGTGCGTGGGGCGCAGCTTGCAGTCGGCCGGGAGGGGCATGTGCACGTGGCGTGGATGGGCGCGTCGGGGATCGAACCAAAGGGGCCGGGCGGCGCGACGCCGATGCTGTATACGCGTCTGAACGACGCGGGCGATGCGTTCGAGCCGCAGCGAAATCTGATCTCCGCGCACCCGGGCCTGGACGGAGGCGGATCGATCGCGGCCGACCCGGAGGGAAATGTATACGTCATCTGGGGCGGCATAGGCGACGCCAAGGGTGAAGCGTCACGAATGATCTATCTCGCGCGCTCGCGCGACGATGGCAAGACTTTCGACACGGAGCGCGCAATCCTTCCCGCGAAGACCGGAGTCTGCGCCTGCTGCGGCATGCGCGTCAGCGCGGCCGGCGGGCATGTCTTCGTCGCCTATCGCGCCGCGATCGAGAACGTCAATCGCAACATGAAACTCCTCCGCTCGGACGACAAGGGCAACACCTTCCGTGAAGTGGCCGACGACCCGTGGCGCATTGCGGCGTGCGTCATGAGCACGACCACTCTGGCGCAGACTTCCGACGACGGAGTGCTTGTCGCTTGGGAGGCACAAGAGCAGATCCATACCATTCGCGCGCTCGCTGACGGCAACCATTACAGTGCCGTCCCCGGCCCGGCGGGGAAGCGAAAGCATCCGTCGGTGGCCGCGGATCCGAAAGGCCGCTACGTAGTCGCCTGGGCCGAGGGAACGGGCTGGAATAAGGGAGGAGCCGTCGCGTGGCAGGCGTTCGAGGCCGATGGCACTCCGATCAATGGTGCTGATGGAAGGAAAGATGGGCTTCCCACCTGGAGCATGCCCGCAGTCGTCTGCGCGGGTGAGGGGAAGTTCGCCGTCATTTATTGATTGGTGATGCGCTCAGATCGTCCGTCGGAAAAATCGCGAGCAAGCTCGCGGCTGCACGGGCGTGTATGATCGTGACCTGATGAAACCGTACTTCCTCCGCCGTTCGACGTGGGTTCCCTGGCTGTGGGCCATTGGGGTGATCGTCGTGGTCGCGGCGGCAGGGTTTTTCACACGTCGGTATATCGCGCCCGACCTCTCGTCGCCCGGCGCGCCTGATCCCACCACGCAAACCTCCCCGCCGCGACTTACTGCCGGACACGATTACTATCTGCACGTGAAGCTCATCGAGGTGAGCGAGCGCCGCCCCGACGGGAAGGCGTGGGACCGGGTTGATGACTCGGGGCCGGACCTGAGGTTCTCCCTCACCTGGCAGGGCAATGTGATCTGGAACGCGCCGGAAAAATCGAACACGCTCATCGGCAGTTGGGATCTCCTGAAGGTGGATTTGAAGCAGATCCTGACCTCCGGTGGGCAAGCAGATCTGGAAAACGCCATCAACGCGCCGCTGATCCATTACGAAAAGGGCGGAACGGTCGAACTCAAGGTGTGGGACGTCGACCCCGTCGGTTCCGACTCGGCCGGCTCGCTGACGTTCAATCTTGACGACCTGCAGCCCGGGGAAAATACACTCCGTCCGGTCGCCAGCGGCACGTCCGCAATCCGGCGCGTCGTTGTCGCGCTGATCGACCGAAAGACCAGCGTGCCGGAGTTGATGGAGATGATCTCGAAACGCTAGTTACTCACCACCAACTGCGGCTTGTTCGTCGCCGCCTCACGCGAGTTGAAGACCAGGGCCGGGGCGGTCGCGCCGGGGCTGCGGATCAAGATGGAAATCGTCTTCACGCCTGCCGCCAGGGCGCTCTGCACATAGGCGGTGATGTCCAGTTCGTAGTACTGCCCGGTCGAGTTCTTCACCGTCACGCTGCCGAGCTTCGTCGTCGGCGATGCCGCGGGCCGGTTGTTCCACGTCAGCGTGCTTTCCTGCCAGGTGGTGCTGGTGCCGTAGATGTCGACGTTAAGGTTGGCTTCGCGGTCGTCCTGCAGCGCGCCGAACAGCCGCAGCTTGGCCGAGGCGGCGGTGCCGGTGAAGGCGCTGATGTCGAACTTCATGTAGGCTTCGCGATTGAAACCCGCGTTAGGCGATTGCTTCACAAAGAGCGGATTCGCGGTGCCGAAATTTGCGCCGGCGGTCGAGCCGTCTTGCACGTAGGCGTCGGCCGTGGGCGTGTAGGTCTGCGGAGTCGGCGTCGGTGTGGGCGTTGGAGTTGGCGTCGGAGTTGCGGCGTTGACGACGATGCTCACGTCGTCGCTCGCCGAGAGTGCGCTATCGCTTGCCGAGAGCCGCAGGACGTATGTGCCGGCCGAGCTGAAGGTGGCGGTGGTGCTCGTCTGCGACGCGTTGCCGAAGATCACCGTGCCAGGGCCGCTGAACTTGGTCCACGTCGAGGTGAGTGAGCCGCCCGCGGGGAGCAGATCGTCGGTCACCAGCCCGGTGAGGCTGGCCGTGGCGGGCAGCGTGATCGTCTGATCGATTCCCGCATTCACGACCGGCGCCTGGTTGACCGGCGTGTTGCCGGCCGGGGTGACGACAAGCTGCGGCTTGTTGGTCGATTCACGCGAGCCGAATCCGCTGAACGGGCTGGACGTGTTCGCATTGCGCAACAGGAAAGACACGACCTTTCGTCCGGCCGTCAACTCCGCCTGGACGAAGGCGGTGACGTCCAGTTCGTAATACTGGCCGGCCGCGTTGGCGACTATCACCGAGCCGCGCTTGGTTCCCGCGGCGGGTTTGTTGTTGTACGTGATGCCCGTTTCGGTCCAGGTCGTGGTGGTGTCGTAGACGTCGGTCGTGAGGTTCGTCTCGCGCGTATCCTGCAGATACCCGTAGAGTCGCAGCTTCACGGAGGATGCAGAGCCACTGAAGGATGAAAGGTCGAACTTCACGAACCCGTCGCGGTTGAAGCCGGCACTGCTCGACTTCTTCACCAGGATGTCGACAGTCGTACCGAAGTTGTTGCCGGCCGTCGTTCCGTCCTGCACATAGGCGTCGGCCGTCGACGCGAAGGTTTGCGGAGTCCCCGTCGGGGTGGGCGTCGGAGTCGGTGTGGGAGAAGGATTGACGAGAATGCTCACGTCGTCAGTCGCCGAGAGCGTGCCGTCGCTGGCGGTCAGGCGCAGGACGTAAGTGCCCGGCGTGCTGAAAGAGGCGGTGGTGCCCAGCAGGGCCGCATTTCCGAACGTGACCGTGCCCGGGCCGCTGAACTGGGTCCAACCGGTGACGAGCGTGCTGCCTGTGGGCAGGCCGTCGTCGCTCGCGAGGCCGGCGAGGATGGCGCTATTTGGAGCAGTGATCGTCTGATCCACGCCGGCGTTGGCGCTGGGAGCTTGGTTGACGGGCACTGCGGGACTGACGACGACCGTCATGTCATCGGTGGTCGAGAGCGTTCCGTCGGACGACGTGAGCCGCAGCACGTATGTGCCCGCTGTCGAGAAGGTGGCGGTCGTGTTCAGCGCGGCAGCGTTGCCGAACGTGACCGTGCCCGGGCCGCTGAAGCGAGTCCACGTCGTGGTGAGCGTGCTTCCGGTGGGGAGGTTGTCGTCGGTGGCCAAACCCGCGAGGGCGGCCGTTGCGGGAAGAGTGATCGCCTGGTCCGCCCCGGCGTTGGCGGTCGGGGCCTGGTTCGTTGGCGGCTGCGTGACCGTGCTGGTTGTGACGATCAACTGCGAGGCGCTCGCTCCCGACTCCTTCGAGTTAAAGCCCGAGAACGGGCTGGCGGACACGGGGTTGCGCAGCAGGAAGGCGATCGAGTTCTGTCCCGCAGCGCGGGCGGCCTGCGCGTAAGCGGTGACGTCGATGTCGTAATAGTTGGGTGCCGACGATTCCACCGTTACGCTGCCGAGCTTTGCGCCCGACGCCGGGCGGTTGTTCCACGTGACGCCGGTTTCGGTCCAGGCAGCGCTGACGCCGTAAATGTCGGTGACGAGATTCGCGGCCCGGTTGTCCTGCAGGAACCCGTACAGGCGCAGCTTCACCTGCCCGAGCGTGCCGCTAAAGGAGGAAAGATCGAACTGAATCAGCCCCTCGCGCTTGAAGCCGAGGCTCGAGGATTCCTTGACGATAATGCGTGTGTCGGCGCCGAAGTTTGTGTCGGCAGAGCCCCCGTCCTGCACGTAGGTATCCGCCGACGGCGCGAGGGCGGGCCATGTCTGCTGGGCGGCGAAGGTGGCGGTGTACGTTCCGCCCGCAGCAGGGGCCAGCAGGTTGTGGCTGCGTGCGCCGCCGTCAGACCAGCTGGAGAACGCGTAATTCACCCCGTTGAGCGTCTGCGCCGGCGCGGTGATCGAGAGATTGCCGTTGGCGATGGTCGTCACGACGGCCGGCGTCACGTAAGACGTCGAGCCGATAGCGATGGTCAGGCCGGACGGGACGGTATTGAAGTTCAATGTCGTCGTCTGCGGCGACAAGATAATCGAGGTGCTCGCGCTGACGCCTGATGAGTCGGTTGCGGTGAGACGCAGCATCAGGCGCGAGGGGTACTCGTGGTCCGGCGCGACGAACGAACCGCTCGAAACGCCGACGAACTCCTGCATCTTATGCTGGTGCGAGTTGGATGGGTCGATCAGGTTGTCGTGAAGCAGGATCAGCTCCCACTTCAGCTTCGACGCCGCCAGCGTGCCGTCCTGCCCGTCGGTTGCGGAGCCGGAGAAGTTGATCGTATCGCCGACTTTCCACTTCAGGTCTGCAAGGGGCGTCGTGATCGCCGGTACCGGAGCAGTGTTGCCCGGCGTGATGACGATCTGCTCGATGTCGCTCGCGCCGGCGAGGTCGGTCACTTTCACTTTCACCGTCACGTTGCCGGCCGTGGTGTAGGTGCGGCTGGGCGCAATGGCGGTCGAGTCGTTGAACTGACCGTCGCCATCCAGGTCCCAAGCATATGAAAGTGAGTCGTCCGCGTCCGGATCGCTGCTGGCGGCGGCGCTGAAGTTGACCGTCAGGGGCAGCAGGCCGTTCGTCGGCGTGGCAGTAACGGCTGCGCTGGGGGCGCGATTGACAAGCGCGCCCGTGTACTGGAAGCGGCTCACGGTACCCGCAAGAATATCGACGGTGTAGAGATTCCCATCCGGGCCTTGTGAGACGTCGACCGCCGCCACGCCCGGCTGGAAGACCTGGCGCGTCGAGACGTCCGGGAGACCGTCCGGCCCGGCGTACATGACGTAGATCGTCTGGCGGGCGTAATCGGCGAAAAAGAGTGCCTTGTCGAAGGCGGCCGGATAATCCCCCTTCGAGCCTTCGTAGAAGGCCAGACCCGAGGTGCTCGACCCGCCGGTCGGCTCGCCCGATCCCGCCACGACCGGGTCGGCGTGCTCGTAGGCCAGATAAGGTTCGACGACGGCCGACGGACCTTTTGCGTAGAGGCCTTCGAGGAGCGGAAGGTCGAGCGCGTCATAACCTTCCTGGCGTCCCTTTCCTTCGTAGGCGGGCCAACCAAAGTTGTCGACGACGCCGTCGTTCGGGTCCTTGATCCGGTTGATCTCTTCCCAGCGAATCCATCCCACGTCGCCGACCCACACTTCATTGGTGCCGGGTCGGATCGTGAAACGGAACGGGTTACGCAGGCCGTTGGCGATGATGCGTTTGGCATTGGCGTCGCCGGGTGTATTGGGATTGGTCGGCCACGCGGCGCCGGTGGCGGGGTCGATGCGAATGACGGAGCCATCGAGGGTCGTCGGGTCGCCGGGGCTCAGGATGTCCTGGCTGCGGAGCGCGCCGCCTTCGTTGGCAGGGTCGCCGGTAAACGGAACGGATGCCTGCGGGATGGGAACTTGTCCGTAGTCGGCGAAGTCAAAGCTCGCGCCGTCGCCGGCGCTCGCATAGAGCGCACCTTCGGGACCGAAGGCAATGCTGCCGATCGAGTGGCTGGGGAACTGCTGCGCCCAGTCGTGGATCAGCACCAACTCCGAGCCGGAAACCATCTTGTTGTCCGCGCCGACCGTGACGCGCACGAGCTTGCCGCTGATCACGGCGCCGGTGTCCGTCGCGTTGGGGCCAGGGTCGACTTCGGTGGTATCCGTACCATACTTCGGCGCGTTATCCGCGGTGACGTCGCCGTCGTACGAGTAGAGCATGTACAGGTAGCCGTTGGTCTCGAAATTCGGATCGAGCGCCATTCCGAGCAGGCCGCGGTCCCAGAAATTGTGAACCTGCTTGCGAATGTCGAGGACGACGGTGGGTGTGCTGTCGGAGAGGCTGTCGAATTCCTTGACCACCCCCGCGCGCTCTGCGACGAAGATGCGCCCGCCGGGTGCGAACTTGACGGTGGTGGGGGACGTCAGGCCGCTGAAGACGCTCGTGAGAGTGAACGTCGGCTTGCCGGTCGAGAAGGACCAACTGAAATCGGCGCCGAGCCAGTTGCCGGCCGGGTCCTTTACGCCGGTGGCGCCGCCCGCCACGCGGACATAGTAGGCGTTGTTACTCGCGACGAGGCTTGAAGACGGGGTGAGCGTTGCGGTACGCGTTGTGGCGTTGTAAGTGACCGTCGCGGGGACGATCGCACTGGTGGAGTCGCGCAATTCGAAGTTGCTCGAACTGACGGTAGAGGGATCTACGTCTTCCGAAAAAGTGACTGTGACCTTCGTCGTCCGGGAAACGTTGGTCGCGCCGTTACTCGGTGAAGTCGCGCTGACCGCGAGCGTAGTGCTGGCCCCGGGGGCAACGCCGGTCGTCTGCTGGGCGAGCGGAACGATGGTGGAGGTCGACATCGTTCCGGCGAGCGGTTGCGAGACGTGACCCTGCGGCACGCCCACCGGGCCCATGCCGAAATAGATCGAGTAGGGATCGTTGTAATTGACGGCGGCGGGAACGGTCGTGTGTTCGTGGCCGGCGTGGAGAAACACGCGCGACTCCAAACGCTCCACGACGCGCTCCGTGGCGTGAGTCAGAGCGTCCCGCCCGACCTTTCGGACGGCAACTTTGCTTTGATATCCGCGCAGCATCTCCGTAGCCCCTTCCCAAACAACAGCCCAGTGGATCTGAATCGAGAAACAGCAGCGTCAAACGTCGGTGGCGGCGCGAGCGCGGCGCCAGCGGGTCGGCACGCGGCGTCATTCTGGAAACTTGGCCCGGCGAGTTCAACGAACTTCAGGTGAAGGCGTTCGCGGATTACCGCAGGAAGCGATAAAACAGGCAAAGCCGTACGACTGTGCGACGTGGGGAGGCGCGGATAATTACCTATCTCGCGATTCGTGCTGGAGATGTGACGTGCATTACGAATCATGACGACAGTGCCTTCTTCCATAGTGACCTGGTCGTTGCGCGCGGGGTTGCTCTGCGCGGCAGTTCTGCTCGGCGCGGGCCTGGTCGGACCCTGCATGGCGATCGAACCGTCGTTCGGAAAGCTGGACGGATGGGTGCGGCTGCTGAAGCCTTCGATGGTTCAGCCGACGCGCTATTCCGTGATCGGTGGCATCGACGCGCTGATCCGCAACGGCAGCCCGGGGATCGGGGTCCTGCTCCTCACGTTTTCCGTCATTTTCCCGGCAGTGAAGCTTGCAGCGATGGCGGGGGCGGTCTCCGCGCTGGCGGCGGGAAGACCGCCGGGCCTGCTGATGAAACTCGCTCACCACGCGGGGAAATTCAGCATGCTCGACGTCTTTGTCGCCGGGCTATTTGTGCTCGCCGTGAAGGGGCTTCCGGGGGAGACGAGAGTGACGCTCGGGTGGGGCGTTGGGGCGTTCGGAGCCTCGGTCGTGTTGAGTCTGATCATCGCGCTGCAAATCGCCCACCTCGAAAAGCGACATAGCGCTGGATGGCACGGCGCGGCATCGCCCCTTTAGCGCGACGTGTCGGTCGGTTCCGTCACTGTTTTCAACTCGTGTGAAAATTCACAAACTGGTCATTTGCGCCTATATTCAGTACATACTGAAATCTAAAGGAGTCCGAACTCATGACCACGGCGCAGCTTACGCCCCCCAGCTTCACACCCACGCCTGTGATGACCCAGCTTCGCACGGCTCAGGACCTGTTCATCCGCCGATGGGGTGAAATGGGCCAGACATGGGGGATCAACCGCACGATGGCTGAGATCCACGCGCTGCTTTACATCACCGGGCAGCCGCTCTGCACGGACGACGTGATGGAGCGCCTGAACATCAGCCGGGGGAACGCCAGCATGAGCCTGCGGGCGCTGGTGGACTGGGGCATCATCCGGCGCAACCACCGCCGCGGCGAGCGGCGCGAATATTTCGAGAGCCTTGGTGACGTCTGGGAGATGTTCTCGATCATCGCCGCCGAGCGCAAACGCCGCGAGATGGACCCCGTGCAGGAAACGATCAAGCAGTGCCAGCAGATGCTGAATGAGGCATCACTTGGGAAGGGCGCCAAGGACGAGTCGATCCAGGTCACCCGTCAGCGTCTCGAAGGAATGGGCGAGTTCATGGAAGTGACCAACAAGATCTTCGCGCAGTTCGTGAGCAATTCGAAGAGCGGGTTGAACAAAGTGGTGCGGGTGCTGTTGAAGGCGCTGTAGCACTCCCTGCCGCGCAGGGCGCCACGGGTTTTTGTCTACCACCGTGTTTGTCATCCTGAGGTACTCCGAAGGACCTCGCAGATTCCACGAGAGATCCTTCGGAGTACCTCAGGATGACGTATCACCAACCGAAAACACGTTTCGAAAATGTATGTGACCAGCGGTTGAATCTCACGGCTTCTGGAACGCCGTTTCCACCTGGTCGCTCTGGAAGCCTTCGCCGAAGCCGTTGGGGAAGATGTTGATGCTGAAACCGCTCTCGTCGTCCTGGTTGTTGTAATGCACGCGGAAGCCGAGGAAGAACTGGTCGAAGCGGCGGCGAAATTCGAGCACGCTGCTGACATTCTCCGACTGCCCGAAGTCGTAATTCTGCACCGCCACGATCGAATATTTCGGCGAGATGTCGTAGTTGACGAAAATCGTCGCGATGTTCGAGTTGAGTTCCTCGATGTATTGCATCCCCAGGAAGTAGAGCAGGTTCACATCCCGCCGGACGACCAGTCCCACCGATGCGGTCGCCAATTCATTGGTCGTGAGATTGAACTCGCTGTCGCCGATCAGCGCGGTGTTGTCACTGATACGCCACTGCGCATCCGCGTTGATCGAGTCGCGCGGGATGCTCGCTTCCGGCAGCGATGAGAAAAACTGACCGCGGAAATTTCGCGGGGGCAGCTCGTCGCGGTCCGGCTTGTTGGTGAAGAAATTCGCTTCCAGCCCCAGCGAGAAGACGTCGACGCTCCGCCATTTCCCCGGCCCGCCACGCTTGGTCTGCCACCGCTGTCGCAGCGCGAACTGGACGGCCGACACGTCGTTGATGGCGTCGATGTCCTCGTCGTAGACGAACACTTCGCTACGGTCCACCGTCGTTCCGGCGGTGAAGACGTTGATCTCCGGCTCGATGATGTGCCGCATCCGGTGCAGATCAAACAGGCGCGATTCGACGGAGTTGTCCACCGCCCAGAAGGAAGTGTTGATCCGCGCCCCTACGCCGCCGAAAACGCGCTGCTTGGAGCCGTCGAGCGGGGAGTCGTCGTAGCCGGTGAACCGCCCGATGCCGTAGGGGACGACACGGAACTGGCCTAGACTGAACGGGTAATCGACTTCCTGGCGGAAGTCGCCGCGGAGAGTGGTGTCGTCGTTGGTGCCGGTGGTGCCGAGGGATGGGATGCCGGGCTCCAGAACGCCGTCGAGGAACCCCTGGTCGCGGAGGCTCGCGCCCGTCTGGTTGAAGCGAAGGAGTGAGACCTTGTTGTCGCTGAAGAAGGTGAGACGGTCGTCCAGAATGCTGTCCCCGATGCGGTGGTAGCCGATCTCGGGAAGGCGCTCGATCTCGAACTGCTCCTGCAGCATGTTCGACGTCGTCACCAGGTTGTTCGGCTGCGCCTGCACGAGCAACGTGAACGCTTCGGTCTCCTGCTGGTGTTTCAGGTACGCCATCAGGTCGCGTGGCGGGCCGTTGTTGAAGTCGCGCTCGAACCATTCTTCGAGGAATGTCGGATCGGAGACGTAGCCCGCGCGAACCTGCGCCTGCCAGTCGTTGGGAAAAAAGTGCTGGTGCTGCCAGAGGGCTTGGCCGCGCATCTCGACAGGCTCATCGACGCGCGTGTCGAGCCGGCCGAAGGAGTCGTAGCCGTGGTCGTAGACGAAGTAGGAGTCGAACTCGCCCTCGAAACTCCACCGTTCCTTGGCGGGGTCGGTCAGCATCCCGCCGCGATAGGTGCCGCTCACACCACCGGCCGGCCCGCGATCGCCGAAGTAGTCGAGCCGCAGTTCGGCGTCGAGATCTTTCGGGCGCGGCTGGCCGAGGACTTCAGCCAGACCCCAGGCGGTACGGACGCCCACGCCAAAGCGCGTTGAATTTTCCACCCCCGCGCCGCGGAGCGGGAAGCCGCGCTCCGTGATCTCGCCACCGGCCTTGGGCCAATAGAAGAGCGGCGCGCCGAACAGATGGAATGTCGAGTTGTCGGCCGAGAAGGTGATCAGGTTGCCGTAGCGCGGATCGCCCGTGTCGCGGGCCCGCATGTAAATCTTGTCGGCGGCGATGCTGTACGACGGCAGGGCGAACTGGCTCGTGCTGAGTTCCACATCTTTCGCGTCATATTCGCCCAGCGAGAGCTGGCGAATCCTGTCGGCGCGAACCATCACCGGGATCTGCAACTCCGGCTCGATCGTGTGAAGCACCGCATTGGTCAGCACCGCGCGATCGGTGACGAAATCATAATAGACCCGCCGCGCATTTAGACGCTGTTCGCCCATCGCGCCGGCCGGCGTGTAGACGACGCGCACGTCGCCTTCGAGATACGCGCCAACGATCGCATCCTGGATGCGCTTCATCTTCGAAGCGTTTTCCTGCACATCGCGAACGCTATCCAACGGCGTGAAGAGAACCGCCTTCTCCGCTTGCAACTCCAGCAGTTCATCCGCGCCTGCGGGTGTGGTGCGATGCTGGATCAGCGTCACGCCGCGGGTCAGGACGAGAGCGACCTTGCCGTCAGTCGTCTGCGAGGTCTCGATGTTTGCCGCCTGAAACGTGACGGGAGGGATGGCCTTCGTGGGTTTGGTCGCCGCCGTGACGGGCTTGGTCGTTGAGGGCTTCGTAGCGGAAGGGCGTGTCGTGGCCACCGCGACCGGACCGGTCTGCGGGCCCGGCTTCACCGGAGTGACGGGGCGTGAGGTCGCGACGGGCGGCCTCGGGAATACCGCGGGCCCGCGCCCCTGTTCACGGATCTCCGACGCACTTTTGTACAGGGGCGAACCGCTCCGATCGACGGTCAGGCGCTCATCGGCGGTGATGCGGATCGCGCCGCGGACGGTGGCCGTGACGTACAGCCGCGGCGCGGTACGCGTCGCCTCTTTCTGTTCGACCGACGCATCGCCGATGAGCACCACTTCCGCATGGCGCTGCTCCTGGGCCTGCGGATCATCACTCAGCCAGAGGACCGCCTGCTTCGCCTTAAGGGTCGCCAGGTCGAGTTCGATGACGACCGGCCCTTCCACCTGCACGATGCCCACGCCGTTATCCATCCAGGTGGAGGCGGCCTTCCCTGTGATCGATAGTTTTTCGCTGGGCTGGTTCTGGGCGAATGCAGGCGAGGAATGGACGGCAAGCAGGAGTGCGAGTGCGATCCAACCGATGGCTACGCCACGAACACGCACGCACCGACTCCTTCCGCTGGTCTTCTAATTTTCCGGCATCGGCCCAACGTGCTGCGACGCAAGCCGCGAGAGTGGTTCGCATTATAGAAGTGGGGGAGAGAGCGTCAATTGCGGCTGAGCTTACTTGTCACTTGTCACTTGTCACTTGTCACTTGTCACTTGTCATTCGCGGGGCACCGAATCTTGAAGTGCGTGGCCAGGACCGCATTTTTTTCACTCGGTTCTTGCAGCGACCTTCAGCGTGGCGACGCCCCGCAAGTGACCAGTGACAAGTGACCGAGCACGGCCTCGGGTTTGCATTCCTGCGTTGTTAAACGAAAGGAGCATCCTGTGGCAAACGAAACCGGACAGAAGAAGGACATGACGTCGTGGCGGCCCGGCAGCGAGGCGGGGGACGCGAAAAAGATTGAGGCCGGCGGAGATTTTGGAGTGCCTGCCGGCAGCGGCCCGAGCCTTGAGCGCGATTATGTTTCGGAGAACACCAAGCGCGCCGATCCCGGCGGCGCACCGGCACGCTCCGGCGATCTCACGGGAGGCGACTCGGCACGCGAAACCGGCGCAGGCGCCAACGCCTCCGGCCCCGGCGCGAGCAGTGGCGGAGATCTCGATCCCGATTTCGTCGGCGTGGCAGGCGGCTCGGGAATCGCTCAGTCGCCGCCGGGCGGACGAGTCGGGGCGGATGCCAGCGATGGTTCCTCAGACGAATTCGCCAGCGGCGGGCACGCGCAGGGCCATAATCAACAAGTCGGCAAATCGCGAAAAGTGAACCCCGGCTCAGTCGAGTCGCGCGCGGACGACGTCTCCACATCGCCACATGGTCAAGGTGGGGCAGCGGTCACCAATCCGGCAGCCCGCAACGACAATTCCTTCGCCGGAGAAGTCAGCATGGGAGAGGCGGCCGGTGAGGACAATCCGGCGTCGCCCTCCAGTGACGATGCCGCTTAAAACGCGCAAAATGCCATGCGTTACGCCTTTCGCGGACGCGCAACGCATGGCGTTGCGGGTGTTGGTCGTGTTGCCGGGAGTGCGTTTACGCCTTCGCGAACGCCCGTTTCCCCGGATCGGCGGCTCCGTCGCTCTTCGCACGCCCGTTGGCGGCCAAGTGTTCGAGGGTGAGGAACGCAGTCTCGATTTGATCGCTCACGCCGGCGGTCTTCGCCAACAGCTCCGCCGTCTGCGGCGTGGCGCTCAGCGCCGCCAGCACTTTCCCTTGAAGATCCAGCACCGCCGCCGCCGCCTTTTTGCCGGCTTCGACGCCGGGCTGGTGGTAGGCGTTGATGTTGATCAGCGTGGCGTAGAAGCCGACCGCGCGTTCGAAGAGGGCGATCAGCGCACCGACGGTTCGCGCGTTGACCTGTGGAATCGTGATCGTCATCGACTGGCGGTCGTTGTCGTAGAGTGCCGCCCGGGTTCCGAGCAGGAAGCCGTGCAGGTAGTCGCCTGAGGTCGCGCCCGGGTCGACCTGCAGCGGCGAGCCGCCGTCTTCGAGCACGCGGATGAAGGTGGCGAAGAAGTTGTTCACGCCGTCGCGAAGCTGCTGCACGTAGGCGTGCTGATCGGTCGAGCCTTTGTTGCCGTAGACGCTGATTCCCTGGTCGACGCGCTTGCCGTTCAGGTCATCGCGCTTGCCGAGCGATTCCATCACGAGCTGTTGCAAATACCGGCTGAAAAGTAGCAGCCGATCCTTATACGGCAGAACGACCATGTCCTTCTGCCCTTTACCGCCGGTGGCATAGTGCCACATGAGCGCCAAGAGGGCGGCAGGATTCTTGCGAGTCTCCTTCGAGCGCGTCGCGGCGTCGGTATCGGCGGCGCCTGAGAGGAGGCCGTCAATGTCGAGGCCTTGCAGCGCAGCCGGCAGCAGACCGACGGCCGACAACTCACTCGTGCGGCCGCCGACCCAGTCGAACATTTCGAAGGTCTTGAGGAATCCTTCCTTCGATGCGTGCTGATCCATCTTCGAGCCGGGCATGGTGATCGCGACGGCGTGCCTGGCGAAATCGAGCCCCGCCTTCTTATAGGCCTCCGCCACGACGAGCATCCCGTTGCGCGTCTCCGGCGTGCCGCCGCTCTTGCTGGTGACGATCGTGAGCGTCTCACCGAGCTTGCCGTCGAGCGTCTTCAACACGCGAGCGATGCCATCCGGATCGGTGTTGTCGACAAACGCAACCTGCATCGCATCCTTGCCCGGCCGCCCGAGTGCATCATGCGCGAACTGAGGTCCGAGCGCCGAACCGCCGATGCCGACGGAAAGCACGGTCGTAAACTTCGGCTTCGTCGGCGGCTTGATCGTGCCGCCATGCACGGCCTTGGTGAACGCGTGAATGTCCGCCACGCCTTTGCGGATGGCGTCCGCGATCTCCTTCGTCGGCGACAGATCGGCATTGCGCAACCAGTAATGGCCGACCATGCGCTTCTCGTCCGGATTGGCGATCGCGCCCTTCTCCAGCGCATCCATGTCGGCATACGCCTTCTGAATGGCCGGCTCCATCTTCGCGAGGAAGCCGGCGTCAAAAGTCATCCGGCTGATGTCCAGCGACAAGCCGACGGCGGGGATCGTGCTCAGAAATTCACGGTAACGGGACCAGAGTTCGTTTGCGTTCATGAATAGTTTTGCTCCGGGGCGTTAATTCGCCGATTCGCGCGCGTTTGTCCAGTTCGTGCCGAATTCGGTTACGCTACTTCCCCCATATTGAAAGGGGCGTTGCGATGGGATTCCTGGACGACGAGAAGAAGCGCTACGAGAAGTTGAAGCCGCTGTTGTTTTCTGTGGGTGCCCAAGCTGCGGGCACATACCGTAATGCGGGACGGCCGTTCTGTCTTGCCGACGGGTGTTCCGCTGAAAATCTGCACGAGAGTTTGAGAAAGGACGCAGTCGATTACTTTCGCGCATGCGCGATTCCGTGGCATGACGGGCTTTTGGAGGAGTTAAACAAGGAGCAGCCCCGATCGCTCCCGAGCAATCACCTTTGCTGCTCACAGACCGCGTGCGTAAACGCGTTGGCTCCGATGATGCGCGACCCCAAACTGTTGCGGAGCGTCTTCAGCATCTTCCTCCCGGAACTGGCAGAGCCTCTGCCGATGGACCGGGACCAGCTGCTGCCGGATGGAACCCGCCCTTACCTCTCATTCGAGTGGATCGGCACTCAGCCCTACCTGAGCGAAGGGAACCGAGGAACGCGCGGCGCCAATGCGACGAGCGCCTATTTCGCGTTTCGATTTCGGCGGTACGACAGGCGCATTCATCTGGTGCTTGGCGAGTGGAAGTACACCGAGAGCTATGGCGCAAAGGCCTCCCCTGCTCCTGGCGACGCCAAGCGCCAAAGCAATTATCGCGACGACTTTGCAAAATGGAGCGCCAATCGCTCAGGCCTGCCCCCGTACGAGGCGTTCTTCGTGGATCCGTTCTACCAGTTGATGAGGCTTACGCTGCTCGCGCGGGCGATGCAGGACGCGCGACGGTCGGGCGATGGAGAGATGAACGCCCATGTCGTCAGCGTCGTTCACGTATCGCCGGACGCCAATCGGCAGTTCGCGGAGACATTTACCGCACCGGTATTCAGGCCGTTTGGTCGAACGGTCACTCAGGCGTGGAATCACGTCGTCGCCGACGGGTCTTTCAAGCCGATCTCTAGCGAAGGTCTGCTTACAGCGATCGAAGCGTGCGCGAATGACGAGCACGCGTCGTGGGCGCGGTGGCTCCTAACTCGATACGGCTGGTGGCGTTGAGCCCGCGCAAAGCTTTGATGTGAGACTCACACCGTGACCCGGTTCGCGGGTAAAAGGGCGGACATGGTCACACGACTACCCGGTAGGAGTGCACTGCTGATTTACTTCGCGTGGTCGTTCCTTGCCAGCGATGCGCTCCGTGCCGCCAACCCTCCTCCGCTCACTCCCGAAGAAACCGTCAAAACCTTCACCCTTGCCCCCGGCTTCCGCGCCACGGTTTTTGCCGGCGAATCGGATGTGCATCAGCCGATTGGAATGGTGATTGATGATCGCGGGCGCATCTGGGTGGCCGAAAGCGATTCGTATCCGGACTGGAAGGAGGAGGGGACAGATCGGATCGTCGTGTTCGAAGATGTGGACGGGGATGGGCACTTCGACAAGCGCACGGTGTTCTACGACAAGCTGAATTACGTCACCGGCCTCGAAGTCGGTTTCGGCGGTGTGTTCGTCATTTCGGCACCGAGCCTCCTGTTCATTCCGGATAAGAATCACGACGACGTGCCGGACGGGCCGCCGGAGGTGTTGCTGGATGGGTTCGGGCATCAGGGCGTGCACAATCTTGTCAACGGCGGCGTGTGGGGGCCGGACGGGTGGCTCTATGCGGGGCACGGCGGGTCGTCCTGGGGATACATCGGCAAGCCGGGCGCGCCTGATTCGCAGCGCACTTTTTACGACGGCGGCATCTGGCGCTATCACCCGGTGAAGAAGATCTTCGAGTCGTTCATGGAGGGAACGACCAATCCGTGGGGCCAGGATTTTGACGAATATGGCGAGATGTTCATCTCGAACTCGGTGACGCCGCACTTTTATCACGTCATCCAAGGCTCGCATGTCGAGCGGCGGCGATTCAGTCCGCTCAGCAAATACGCGTACGGCGTCATTCCCGAGGCGGCGGACCACAAGCATTACGTGGGCGGCGAGTGGAACAAATCGGGCGGCGGCAAGCCGGAACAGATCGCCGTCGGCGGGGGGCACGCGCACTCGGGTTGCATGATCTACTACGGCGGCACGTTCCCCGATCAATACCGCGGCGTTGCATTCATGAATAACATCCACGGCGACCGCGTGAACAACGATCTGCTTGCGCGCAAAGGCTCGGGATACACCGCATCGCACGGCACGGATTTTCTCACAGTCGGCGATCCATGGTTTCAAGGTCTGCAACTTCGATATGGGCCGGACGGGAACGTCTATCTGAGCGATTGGTACGACACCTCCGAGTGTCACACGCGCAAGCCGAGCCGGACGAATGGGCGGATTTACAAGATCACTTACAACGATGCATCGCGGGAGAAGAAATCGTCGCGTGATCCCGGACTGACTGCGATGACGGATGCGCAGCTTGTCGATTTGCAGATGAGTCCAAATGAATGGTACGCACGTCACGCCCGCCGGCTGCTGCAGGAGCGCGGGACGGGGCCGGAAGCGCGGACGAAGCTGATATCACTTCTGGAGAGTGGTCAGACCACGCCGCTTAGGTTGCGGGCGCTCTTCGCGCTTGATGCAGTCAATGGCGTGACGCACGAACTGACGCTGACACTGCTGCGCGATCCCGATGAACACGTGAGATCGTGGGCCATCCGTTTCGCGTGCGAGGACCATCATCCCGCGGCCGACGTGCTGGAGCGGATGCAGGAGATGGCGCGCGACGACGCGTCGGCCGCGGTGTGTCTGGAACTGACATCGGCGGCGCAGCGGATTGATGGGGAGCCGCGGTGGGCGATCCTGGAACAATTGGCACATCGCGAGGCGTTTGCCAGCGACCAGAACATTCCACTGATGGTTTGGTATGGACTGGAGCCGCTGGTGATGAAAGATCGGGCAAGAGCGCTGAAACTAGCGGCGACGGCGAAACTGCCGCACTTGCGGGAGTACGTGGCGCGGCGGATTGCGTCGGGCGGGTAATCGAAGTGTCTCGTGCGATGGCGGCAATTGGGAGCCAACCGTCATCCCGGGTCCTCAAGCGGCTTCGCCGCACCCGCGAGGGATGTAACGTTCGAGTAGTCAGGACCGCCGGCCGCTCGCTTGCGGCTTCGCACTCCGACGCGCGACGGACTGCGAAGCCGCAAGCGAACCGGCCGCGGCGGACGGTGGATTCGGCGGGCGTTCCCGCAATGCGCGGCATTTTCAGAGCAGGAGCTTGCGACGAGGGATCTCCACACGACAAGATGCGCCGTCTCCCGCGTCGAGATCCCTCAGGTCGCCTTGGCTCCCATCGGGATGACGGGTTGTGGGGGAAGCGGGAACCAATCTGGAACGCCATTGTATGCCCGACAAACTGCAAGGTATTTTCACCCCCAACCTTGTCCCGCTCGACGCGCGCGGCGACGTCAATGAGCCGGAACTGAGGCGTTACGTCGACTGGCTCATCGCCAAGGGTGTCCATGGACTGTATCCGAACGGCTCCACTGGAGAATTCACGCGCTTCTCCGTCGAGCAGCGCCGGCGGATCGTGAAGATCGTCTGCCAGCAGGCGGCCGGGCGCGTGCCGGTCCTGGCGGGGGCGGCCGAGGCGAATGTGAGTGAAACGCTGGCGGCTTGCGAGGCGTATCGCGGCTTCGGGGCGCGGGCCGTCGCGATCGTCAGCCCGTTTTACTATCGACTGTCGGCCGAAGGAGTGTACGCCTATTTCAAGGAGATTGCCGACCGAGCGCCGATTGATGTCACGCTTTACAACATCCCGATGTTCGCCAGTCCGATCGACGTGCCGACGATTACGCGTCTCGCCGAAGAGTGCCCGCGCATCGTCGGCATTAAGGATTCGTCTGGCGATATCTCCTTCATGTCACGCATGATCGCGGCGGTGCGAACGGTCCGGCCGGACTTCTCCTTCCTGACCGGGTGGGAAGCGGCGCTCGTGCCGATGCTGCTGATGGGCTGCGACGGCGGCACCCATGCCAGCAGCGGCGTCATGCCGGAAATCACGCGGCAGATTTATAATCTTTGCCGAGCGCAGCAGTGGGAGGAGGCTGTTGCGATGCAACGGAAGCTCACATCGCTGTTCGACATGATGATTGCGGCTGAATTTCCCGACGGATTTCGCGCGGGCGTTGCCGTACGCGGCTTCGACTTTGTCCGCTCCGCGCGGCCGCTCACGGAAGCGCAGCAGATGGGCCTCGCGCACCTTCGGGAGGCGCTCGCCGTGGCGATGTCGATGCTGAGAATTCTGCCCTGAATGCAAGGGGGCGACCCGACCGGGTCGCCCTCTGGTGTGCAAGGATTGCTCGATCTCGCGGCGTTAGACCACCTGTGAATCGTCCACGTACGGAACGACCACCAGTGACTCGCAGTTGCGAACGCGGACGTTGGTCAGCAACTGGCCTTCCAGCTTGCACGAATCGGTGCCGACTTGGCCGTCGATCAGCACGTAACCGGCCGGGCCGTAGGTGAAGCCGATGGGGTCCGGTGGGTCGGGAATTTCGTCCGGATCCGGCTCCTCTTCCTCGTCATCGTCGCCCGAGTCCTCCGGCGGGAAGAAGTCGAGGAGCTTGAAGTTCATCTTGTCCTTCCCGTCGCCGCCTTTCATGGTCATGGTGAGGTCACCATAGCTGGCGGGGTCGATGGAGAAGGAGAGTTCGGCCGAGACGGTGTCGTCGCCGCCCTGGCCGTCCATGTTCACGATCAGTTTGCCGGCGAGGAAGATGCCGCGCTGGTTCTCGGCGTTGCCGCCCAGGTCCAGCTTCACGTTGTCGTTGCCGTTGCCGCCGCGCAGCTCGAAGTCGAGCAGCGAATTCTCTTCGATGTCGGCCGGCCCGAAGGTGCCGTTGCGGGTGACCAGGATGGTGTCGTTGCCGTCGCCGCCGTTGACGTTGAAGACGACCACGCCGAGTGCGCGGACGTCGAAGTTCTGCAGGTCGAAGGTGTTGGTGAAGACGTCGTTCCCGGCCTGCAGATTGGCGGTGATGAAGAGACGCGCGTCTTCGATGTCGGCCGTGAGGGCAGTGGTGACCGTGTCGACGCCTGTGCCGCCGACGATGGTGACGAAGTAGTTCGATCCCTCGTTGACGGCACCGGGCGACAACAATTCGAGCTTGTTCTTGCCCGATCCCAGCTCGACCGCGATGGAAGACGACGAGCCGGTGATATCGCCGGTCATCTCGAGGTGGATGGAATCGTCGCCCGAGTTGCCGTCGATGTTCAGGTCAAACTTGCTGTGGTCGACGGCGCCGAAGCGGATGTCGGCGGTGTCGTTGCCGGTGTCGAGGTCGAAGTCGCAGTTGAGGTGCGAGTTGAAGACGCCCCCATCGTCGCCGGCGGCGAAGACCTTCATCTTGTCGTTGCCGGAGCCCATGTCGAAGAGAAGGCTGCGGTTCTGATCGTCGTAGGCGCTGGTGGCGGTGTACTCGAAGGAGTCGTCGCCCGAGGCGAGGTCGACGTCGATGGTGCCGAACGACCCGCCGGCGAAGTTCTTGATGACGTCCTTGGAATCCTGGATGTTGTTGGTGTTCTGGTCGAGCCAGAGGGTGGTGGTGCCGGCGTCAGGATTCTCGGTGATGACGACGTGCTCTTTGGAAGAGCTGCCGCGGACGCGCAGGTCGAGGGTGCCGTTGTGGTCGAAGTCGTTGACGCTGTAGGTCGCGCTTCGGCAGATGCGTGATTCGAGCGCTTCAAAGGCCGCAGCGGCGACGCGGGGGTCGCGCGGCGTGGGCCGGCGGGTGTTGGACATCCTTTGCATCCTCTCCGGAAAGAAGTCCCGCACGAACGTGATCCATAGACTGCCCGCAAGGGATACATATACCTTGCCCCGCACCCGGGATCATCGACAGGGACAGGGAAGCTATATCACGGGTCGAGTGAATAGCCAAGAAGAAATTGCGGATGAACCGGTGGAAGGGTTCGCCGCCTGGCAAAGTTGGAAAGCGTTGCGGATGACACTGGGGTGTATAAACGACCCAGGCCCGCGAAGGACGAGTCCTTCGCGGGCCTGGGAGTGAAGTTGTCAGAATTACCTACGGCGCGAACGCTCGATCAGGTGTTCGAGACGAAGGAGGTTTCGAAGTTGCGAACCGTCGGGGGCCGGACGAGACCGACAGTGAACACGTTGGCCGTGTCGGTGCCGGTCTGGCCGTCGATCAGCGGACCGTATAGGGACGGCCCGAAGAAGACGCCATTGGTGGAGGTGTCGCTGGCGTTGAAGGTGATCTTGTCAGTGTTCTGACCACCCTTGATCGAGATGTCCGCCTGCCCGCCGCCCGGGCTGTTGTTGATGTTCGGGTTATCGCCGAAGACCAGCGTGGTGACGATCGTGTCGTTGTTGTTCTGCCCGTCGACGTTCAGGACGAACTGGGCGCCCTGATCGGTGCCGGCGCGGAGGTCGATCGGGCCGCTGAGGTTGACGGTGATCTTGTCGTCACCGTTGCCGCCGCGGACGGCGAAGCTGACGAACGATTCTTCGTCGGCGTACATGCCGGCGTTGTCGGCCTTGACCAGCATCGTGTCCTTGCCGTCGCCGCCGTTCAGGTTGAAGACGGCGGTGGGGGAGTAGTAGGTCGATTCGGGGTCGGACGGGTCGGTGGCGTAGCTGGCGACGTAGAGGTTGTCGACCGAGAGGGTGACCTTGTCGTCGCCCGCGTTGGCCGCCACATCGACGAAGAGCTTGCCTTCGACGGCGGTGTTGTCGCAGTCGATCAGGATGGTGTCGAAGCTGCTGCCGGTGCTGTTGCCGCCCTTGACGTCGATATCAACCGACGAGTCTTCGGAGATGTCGGCGTTGAGGAAGACGTTGCCGGTGTTCTTGCCGCTGCCCAGGTCGAGCGCGAGCGTCACGGCCGAGGCGTAGGTGATGTTGCCGCCGTAGGCGCCGCTCGCCTTGTTCACCAGATCGCAGCTGACCAGATCGTTGCCGTCGCCGGCGGTGATGTCGACGTCGAGCTTCGAGTTGTAGACCGCATCGAACGAGACGTCGATGGTGTCGTTGCCCGAATCGCCATCGATCTGCACCGTGATATCTGAACCGGCGGTAATACCGCCCGGGATGTTCAGCGTGATCTTGTCGTTGCCGGTGTCGCCATCGAGGTGCAGGGCGCGCGGTTCGCCGATGTAGGCGGGATCGATCGGGTCGTTGGCGGTGGTGAAGGTGAGGCTGTCGTCGCCGCCCTTGAGGTCGGCGTCGAACACTTCGATCTCACCCAGGACCGGGTCGGACGGATCCGGGTAGAACCAGGTGGTGAGGTTGCCGTTGGCGAGCACGGTGGCCTGCCCGTTGGCGGGATCGTCGGTGATGACGACCGTGTCCTTCTTGCTGTCCCCGCGGATCCGCAGAGTGTTATGACCTTCGGAGTCGTTGAACTGAGTGATGGTGACACTCATGAGCTGACGGCTCTCGAGCCCTTCGATGACGGGCTTGATGCATGCAGCGAGGCGATTCGCAGTCATCGTACTACTCCTTCTATGACGCGCCCCGCGAGGCGGGAACACGCGCTGTGACGGTTACCTGCCGGGAGCACGCACGCGCTCGCACGGCGATCCGCGACAGCAGGACCCGCCCCGGCGAGGGCAGGAAAGACGACCGGCTGCAGCGGCTGTGGGTCTGAATTGTTTGACGTTGACCAGAACTGCTACGTGAAGACGGACGGCATGCTCCCCATGCCTTTCCTCCCTGCGATCGATTTCCGGCCCCAGTCGCGATGCGTAAAACCGCTTCGACCTCGACGTGTCTCCAGAAACACCTTATCGCGGAATTGAATGTAAACCGCCTTGCAATAGTGTCAACGGGGAACTTGGAATTTTAATAAGGGTCCTCTCATCCAACGCGTAACTCGACTGTGAAGATGGCGAATCTGGCGCGGATTCCCGGCAGGACGGTAAAAGGCGCGGGGAATGCGGGTAAATCATTCCGCCTGGGCAGCGCGTCGGTTTCGAAATGAACGGCCGGCGGAAGAATTCCTCCGCCGGCGGTGGAATGAATGATTCGGGTCGGACGCGCGATCCTTACGGGAGGAACGTGGTGGTGGACGACTCGAAGTTGCGGACGGTCGGGGTGATGCCCCCGAGCACGAGCGTCGCTTTGTCGGTCCCCGTTTGCCCATCAACCAACGGGCCAAAGAGCGACGGCCCGAAGACGATGCCGTTTGTCGACTGGTCGATCGCAAAGAACGAAATGTTGTCGGTGTTCTGACCCCCTTTGATCGAAACGTCCGCCTGACCACCGCCCGCGCCGGCGAGGTCGGTGAAAGCAAGCCGGGCGACGATGGTATCGTTGTTGTTCTGCCCATCGACATTCAGAACGAACTGCCCGCCTGCTTCGACGCCGACTGCGGTGCCGAAGAGGGCATTGATCTTGTCATCGCCGTTGCCGCCACGAAGCGTCATGCTGGCGAAAGCATGCTCATCGACGGCCAATCCAATTTGAAGAGCTTGGGCAGTGATCTGATCTTTGCCGTCCCCGCCGTTGACGTTGAGCACGAAGGTGGGATCCCACGGAGAATCGACGTCGAACGTGCCGACGGACAGCGCATCCAGGTTGGCCGTGATCTTGTCATCACCCGCCAGAGCGGCGACGTCAACGAAGAGTTTCCCTTCGACCGAACTGACGTTGAAGTCGAGCGTAATTGTGTCAAAGTTGGAGCCGGTGCTGTCGCCTCCCTTGACATCGACATCGAGCACGGAGTTGGCCTGAATGACGGAGTTGACTGCAACGAGCGTCGCGGTGTTCTTGCCGTTACCCAGGTCGATGGCCACGGAAACATCGGCTGCAAAGTTGGCGAATTGGGCGCCGTCGAGCAAGGTGGGCAGCGCACCGTTTACGGTGTCGTTTCCGTCGCCGCACGTCACGTCGACGTCAAGTTCCGAGCTATGCAGATCTCCGATATCGAACGAAACGGAATCGTTCCCGGAATCGCCGTCGATTTGCGCCGTGACGCTCGCGGCTTTGGTCAATCCCAGTGGCAGGCTGAAATTGATCGTGTCGTTGCCGACGTCTCCGTCCAGGTGAATGGCGCGTGTCTCGGAGTGATAGGGGTCGGCGGTGGGGGATTGAGAGAAGGAAATCGAGTCGTTCCCGCCTTTGAGATCGACGTCGATCACTTCGATTTCGCCGAGCGTCGTATCGCTTGGATCGGGATAAAACCACGTCGAAGGAACGCCGTTGGCGACCACGTTCACCTGCCCGAGGCTGTTGTCATCCAGGATGGTGACGGTGTCGTTCTTCCCGTCCCCGCGAATCCGCAGCGTGTGGTGCCCTTCGGAGTCGTCGAACTGAGTGATCGTGACGCTCATTAACTGACGGCCTTCGAGATGTTCGACGACCGGCCTGATGCACTTCGAGAGGTGCTTCGTGGACATATCGATCCTCCTTGCTTGGACGGCTCACTGCGACAAATGGATCAAGACCCGCCGCCGGGGATTATCCGGCGGCGGGCCAGAAAGTGCCCGCGTCAGATGTTGACGACGGTGGACGTTTCGAAATTGCGGACGGTCGGGGCCTGGGAGAGGCCGACGGTAAAGACGTTGGCGACGTCTTTGCTGTCGGTCTGGCCGTCGATGAGGAACGAGTAGAGCGACGGGCCGAAGATGACCTTGTTGGTCGAGTCATCGCTCGCGTTGACGGTGACCTTGTCGGCCTGCTGACCACCTTTGATCGAGATGTCCGCCTGCCCACCGCCGCCGACGAATTGAGCCACCAGGGATGCGGTAATCGGGGCCGTGACAGGGGTCAGGTCGCCGAAGTTGATCGTGGCGTTGATCGTGTCGCTGTTGTTCTGCCCGTCGACGTTGAGCACGAACTGCGAGCCGGCTTCGACGTCGGTAGCGTAAGAGAAGTCGGTCGTGAGCTTGTCATCCCCGTTGCCGCCGCGAACCGTCAGGCTGAAGAACGCGGTCTCGCCGAGGTAGAGTCCGTCGTAGTTGTAATAGCCCTGGTAATTATTGGTGACGTTGATCGTGTCCTTGCCGTCGCCACCGTTCAGGTTGATCACCACCGTGGGGGCGTAGTAGTCTTCGGCGCCGGAATCCGAGACGAACATCCCGTCTACCCGGGTGTTGACTTTGTCGTCGCCCGCGCCCGCCACGACGTCCACGAACAGCTTGCCCGAGACGCCCGTGTTTCCTAGATCGATGAGGATGTCGTCGAAGCTGCTGCCGGTGCTGTTGCCGCCTCGGAAATCCACATCCAGGACCGAGTCGGCATAAAGGCGGGTGCCGTAGCCATGGAAGTGTCCGACGTTCTTGCCGGACCCAAGGTCCACCGCGACGGTGACGTCGGAGTTGTAGTTAGGGCCGTTCCTGCCGCCGATCTCAAGGTCGTACGCGTAAACCTCGACCCGGTCGTTGCCGTCGCCGGCCGTGACGTCCAGGTCCAGCTTCGAGTCCGACGCGTCGCCCAGGCCGGCGAGAACCTTGTCGTTGCCCGAGTCGCCGTCGATCTGGACTGTGATGTCCGAACCGTTGCGCAAGTCTGCGGACAGGTCGAGATTGATCTGGTCGTCGCCGGTGTCGCCGTCGAGGTGGATGGCGCGGGTCTGGCCGTCATAGGCGCTAGCGTTCGTGAAGCTGATCGAATCCTTGCCCCCCTTGAGATCGATGTCGAAGACTTCGATGTCGCCGGTGGCGGGGTTGCTGGCGTCCGGATATGCGATGTCGAGTGGGAGCCCGCCGTTGAATCCATTGGCGGTGACGGTCGCAAGCCCCGCGCCGGGGTCGTCAACGATGGTGACCGTGTCATTCTTGCTGTCCCCGCGGATGCGTAGGGTCCAGTGCCCTTCGGAGTCCTGGAACAGCGGCGAAACAGTGACGCTCATAAGCTGGCGGCGTTCGAGGCCTTCAATGACCGGCTTGACGCACGCGGCGAGACGATTTGCATTCATTCTTCTACTCCTACCCTGGCGCGCTCTCCTTCAGAGCGACGCGACTTTGCCTGACTGGTGCACCCGGCACACACGCGCCGAGACGGCTGGCGGCAGCCAGCGCGGTTCGTTGCAGAAGCCCGCCGACAGAGTTACCGGCGGCGGGCCTGAAAGTGCCCTCGCTTAGAGGTTCACGACGCTCGACGTTTCGAAGTTGCGAACGGTCGGATTTTGCGAAAGCCCGACCGTAAAGACGTTGGCGACGTCTTTGCTGTCGGTCTGGCCGTCGATCAGGAACGCGTAGAGCGACGGGCCAAAGAGGACCTTGGTGGTTGAATTGTCGGTCGCGTTGACGGTGACCTTGTCGGCCTGCTGACCACCCTTGATGGAGATGTCCGCCTGACCACCGCCGCCTGCATTGACCTGGTCGCCGAAGACAATGGTCGTGTTAATGGTGTCGGCGTTGTTCTGACCGTCGACGTTCAGCACAAATTGACCGCCCTGGTCCTGTCCGGCTTGGATGTCGAAGTTTTCGGACAAATCGAGGGTGATCTTGTCGTCCCCGTTGCCGCCGCGAACGGTGATGCTCAGGAACGATTCGGCGCTGACGTACGTGCCTTCGTAAGTGGTACTTCCGAACTTGTTGTGGACGGTTATGTTGTCCTTGCCGTCGCCACCGTTCAGGTTGAACACCGCAACGGGGGAGTAGTAGTAGTAGCTCTCATAGTCCCCGTAGACTTTGCCGACGAGGGCGAGCCCGTCGATTAGCGCGGTGACCTTGTCGTCACCCGCGTTCGCGGTGACATCGACGAACAGTTTGCCGTTCAGGTAAACATGGCCCAAGTCCACGTTGATGTCGTCGAAGCTGCTGCCGGTGCTGTTGCCGCCCTTAAAGTCAATGTCCAGGACGGAGTCCCCCTCGACTTCGGTTCCATAGCCGTTGAACCGGCCGAGATTCTTGCCGCTGCCCAGGTCCACCGCGACGGAGACGCGGGAATCGTAGTGTGGGCCGACGGTGCCGCTGATGGTGGTGCCGTCGATGTCGACCAGCGCGTAGTCGTTTCCATCGCCGGCCGTGATGTCAATATCGAGGACGGCAGACAGGATCGAATCCACGGTAGCCGTGATCGTGTCGTTGCCCGAGTCGCCATCAATCTGGACGGTGACGTGGGAATCGACGCTGACGCCTTGCGTCAGGTCCATGTTGATGGTGTCGTCCCCGGTATCGCCGTCAAGGTGAATCGCACGCGGCTCGGCGAAGTAGGCGGTGGCGTTCGAGAAGCTGATCGAGTCCTTGCCTCCCTTCAGATCGACGTCGAAGACTTCGATCTCGCCGAAAGCGGCGTCACCAAAGTTGGGGTAAAACCAGGTCGAAGGGTTGCCGTTTGCGACCACGTCCACCTGCCCGTTGACATTGTCGTCGAAGATGGTGACGGTGTCGTTCTTGCCGTCCCCGCGGATCCGAAGGGTGTTATGCCCTTCGGAGTCGTTGAACTGTGTAATGGTGACGCTCATGAGCTGGCGCGCTTCGAGCCCTTCGATGACGGGCTTGATGCACGCCGCAAGACGATTACTGGACATACGGCTTCTCCTACCCTCGCATCCCGAAACGGGAGAGCGATTCCACTGATGACATGATCCGAAGCGCACACGCGCCGACGGATCACCACGGCGCAGGAATCCCGCCCGGCAAAGGCGCATCAGACTCCAGCGACGTGGTTCTTTTGTTTGATGAACGAGTCGCCAAGACGGCGACGGACGTGGTCCCCGGACCTTCAGTTCCCCGCTCGCGATCTTCCACCCGTTGCATGTCGCCAGGCGGCGGCACGTGCGACGGCAACAAACGTGTTATGGGACCGCAAGCTTCTGTAGCGAATCTAACTGGGGCCTAAGCGGAGTCAACAACAGAATGGAACGATTACCCGTCCGTAGAGATACGGAGGGCAACCTTGCGTTAAGTTGGGAGGAGTTCGCGGAATGGGGAGTGCGAAGTCGCGCAGTTGGCGAGACTATGCGGGCTGGATGATTACTTAGCGATGGGTGATGCTGGCGCGGGCGCCGTGACGGGCGCTTCGGTTAAGGGTTTGCTGTCCGGCGAGGGTTCCGTGGGCTTCGACCGCTTTTTGTCGTCCCCCAACTTCAACCACCAACCGCCGCGTTGCAGGCTCACGCCGTGGCGGTTCATGTCTTCATGCGGCATGCGCATCGTCGGACGCTGGATGTGCGGAACGAGCAGCACTTCGTAGAGCTCCTGGGTGCCGCTGGTGAACTTGCAAAGACCGACCTGCTCGCCCGTCCGGATGTCGATGATCGCCACGCCGCACAGAAGCTCCTTGTGCTTCTGCTGCACGGGCAATCCGCCGAACGTGTGCTTCTCGCGGATCTGGCAGAGGCCAACCAGCGCGTAGTTGCCCGCGAAGAAAAGGCCGCGCGTGTACCCCTGCATTCCGGCGACGGGGATGCGTTTTCCCGATTCCAGGTCGGCGATGCACAACTCACCCGTGCCGGAGTTGAGGAACCAGAGCTTGTCCCGATACCAGCGGACGCTGTGCGGCATCGACAGCCCGCGCATCACGATCTCGCCGCTGGGGACTTCCATCATGATCCCCCCGTTGGCCTTGGTGTCGCGCCACTTGCCGGCTTCGTCGTACTGACCGAGGGCCGTGATGTAACGGATTTTTCCGTTCACCAGCGTCATGCTGTTCAGGTGGCACCGGTCTTCCGGCACCATCGCCGTGATGAAAGGGGGCTTCCACCGCGGGACGAAACTGTACTCCTGGCTGATTGTCGCGATGCAGTTGTAGCGGGTGTTGACGAACAGGATCTCGTCACCCACCCACGCGATGTCATGCGCCATCAGCGGGCCCGTGTAATACGCGGCCCGGCCGAGGTAGAGGGAATCGTAGCGGCCTTTCTTCGCGGGGTCGGGAGAATATTCATCCGCCAGGGCCGGGTCGTTGGCAAAGAGTACGATTCGGTCGAGCGTCGCCAGCGCCATCTGCTTGCCGCGGACGGCCATGCCGAGCGGCTTGGCGTAGTTGAGCAGCGTCATGCCGACGCCGCCCTCATGATACGTCAGGATCGCGACCTTCCCCGCCTGATAGGTAGTGACGAAGAGCGACGCCTTCGCCTGCCGCATGAACTCGATGAATCCCGCGTTGGCCGTGCAAGTGATCTTCGTGCCGGCCCGCGCGATGCCGTCATCCGGCAGCGGGGGGGCGACCACCTCGGGCGCGGGATCAGAAACAATCTCGATCTGTTCGTCAGCCTTGGACATGGATCATTTCGGAATGGGGCTGGGACAGGTCTACCACCGCTTTCCCCCTCCGGCAAGCGTGTTCTGAAATCCTCCGATGCACGAAGCGCCAGCCGAACCGTCTGCGCCGTCTGTCACGACTGTCTCGACCGATAACGCCGGCCCCAGCAACGCCTTTTGACCGCCTCCGCACGGCCCGATACGATTTCCCTCACACGCCCGCGCGCTTCGTAAAGGAGACTCTTGTATGACACCCAGGGATGTGCTCAAGCTCGTCGAAACCAAGAAGGCTCAGTTCATCGACCTCCGTTTCATGGATTTCCCCGGCCTGTGGCAACATACCACGCTGCCCGTCAGCGAACTCACGCTCGAGAGCTTTGACCACGGCTTCGGGTTCGACGGCAGCAGCATCCGCGGGTGGCAGGCGATCAATGAGAGCGACATGCTCCTGCTGCCGGTCGCCGACACCGCCAAGATCGATCCGTTCATGCTGCACACGACGATCTCAATGATCTGCGACGTGCGCGACCCGATCACCAAGAAGGAGTACAGCCGCGACCCGCGCTCCATCGCGCGCAAGGCGATCCGGTTCCTTCAGAAGACCAAGATTGCTGACACCGCCAATTTCGGGCCGGAGTTGGAGTTCTTTATTTTCGACCAGGCGTTCTACGACCAGGGGATCAACTTCGCGAAGTATTACGTCGGCAGCCGCGAGGGTGTGTGGGAGCGGGGCGACGAGAGCGAGACGAACAAGGGATACAAGATCCGCCTGAAGGAAGGTTACTTCCCCACGCCGCCGATGGACTCGATGCACAACATCCGCAGCGAGATGGTGGCCGAGCTGGTCGCGCTGGGGATTCCGGTGGAAGCGCACCACCACGAAGTCGCGACGGGCGGCCAGCAGGAGATCGACATGCGCTATCAGGATCTCCTGACGATGGCGGACAACGTGATGACGTACAAGTACGTCTGCAAAAACGTCGCCGCGCGTCATGGGAAGGTCGTGACATTCATGCCCAAGCCACTGTTCCAGGACAACGGCTCCGGCATGCATGTTCACTTCAGCCTCTGGAAGAACGACAAGCCGCTCTTCGCCGGCAACAAATACGCGGGACTGAGCGACATCGGCCTCTACGCGATCGGCGGAATCTTGAAGCACGCCCGAGCGCTCTGCGCCATCACCAACCCGACCACCAACAGCTACAAGCGGCTGGTGCCTGGCTACGAAGCGCCGGTGAACCTCGTGTACAGCTCGCGCAATCGGTCCGCCGCGATCCGCATCCCAATGTACAGCGAGAATCCGAAAACAAAACGCATCGAGTTCCGCTGCCCCGACAGCAGCAGCAACCCCTACCTCGCCTTCAGCGCCATGACGATGGCCGCCATCGACGGGATCCAAAACAAGATTCACCCCGGCGACCCGATGGACAAGGACATCTATCACCTTTCGTCGGATGAGTATGAAAAGATTCAATCCGCCCCCGGCTCACTGGAAGAATCACTCGACGCCCTTGAGCAGGACCATGACTTTCTGCTGGTTGACGACGTCTTCACCGCCGATGTGATTCACTACTGGATCAAGTACAAGCGCGAGAACGAAGTGGATGCGATTAGGGTCCGCCCGCATCCGTATGAGTTCTGCATGTACTTTGATATTTGACGGCTAGAATGGATTGCCGGAGTTGTTGCAGACGGAGCAGCCCATGACGCTTATCGAAAAGCCGTTTGTCGTGACGGAACGTCCCGACATCATCGTCATGGAGGGCGCAAGCTGGGAACTCTATGAGTTGATGGTTCGAGACCGCGATGCGGCGGGTCAGCACTTCCAGATCACATATGACAACGGAAGGATGGTGATCATGTCGCCGTTGCCGATCCACGACTTGATCAAGGGCTTCCTAAGAAGGATGGTTGAATCGCTCGACTGGGAATTGGATCTTGGCGTCACTTCTTACGGATCGACGACCTGGCGGCGCGAAGATTCGGCCGTCGGCTTAGAACCTGATGAGTGTTTTTACATCGGCAGCGTTCCCGATTTTGATCCCACGAAGTTAGTTGATCTAGCGGTCTACCCTGCTCCGGATCTCGCAATCGAGGTGAACATTACGCATCACTTGGCAAACCGGCTTGCGCTTTACGCGGGGCTCGGAGTGAAGGAAGTGTGGCGTTACACGGGCCAGCGCGTCGAGATTTGGACCCTGCGTGCCGATGCCGGGAAGTATGATCGCATCGGACAAAGCACTCTTCTTCCCCACATGACCGAAGAGGTGCTGAATCGGTTCGTCGCTATGCTTTCATCCGCCGAGCCGCGCGACGCGCTCAGGGCATTTCAGTCGTGGATCGGCACACTCCCTCGGACTTGAACAGGCAAGCCCAAAGAAACGCTGACGGGCACGAAAGGTCACCCCATCCGCACGTGCCCCGCGATCACCTTCTCCGTCTTCTTCCCGTCCTTCAAAACCAGCCGGCCCATTTTGTCGAGGCCTTCGCAGACGCCGCTGACGCGCTCGCCGTCTACTTGGGTGACGGTGACTTTCTTGCCGACAAGCATGTGGTGGGAATCGTATTCGCGCAGGATGTCGCCGAAGGGGCGCTCGGCTTGATGCGTCAGCAGGACATGAAGATGTGACGCGAGCACGCCGTAGGCGTCGGTGAGATCGAGCGGCTCGCCGCGGATCTCGGAGATCGATGTCACCTTGTCGCGGAATTCGTATGGCGCACGGGATGGGTCCACCGTGACATTCAAGCCTACGCCGACCAGGTCGGCCTTTTCCGTGCGTTCGCAGAGCAGGCCGGCCAGTTTCTTTCCCTCGTACATCACGTCGTTAGGCCACTTGAGCTGGATGCCCGGATTGCCCGAAAGCTCCGCGGCAGCGTTGCGGACCGCCAGGCCGGCGATCAGGGGGATCTGATAAGGCTCGACTTGTTCGTCGATCGGCAGGACAAATGTCGCAGTGATGCAGCCGGGGCGCGACCACCAGGCGTTTTCGCCCCGGCCGCGCCCCGAAGTCTGACTGCCCGTCGCGACGACAGCGGGCGCAAACAGCTTTCCCTTTCGTCGCAGGTCGGCGGCGTGCGTGTTGGTGCTGCGCAGGGTCGCAAACCAGTGGAGCTTGAACGGCTTGACGTTCTTCTTCAGCCGGGTGAGGTCGTAGGTTGTCGCAAACAGCGGATGACGGATCGCAGATGGAACAGAGGAGCGGCCCATGTGTGTCTCTTTTCCAATCCTGTTCCAACGTGCCACGGGCGGCCCGCCCATGCTCTGCGTTCAAGACACGGGCGAGCCGCCCGTGGCACATCAATGCTGCCGTCAGTGCAATTAACCTTCCAACACCACCAGCAAATCCGCCGCGCTCACCGCGCTGCCGATCTTCACCAGCACATCCTTCACCTTCGCCGCGCGCGGGCTGTAGACGGCCGTCTCCATTTTCATCGCTTCGATGCTGAGGAGCCGTTCGCCTTCCTTGACCGCCTGGCCCTTACTGACCGCCACATTCGACACTTTTCCCGGCATTGGGGCGGCGACGTGGTCCGGGTCGTCCTTGTCGGCCTTGGGCGCCTTGTGCAGCGTCGCTTCGAGCGAACGGTCCGGCACGTTCACTTCGCGCGGCTGGCCGTTTAACTCGAAGAAGACGGTGCGCGTGCCATCCTCACGCGGCTCGCCTGCGGTCAGGTAACGGATGATGAGCGTTTTGCCTTCTTCGATCTCGACGGCGATCTCTTCGCCCGTCTGCAACCCGTAGAAAAACGCCGGCGTCGGGATCGGGCTGACGTTGCCGTATTGCGCGGTGAACTTCTCGTAATCCAGGAATACCTGCGGGTACATCAGGTACGACTGCACGTCCAGATCGCTCGGCTCGCGCTTGATCTTCGATTGCAGCGTTTTTTTCACCTCGGCGAAATCCACCTTCGGCATCTTCGCGCCGGGCCGGCCCTTCAGTGGCTTCTCGTTCGCCGAGTCGAGGATGATCTTCTGCAACACCTTCGGCCAGCCCCCTTCGGGTTGACCAAGCCACCCCTGCATCATCTCAACGACGCTTTTGGGGAAGTTGAGCTTCTTGCCCGGCGTGAGGATGTCCATCGCGGTGAGGTTGTTCGTCACCATGAAGAGGGCGAGGTCGCCCACGACCTTGCTCGAAGGCGTCACCTTCACGATGTCGCCGAACATCTGGTTTACATCCGCATACGCCTTGGCGATCTCCGGCCAGCGATCCGCCAGATGCAGGCTCTTCGCCTGCTGACGAAGGTTGGTGTATTGCCCGCCCGGCATCTCGTGGTCGTACACCTCGGCCGTGCCCGCTTTCATGCCTTCTTCAAATGGATAGTAGAACTCGCGGACGGCCTCCCAGTAGTTGCTCAGGCCGTTCAGGGATTTCAAGTCGAGCTTCGTGTCACGCGGCGTATTCTGCAGCGCCGCCACGATCGAGTTCATGTTCGGCTGGCTGGTCATGCCGCTCATGCTCGCCAGCGCCGCGTCGCAAATGTCGACGCCCGCGTCGGCCGCGCGCAGGACGCTGGCGCCGTTCAGGCCGCTCGTGTCATGCGTATGGAAGTGGATCGGAATGTCGATTTCATCCCGCAACGCCTTCACCAGCGCGTGGGCCGCGTAAGGCTTGCACAGACCGGCCATGTCCTTGATGGCGAGGATGTGCGTCCCCATCTTCACCAGCTCTTTGGCCATGTCGACGTAATACTTCAGCGAGTATTTCGTCCGTTTCGGATCGAGAATGTCGCCCGTGTAGCAGATGGCGGCTTCACAGATTGAGTCCGTGTGATCGCGGACGGCTTCCACCGCCACCTTCATGTTCTCGACCCAATTGAGCGAGTCGAAAACACGGAAGACATCCATCCCCGCTTGCGCCGAAGCCTTCACGAACTCTTTCACGACATTGTCCGGGTAATTGGTGTACCCGACCGCGTTGCTCGCACGCAGCAGCATCTGAAACAGGATGTTCGGGATGCGCGTGCGAAGCTGCGCGAGGCGTTCCCATGGGTCTTCCTGCAGAAAGCGCATCGAGGTGTCGAACGTGGCCCCGCCCCACATTTCGATGCTGAACAGGTTGTGCGCCAGGTGGGCCGTCGCATCCGCGACGGCCAGCATGTCATACGAGCGGACGCGCGTGGCGAGCAGCGACTGATGCGCATCGCGCATCGTCGTGTCGGTGATCATCAGCCCCTTTTGCTTGCGCACCCACTGGCAGAATTTTTCCGCGCCCAGTTCCGTCAGCTTGTTCTTCGTGCCCGGCGGCGGGGGAGTGCCGTGGCTGAACGTCGGCGGCGTCGGCTCAGGGAGTTCGCGCTTCGGGTCCACTTTCCCCTTCACATCCGGCCGTCCGTTGATGATCACGTCGCCGAGGTAGGTCAGCACCTTGGTCGCGCGGTCGCGGCGGGCGGTGAAGCGGAAAAGCTCGGGCGTGGTGTCGATGAAGCGCGTCGTCGCGGTGCCATCCCGGAATGCGGGATGGTTGATCAGGTTTTCAAGGAACGGGATGTTCGTCTTCACGCCGCGGACGCGGAACTCGCGCAGCGCCCGGTCCGTTCGCTTGATCGCCTCCGCCCAAGTGCCGGCCCAGGTTGTACACTTCACCAGCAACGAGTCGAAGTACGGCGTGATGACTGCGCCGCCGAACCCGTTGCCGCCGTCGAGGCGAATCGCGAATCCGCCGGGCGAGCGGTAGGTGGTGATGCGGCCGTAGTCGGGGATAAAGCTGTTTTCCGGGTCTTCGGTGGTGATGCGGCACTGGATCGCGTAGCCGGTGGTCTTGATCTCTTCCTGCTTCGGAATGTTGATCGGGTGCTGGTGAAGATTGAATCCCTGCGCGACGAGGATCTGGCTCTTGACGATGTCGATGCCGGTGACGACTTCCGTCACCGTGTGCTCGACCTGGATGCGCGGATTCACTTCGATGAAGAAGAATTCGTTTCGATCGACGTCGAGCAGAAACTCGACCGTCCCCGCATTGCGATACCCCGCGGTGGCGCACAGCCGCTTGGCGGCTTCGCAAATCTCCACGCGCAGCTTTTCAGGAACATTCACGCTCGGCGCAATTTCAACGACTTTCTGATGTCGCCGCTGCACGGAGCAGTCGCGTTCCCAGAGGTGAACCGTGTTGCCGTGCGTGTCGGCGAGGATCTGCACTTCGATGTGCTTGGCACGGCCGATGAATCGCTCGACGAACACTTCGCCGCGTCCGAATGCCGCGCCGGCTTCGCGCTGGGCTTCTTCGAGCTTGGATATCAGCTCGTCCGGCGTCTGGACGACACGCATCCCGCGCCCGCCGCCGCCAAAGCTCGCTTTGATGATGACCGGGTAACCAATTTCCTTGGCAGCCTTCTGAACCTGCTTCGGATCAGAGAGGCCGTGCTCTGTGCCGGGGAGGGTGGGAACGTTCGCCCTCTTCGCAAGGCGTTTGGCGGCGGTCTTGTCGCCGAACGCTTCGAGCAAGTCAGGCGTAGGACCAACGAACGTGATCCCGTTCTGCTCGCACGCGCGGGCAAGGCCGGCGTTTTCGGCGAGGAAGCCGTAACCAGGGTGGATCGCATCGACACCATGCTCCTTGGCGACCGCCATGAGCGCGTCGATGTCGAGGTAGCCTTTGACGGGCGAGCCGCCGTCTTCCGGGCCGATCTGGTAAGCCTCGTCCGCCTTGAAGCGGTGGAGGCTGAAGCGGTCCTCGTAGGTATAAACGGCGACGGTGCCGAGCCCCAGTTCCGTCGCTGCCCGAAAAACACGGATGGCGATTTCACTTCGGTTGGCGACAAGGAGCTTGCGCATGAGTAAGGGCCTGTATCGTGAATGCTGTTGAGAAGAGGCAGTGTTTTCGCGAGGCAAAGGCTGTAGAAAATCACCCGCCGAGGACCGGCGGTATTGTGTTAACAGTCACCGGATTTTCAAGCGGGCAAAACACGCAGTGACGGACGATGATGCGATGAGTGACGCGCCGGAACAGGTACAGACGCTTCGTTCCGCCGTCGAGACGGCGTTACGCCACGCCAACGCGTTGGCGGCGGTGGGGGAGCTGTACTCTAAATTAGCAGCCGAGGTCGATCGCCGCCGGCCTGTCTGTTCCGTCTCCGGTCGCTGCTGCCGGTTCGAAGAATACGGCCACCGGATGTTCGTCACCACGCTTGAACTGGCCAAGTTTGTCGCCGACATTCGCGGGGCGGCGCCTTCAACTCCTCTCCCGGTACTCCGGGAGTGGCGGGGTGAGGGTGCATTTCCGTGCCCGCCAAATGCACCCTCACCCCTGCCCTCACCGGGAGAGGGAATGAGCACTTCTACACCCACTTGGGACGGCACCGGCTGCCCTTTCCAAATCGACAAGCTCTGCGGCGTTCACGCCCTCCGCCCGCTCGGCTGCCGCATGTACTTTTGCGATCCCACCAGCACCGAATGGCAAAACGACCTTTACGAACGCCTGCATGCCGAGTTACGCCGCCTGCATGACGAAACCGGCGTGCCGTACCGATACGTCGAATGGCGGCAGGCATTGATCGAATTGGGCTTGGCGGACGTCTCGGCGGGGAAAAATGACAGATTGCGGGTGTTCCGCGCGATGTAAATGGCCGCAAAATGGCCAATCTGGATTCATCCTTCAGCCTTCTGCTTCATCCTTTCCCCTCCCTGTCATTCCTCCTTTTCAGTTTTGACAGTGCTAAGCGGCGGCGAGTAAATTCTGAGGCAAGTCCACCGAACTCGCTGGATCGACACCACGGATTGTCTTCACAGCAGGAAGAGGAAGGCGAGGTCATGAAACGTTTTGCACTGTTTGCGTTGCTCGCGGGGTTTGTATCGCTGGCCAGTGGGTGCCTCGGCACGCCCGGTTACACCGGCACGGAGCGCAACCGTCAGATCGGCCGCGCCTTCAGCTATCAGGGAGGTCAGTTGGTCGATGACTTCGACCACGCGCTGCTCCTGCGTCCTGCGAGCCACCTGACGCAGTGGAACGTCCGGTAACTGGCTTGCGGACCTCCAAATTCCCGGTCAACAAACGGACCCGGTTCACTGGCGCTGAAGGCGCACGCGAACCGGGTCTGTTATTTTGGTCACGGGATGGAGGAATGCGCTTGTGACAGTGCAAACCCGAATCGCATCTGGGTCTGCCTCCGCAAGAGGCACGAGTACACGCTAGGACACGAGGCGCAATTTCGGACCGCGGCGCACCCAGCTCAAAGTCTTAGTCGCCTTGTCGAGCGCGAATTCCAGGTGCTCCAAATACTGCTGCAACGCGGCGTCGTCGAATTGAGCGAGGAACTCCGGCTGCGCCGTTGGGTTGTGCTTGCGGATCTCGTCGATCAGTTGACGTTTCGTCATGGGAGACATACCTTCCAGCGGCTCAGGGAAATCGGTCCCGGATGAGAGGCGGACGACCGCGTTTCGATTCCGGGACCAGAGCCCGGCATGAGATCGGACGGATGCTCCCGCGTTCTTGAGCCGTCCGACCCGTTGATTAGAGCGATTGCATCTGAACGAGAGGGACAGATTGCGGATTTCGGATCGCGGATTTCGGATCGAAAGAGGGGGCCTTTAATCCGAAATCCGCAATCCGAAATCCGCAATCCGAAATCCGAAATCGAATGACCGACGCGCCGACCCAATCCAGCCCGGCCGTGCCATCCGACCCGCTCGCCCGGCTGCATCACATGTCCAGCACGGCCGGTGTCACCGGTCAGGAATATGTGGCTGTCAATCTGCCTGCCATCGGCGCGCTGTTTCTCGGCATTGCCAGCGTGCTCGTTCTCGTTTTCCATTCCGCGGTGCTGCTGGTCATCCCACTGGCGGCGCTGGCGTTCGGCGTGACATCGATCCGCCAGATCAAGCAGAGCAACGGCACCCAGACGGGGTGGGGCCTGGAATGGGTGGGAATCCTCCTGGCGCTGGGTCTTGGTGGGACAGAATTCGTCGTCCGGGCGGTCGAGGCGGGGGGCCAACGGAGCGACCAGCAGCAGCTCGCCCAGATGTTCAAGACCCTCGGCGACCACGTCGGGAAGGGCGATTACCCCGCCGCCTACGCGATGTTCACCGATCGCTTCAAGGCCCGCGTCTCCCCCGAAAAATTCGCCGCCCAGTGGAAGGCGGCCCAGGACATGCTGTCGAGCGTGAAGTCGATCGAGTGGAATGGCGTCCCGATGATTTTCGAAGCGGACGGGGCCGGCACCCCCATGGGAACCGGGCTGGCAATGTTTCACTTCAACTCAGAAGGCCCGACCGGTGGCCAGGCAGGCCGTCAGCAGATCATCTTCCGCAAGGAAGGGCAGGTCTGGCAGTTCGACGACATCCCCGCGATGTTCCCGCCTGAAAAGCGCAATCCTCGCGCCCCCTCCCCTGAAGGGCCTGCCGGCCCGATCGGACCGCCGGCGCCGAAGTGATCTGTGATCCGGATAATAAAAACGGTGTCATCCCGAAGGGAGCGGTAGCGACCTGAGGGATCTCCATTCCACGACACCTGTAGTCGTTCCCCCAACCCGAGATCCCTCCGGTCGCGTGAAGCTCCCATCGGGATGACGCCTTTCGACTGTCACTCCCGCAACTCCGGTAATCCCTCCCCGATCACATTTGTGCAGCCCCTCCCCTTGCGGGTCCGATAACTCTTTTAGCCCTCCTGCGCGTGGATGCGGGTGGGCCGCTCAGAATCGCACCAGAATAAGCCGATGAGGCCGAGTAGGGATCGTCCCTTCGCGGCCTGCTGCGGCGCGTGAGGACGTATCGCATGGCGACGAGGTTGTGGAGTCGGCGGAGCCTGATGGCAACGGCAGTTGCCGCCGTGACCGCGGCGGCAGCGGGGTGCATGAGAGATCCCAAGCCGGCCCCGTATGGGCGCGAAAATGCTCTGATCCTGCCGTCGAAGAAGCGGCAGATTTGGGCGGTCGCCCCGGCCATTAACCTGAGCGGGCAGCGGGATGTCGATCCGCTCCTGCAGGCCGACCTCGCGTTCGAGCAGTTGCAGCAGATCGGCGGGCTGACGGTCCTGCCGGTCAACCGCGTGGCGCAGGTCTACGTGGCGATGAACATCGAAAACGCCCAGTCGCCCGAGCAGGCGGCAAAGGTTTGCGAGGCGCTGGGAGCCGACGGGTTGATCGTCCCCACAGTGACGATCTTCGACCCGTACAACCCGCCCAAGTTCGGCGGGGCGCTGCAGCTCTTCCGTCGCGTGCCGGCGGTGGCGGTGCAGCAGGCAGGCGTGGATGAAAAAGAGGGGACCGTCAGGCTGGCAGGCGGCGAGATCATCGCGCCGGGCCTGGAGCTGGTCCAGTCGGTCGGCATGTACGACGCCGCCAACGGATCGGTCCGCGACGCCTTGCAGAACTACGCCCGAGGTCGGCACGACCCCGCCGGCCCGATGGGCGCCAAGGAATATCTCATCAGCATGGACCGGTACTGCGGCTTCGCCTACCGGTCGCTCGCCGAGGGCCTGCTGTACGAGATGCGAAAGAGCCGATGACGAGGTGGTTCGTCACTGGTCACTTGTCACTGGTCACTCGCAGGGCCCTGAACTGCCGAGTGAGCCGCGACAAGCGGTGCCGATAGCGGAGTTGCCTCCGCAGTAGAAGGCCCGGCGAGTGACAAATGATAAGTGACAAGTGACGCGAACGGAGTGAGCCAAACGTGATGACCGAGCAAAAGACCTTGAGCCTGGTGAAGGGTAAAGAGCACTTCTGCTTCCGCTATGAAGTGGGGGACGAGGCGCGCGTGCTCGACGCACTCATTGAGATGGTCAATTCGCGCGAGGTCGGCTTCGACTGGTTCGACGCCGCCGTCCTCTCTCACCAGCTTGGTCAGCATTTGGCAAAAGAACTTAAGACCTATTTGCCGAAGAAGGCAGCGTGAAGATGCGGTAAGGAACTCGGACGTTGCCCTACGGGGATCGAACTTCGCAGCACGCGAGGGACGCGATTACCGGAAGGGCAGCAAGAAGACGCCCGAGATTGCGAGCCGCACAATTCGCCGATCGTGGAACGAGGATCGTCCCACAAGTGGGCCCCACCGGACAGCCGGCCGGCGGGGCGTTTACATCCGGTTCGGTTCCGTGTGACCGACCTCCTATGAGCAGCGTAACCGCACTTCCTTCGCTCCCCGACGGCATCGCTTCCAGCGACACCCTGGCGAGCAGCAGCATTTCCGGCTCCGGCACCGGTCCGGTCGAGAAGAACTTCACGCCGCTCGTGCGTGGGTTCCTCGACTACCTGAAACTGGAACGCCACTTCAGCGACTACACGGTCAAGAGCTACGGCGCGGACTTGATTCAATTCGCGCAGTATCTCTCCGGTGAGGTCGGCCGCGCCCCTGGCGCCGAACCGCCCGCGGCGATGACCCGTGAAGAGGTGGACAAGCTCCAGGTTTCCTGTGAGCCGCTCACCATCCGCGAGTTCCTCGCCTACCTGTACGGGCAGAACTACACCAAGAGCACGACCGCCCGGAAGCTGGCGACGCTCCGCAGCTTCTACAAATACCTGATCCGCAAGGGGACGGTCAGCGTCAACCCGCTCTCCACGATCCGCACTCCGAAGCAGGACAAGCGCCTGCCCAAGTGCCTGGATCTGGAGCAGGTGCAGAAGCTCCTCGACGCGCCCGGCGACGCCGACCTGCTGGCGGCCCGCGACAAGGCGATGCTCGAGATCCTCTACAGCTCCGGCATTCGCGTGAGCGAGCTGGTCGAGCTGGAGATGAGCGACCTGGACCTGACCGAAGGCGTGCTGCGGGTGAAGGGCAAGGGCCGCAAGGACCGCCTGACCCCGATCGGCAGCCAGGCGATCAAGGCCGTCCAGCGCTACTTCGAACTGCGCGGCCAGGAACCCAAGTGCCAGACCGGCCGCTGGGCAGCCCGCGTCTTCCTGAACAAGCATGGCGACACGCTGAGCACCCGCTCGGTGCGCCGCAAGCTCGACAAGTACCTCGTCGAGGCCGGCCTTGATCCGGGGATCAGCCCGCACACGTTGCGTCACAGCTTCGCGACGCACCTGCTCAACAACGGCGCCGACCTGCGCAGCGTCCAGGAGCTTCTGGGTCACCAGAGCCTGAGCACGACGCAGATCTACACGCACCTGAGCACGAGCCGGATGAAGGAAGTCTACGACCAGGCCCACCCCCGGGCCGACGCGCCGACCATCCCGCACCCGGCGACAAACCCGCCCAAGCCGTTCTACCCCGCCAAGGCAGGCTAACGGTTCAGGCGAGTGCGTATCGGATAGAAACCAGAAGCCCCGCGGCGATGAGCCGCGGGGCTTCTTCGTTTCAAATCAGCGATTCACTGACGCGGAGTGACTTCCGACGCTCGTCCTTGAATGACGGCCAGTTTTGCTCGCGCTGCTTCCTGGTCTTTCGCTCGGCAGATGAATTGCGAAACAGCGCAAGGCACGCGGTCCTTACCGAGAGTCAGCGTCACCAAGCAATATTGATTCGTCCCTTCCGCGACTCCCTATTGCACCTCAATCGCCCCATCTTTCCGCCCGGTGATGCATGGGATCGCAATCTCTTTGAAAGCCTTTACGGCAGCGTCACGCACAGCAGTGTCGACCTTTCCCGGCCGGATGTGAACGACCGGCTGAAACGAAACAGCAGGTTCCAGTTCCGTAATCAGCATGCCAGAGGCTTCGGTGGCCGCCACCAGCACCGCCATTCGATGCACGAAGTCGTGATAGACCGCGCCGATCAGCTCAGAGTCTTCATCGACTGGCATCACCATGTCTCCCCTCCTCACGGTATTGCCGGCTTCTTCCTCAGCAGCGCCGGCTCGAGCCAAGTGAGGTGGTCGTTGACGTGCAGGTTTTCCCCGTAGTCGACTTCGAGGGTCAGCTTTTTCGCGCCGGAGGTGTCGACCGTGACGACGTCGGACAGGGAGCCGGCCCGGACGTTCTTCTGTTCGTGGGCGACCTTGTCGTCGACCAGGATGCGGACCGTGACATCGGCTCCGGTGCGGTTGGGGTCGATGGCATATTGCGTGCGGAAGGCAGAGTAGCTCTTGCCGTCGAGCGTCCAGGAGAGGCGGGAATAGGAATGAACGCCGATCGCCCGGCGGAAACTTTTGCCGCCGAAGCGGAGATCGGTGGAACCATCAACGGTGCGGTTGATCCTGGCGGGATAGTCTTGGTCGGAGCCGAAGAAGGGGAGGTAGACGCTTTCGGAGGGCGTGCGGGAGGAGAGGAAGACCGCCGGGCCGTTGACCAGCTCGACGGCGGCGATGCGGGCCAGCGGCAGTGTGCGGATGACATCCTTGCCGAGGGTGAGATCGATCTGGTCGCCGGCGAGTTTGAGCGACCCGGCGACGACGGAAGAGCCGGACCCATCATCGAGGCGGACGCGGTAGCCCTTGTCGTCCGTGCCCCCGGCCGCGGGGACGGATGCGAACTGCACCGAATCGATGGACGCAAACGGCACGGGCACGATGTCGCCCGTTTCGCCTTTGACGTTCATCGCGCCGTCGGCGACGCCGGTGATAATGCCGCGGACGGCGTCGCCGTTGCCGAGCGTTACGACGTCTTCCTTGCGGGTGCCGTCGGGAGCCGACTTGCCCGACTTGGTGATGCCGATCAGGCGCGAGAGTGGAACGGCGATTTCGCCGACCGACGGATTTTTCCAGACGAACTGATCGCCTTCCATTCTGACCGGCTCGCCGCACACCTGATCGCCGCCGGCGATGTGCAAGGTGAATGTTCCGCCGGGCGCCGCGGGCGCGAAAGCGGACGTGGTGGTTCGCTCGATCTGAAGGAATGCGTCCGAGCTGACGCGTTTTTCCTTCCCCTCGGCGTCTTTGACGCGCACGCCGGAAGGCTCGATCGACAGCAGCGATACCGGCTGCGTCTTGAAGTCGGCGGTGGTGAGTGTCCACCCGTCGTCCGCGAAAGCGAAAGAGCTGGTGAAGAGCAGGGCGACGATCGGGAGGAGTCGGCGCTGGGGCATGGTGAGGATTGTACGACGCTAGGTCGTGAGTGAAAGTGCGTTGAGCTTCCGAACGCCTCTATCCACGCCGGGACAAGCGCAGCGCCGGCTCGGATTCTTAGGTCCCCGCGTGAGGGAAAAACATCCGGGTCGGCGCTGCGCTTGCCCCGGCGTGGATGAATGTTTTCTCGATCGCGTGGCACGCGTGAGTTGCCGCGCCGTTCGACGCGCCGCCCCTCACCCAGCCCCCTCCCCCGAGAACGCAGGAGAGGGTTCCTAGCTCCCCGGTCCCTTGCCGTTATAAACGGGGAGATACCGGTTGGGCATCTGCAGGATGATCAGCGCCATGGCGGTGGCGTAGTCCTGGCTGAAGTCGCCTTCCCAGCAGCCGCTGGTCTTGTCCTGCCGGCCGATCAGTTCGTCGCGGATGCCGGGATACCAGTTGGCCCAGTAATCGCCGCCCGCGAGGAACATCGCTTGGACGGCGTAGTAGTGCCCGTAAAAGTAGTGGCCCTCGTTCTGGATATTCCGCCCGGGACCCGGCGAAAACTGCTTGAGATAGGTCAGGCCTTTTTCGAGGTCTTTGCCTTCGAAGACGCCGGCGTAGTAGAGGGACGCGACACCCGCAGCGGAGCGCGGAAACCCGCTCCCGCCGCCGCCTCCCTGGTTTGCCATGTAGGAGAACCCGCCGTCGGGATTCTGGCAGCGGCGCACGTAGGCGATCGACTTGTCGATGACTTCCTTCTCGACCTTGATCCCTGCGTCACGCGCGGCGCGAAGGGCCATCACTTGGCAGATGGTGACGGAGATGTCGGCATCGTAGGGCACCGGCTGATAGCGCCAGCCGCCCTCGGGGTTCTGCGTCTTCTGGATCAGCTTCACCGCCTTCTGAAGCTTTTCCTTGACGTTTTCGTCGCCGGTCATGCCATAGATTTCGCCGAGGAAGAGGGTCGCGAAGCCGTGACCGTACATTGGGCCTTGCGACATGTCAGAGGCGATGAGCCCTGACTCATTGGAGGCGTTGAGGACGAAGTCGAGGCAGCCTTGGACTTCCTTGCCGTATTTTCCGCGGCCGGGCAGGTTGCCCGCCTGCATGAAGGCGAGACCAGCGAGAGCGGTGATGCCGGCGTGGTTGGAATAGCCGTGCATCCCGGCGTTGAAGCTGCCATCGCCCGCCTGCTTGGAGGCGAGCCATGCGAGGCCTTTCTCGACAGCGAGTTTCTGCTCCGGCGTGATCTCGTCGCCGCGGACTTTGTTCGGCTGATCGGCAATGCCGCCAGGCGTCGCCTTCTTCGCCTGTGCCATCGCCGAAGGTACCAGCGGCGAAAGAGCAGTCACGGCAGCGAGCAGGGTGACGGAGAGGCGTCGGAAGGAGGAAGGAGGAAGGAGGAAGGATGAACGAAGGATGGGGCGCGACGCCGTCATTTCATCCTTCATCCTTCTGCCTTCTGCCTTGGATTCAATATTCATCGCTGTGTCGCTTTCTTCGCGAGTTCGCGATAGTAGTCCTCGACCAGGCGCTCGTACTTCTTGATCGTCTTGTCGCTGGCGCCTTCCATGACGGCCTCGCGTTCGCGCGGGGTCAGGCCGCCCCATTCCGCCATTTTTTCCTTGATGTCGGCGGAGAGGTCGGCGTCTTTGCGCTCGCCTGGATTGAGCGAAGAATCGGCGGCAGCCTGCTGCCCGCCCGTCTGCGTGCCGGGCTGCTTCCCTTCGCCGGGCTTCTGGCCCGCCTGCTGCTGACCCTTGTCGCCCGCGCCCGGCTTGGCGCCGCCGGGCTTCTGGCCCGGTTTCTGGCCGTTCGCCTGCGCCTTGCTCGGATCGGGCACCTGCCTGCGGGCGGCTTCGATCATCAGGTCGAGGTCGTCGAGGATCCGCTTCTGGATCTTCTGCGTCGTCTTGCCCGGATCGTTGTTGAGCGCGAGCCGCTGACGCGAGCGCGCCATCCGATCGCCGGTGGTCTTGACGCTGTTGGTGACCTTGTCGTCGCCGATGTCACCATCGAGGAGATTCTTTACGAACTCCTGGTCCTCGATCTCCTCGTCCTTCGCCTCCTCCGGCAACTGGTCCTTGTTGTCCGGCTCCTGGCTCAGCTTGAGCTGGCCTTCGGAGCTGTCCTGCAGGACCTTGTCGAGCAGCTTGCGAAGATCGCCTTGGCGCTCGCCGAGCGCGAGCAGCGTCTTCTCGTCGTCCTTCTTCGCCTCGGCCGGCTTGCCCTTGCGGTCGCCGTCGACGGTCGTGGTGCTCTTGTTGATGGCCTCCTGGAGTCCCTTGAGCAGGCGCAGTTCGACTTCCGAAGGCATCTTCACTTTTGGCGTGCCCTTGCCACCACCGCCTCCGCCGGGCTGGTTGAACTTCGACTGCTTGGGGTTCTCCTTCAGGCTGTCGATCATCGATTGAAGCTGCTCTTCGATCCGCGTCTGCTCGGCCTGCACGACGGCGTCGGTCTTCGGCTTGGCGAGGTTGTCTTTGACATCGTCCATCGTCTTGCCGATGTCCTTGTTCGCCCAGACGTAGACGATGGAGCCGATCTTTTCGAGGTCCTTGCCGAGGTCTTCGATCTTCTTGGAGAGGTCGCCCTGCACGCCGGGGAGCTGACCGAGACGCACGAGTTCTTCTCGCTTGGTCGGCTTGCCGGTGGCGTCCTTCGGAGCGGAGTCGATCGCCTTGGTCTCGCCATCGAGCTTCTTCTGGGCCTCGAGCACCTTCACGTAAGCCTGCTTGATCGTCTCTTGGTCCTGCTGCTGGAGCTGCTTTCTCGCCTCGGCCAGAGCTTTCTCGATCTTCTCCTTGGCGTCGCGCAGGGCAGCGAGGGCCTCGACCTGCGGAGGCTCATAAGCCTTCGCGAGCTCGCTGTTGCGCAAGAAGACGATCGCGCGCTCCATCTGACCCGCGGCGGCGGTGAGCTTGGCGGCGGGGGCGGGGTCGGGAAGTGACTCGGCGGTCTTGGCGACGTCGCGCGTGTTGCGCTCCGTCTGCTCCTGCGAGGCCGACAACTGCTGCAGCGTCGGCGGGGCCGGCATGTTCTTCGGGTCGCGGTCGGCCAGGCCGAGCAGCTCGTTGCGCTGCTCCTCAGTCATGGCCGTCAGCTTTTTGACGTCGTCCAGAGTCAGGTTGTCGATGTTGTGACCCGCCTGCCGCTGAACGAGTTCTGCGACGAGCTTCTGCAACTCGGCCAACTTCTTTTCCAGCTCTTCCAGCTTGCGGCGCTCGGCGTCCTTGAGCTGCTTCAGCATCATCTCGATGCCGATCTGAACCTGCTGCTGCTGCTGCTGGGCCGCCTGCTGCTTGTTCTGCTTCATCGACTGTGATGCCTGCTGCTGGTTCTGGCTCACGCTCTGCTGCTGCCCGGTCTGGGCCGCCTGCTTCATCGCCTCGCCGGACGGGTCGTTCTTCTGCTTCTGCTCCCCCTGTTTCTTCATGTCCGCGATGGCCTTCTCCGTCTTCTCGGCGAGCTTTTTCTGCTCGTCGGCCATCTTTTTCAGGTCGTCCTGCTTGTCCTTTGCGAGTTCCTCCGGCTTCTTGCCGAGTTCCTTCTGCATCTTGTCGGAGAACTTCTTGGCGAGGTCCTCCTGCTCCTTCTTGATCTGCTCCAGCCGCTCGATCCACTGGGAGAGCCCGTCAAAGTTGCCGAGCTTCTGCATCGCCTGGTCGAGCTGCTCGGCGGCCTGCTGCTGGTTCTGCTGGGCCTTCACCAACTGCTCGTTGCGCTGCTCGGCGTTCTTTTTCTGCTGCTCCGCGTTTGCCTTCGGATCAGACTTCTGGTCTTTCGCCTGCGACAGGTTCTTGTTGGCCTCCTTCATGGCGCCTTCGGCAGTCTGCTCGAGCTGCTTGTTGGCGTCGTCGGCAGCCTGCTGAAGTCCCTTCTCGCTGGTCTTGTTCTGCTTCATCCGCTCCAGAAGCTGCGACAGCTTCCCGGCGGTCTGTTTCGTCTGCTGAGCGCTGGTCGCCTGCTCGTTGGCCAGACGCTCGGCCTGCTTTTCATCCGCGGGATCGAACTTGCCGGCGGCTTCGGTTTGCTTGGAAAGCTGCTCGGTTTCGGCCTTGTTCGTCAGCACGTTCCGCTTAATCTGGTTGATCTCGTTGTGCAACTGCTCAGCGACGGCGGTGTCCTGCTTCTCCATCTGCTCTTTGGAGATGATCGTCACCCGCAGCTTGCCGCTGGGGACCCAGTCGTGCTCTTTACCGTTCAGGTTGAAGTTGTCCTTCACCTGCACGAAATACTCGAGGACGTCGCCCGGCTTGAGCGCCGCGTTTTCCAACTTGTCCAGCGACCAGAGATGCTCGAGCCGGAATCGCTTGCGCTCTGCGCTTCCTTCAGCGGCGGCCCATGAAGTGTTTTCGGCGATCACATCCTGATTCACCAGGTCGATTGCCCACTGATTCTTTAACTGGCTGGCGACTGGTTTGCCGTCCGGCGCCTTCTCGACGTTCAGACGCTGCACGACGAGCTGCGCACGGGCGATGCCGTAGTCGTCCTCGGCCACCACCTTCAGCGGGAAGGCGGCGACGGGTGTGCGGTCTTCGCTGCGGCGGGGCTCTTCGATCTGCACCGTCGGCAGGGCGTCCTCGCGGACGATGACTTCATATTCCTGCGTGCCGGTGTTCTGGAAGCCGTCTTCGTCGGTGGCGCGGACGATGAAGCGCATCGATTCATTGGCCGCGAAGCTGCCGGTCGCTGCGGATGCGGCGGAGCGGTCCCACTTCATGTCGGGCGATTTCTGGTCCGCGCGCACCATGTCGATTGAGACTGCCTGATCCTTCGCGAGCGACTTGTTGAACGTGACGATGAGATCAACGCCCGAGCCCAGCGCCATGACGGCCGGTCGTTCACCGAGGTCGACCGAGACGGGCGGCGCCTTGGCATAGGCAGGAGGAGAGATGCGCGCCTCGATGTGGGCGATGTCCAGACGCGGCACAACCGTCACAGGATCAAGCAGTTTCTCGTCGTCGCCCGCCTGCACCTTGATGAAGAGCTGACCCTTGTTCTGATCGGCTGCGAGCTTGGTGTCGAGCGTGGCGGCGTAGCTCCCATCCGGGCCGGCTCCCATCAGTTCTTTCTGCCACGGACTGTTTTCGTCGAAGCGATAAAGGATGACCGCCTTACTGGCGTGACCCTTCAAGTCGCGGACTTTCACCTCGACCGGCTTGCCAACGGGGACGCGCTTGTCGACTTTGCTCAGCAGCGCCAGTTCCGTGCGCTTGGGCCATTTCGCGTCGCCCATGAGCAACCGGTTGGCCGCGATCTTCAGGTTGTTGCCGCCGATGAGCATCCCGAGAAGGGCGACAAACGCCACCGCGCCGACGCCGCCCGCCAGCGAGTACCAGGCCGGCTTGGTGGTGACGGCGTCTTCGAGCTTGATCTGCGAAACCAGTGCATCCGCCTGGGCCGCGACGCGCTGCTGCATTGGCGCGGAGCCGGGGTTGTCGCTGCCGACGAAGTTGACGGTGCTGCGAAGACGGTCATCAAACTGCGGGAAGGCATTCTCCAACCGCCCGGCCACGTCACTCAGGGAGAGCTTGCTGCGGAGCGGGCGAACGATGAACCAGGCGGCGGCGTATGCCCACGCCGCTAGCGCGAGCAGCACCAGCACGAATCTCGCGGGCGTCGGCAGATTGAGCGTCCAGTCGAGCAGGACGGTGAGCAGTAGCAGACCCGCGGCGACGGAGGCGACCAGGCCCACGCCGTAGGTAACGGCGAACGCCTTCACGCGGCGACGGATTCCTTCCAGCGTCTGGATCAAGGCGGCCGAAGGATGGGGCATTGAGGACATCTTTGGTCTCCTGCGAAGCGGTCGCCACCACGGCGCGGTGTCATTGGTCACTTGTCACTGGTCACTCGCAAGGCGTTCTGATGCGAAGGGCGCGTCGAGTTCCGTCGGTCATCGGCACCGTACCTTGCAACGCCCGCGACATTGTCCGCGCCACGCGAGTGACGAATGACAAGTAACAAGTGACACCGTCACAGCATTCCGAACACCTTACGTAACACCCACTCGCCGGTGATAAGTAGCACGAAAATCCACATGGCAAGCGGCGCATCCCACAACGGCTCGCTGAGGGTGATCGGAATCACCTTTGCGGCGCTGGGAATCAGTTGAGGCAGCTTCGCACGCGCCTCTTGATAGCTCACCGCCTGGCCGAGCGTGTCCGAGGCCACGCGGGTTACGAGGGTACGATCTACCTGCGGCTGGGCCAGTTCGAGTTTAGGCACTTCGACCCGGAAATCCTGATCCTGCGTGGCGGCCTCCCCGGTGAAGGGAGGCAGTTTCGCCCGGAACTGCCCGAGATGGTCGGCCGTGAAAGTCGTCTCGTAGACTTCCCCGCCCGAACCTTCCTGCCGCTGCAGACGCTCGGTGCGCAGCGGCTGGCCGTTCTCGTCAGAAACTTCGACGCGGATCTCGGCGGGAAGTTGCTGGAGCAAAACCGGGTCGAGCACGCGGAGGCGTAAGTTCACCTGGTCGCCCAGCTCGTACACCTTGCGATTGGTGTCGAAGGTGAGCCGGCGCTGACCGAGCTTTTTGCTGCGGGCGAGGTAGCGAAGCTGCTGCACCCAGTAGGTGTCGAAGACGCTCTCGCCGGTGTAAAAACGCCAGCGCCAGGAGTCGTCGATCGCGCTGAAGAGTGTGCGCCCCGCGCCGAAACGGCCGAGCACTAGAATCGGCGCCTTGCGACCGTCCGAGCCAATGTCGCGCTCGTGCTCGGCATATACCTCGCCGACGCCCGGCTTGGTCGTGATGCCCTGGCAATACCAGAAGACCGGCTGCAGGTCCTCCTTCATGTAATGCTCGTTCGTGGTCTTGTCGGCGAAGAACCGGAAGATCGAACTGTTCCATCCTTCCTTGGTCGGCACCGGACGGAAACCGACGGTGATGGCGCTGGTCGCATCTGACGGGTTTTCCCCCTGCACCTTGCTGATGTTCACCGGCAAGAGCGCGTCGAGGGCCGTGTTCTTATATGCAACCGGCGACCAGCGCGGCCCCGCGATCATCCCGAAGCCGCCCCCTTTCTTGCTGACGAACTCGCTGATGAGCTGAAGCTGCCCGTCGGTGAATTGGCGCGGATCGACATCGCCGAAGAGGACGACGTCGTAGCTCATCAGCTCTTCGATGCTTTCGGGAAACCGACGGATCGGGCCGGGGAACTTCTCGGTGGCCGGGTCCCCTTCCTGGGCGAAAGAAGGATCAGCGCTGGTCAACAGGCAACTAATCAGGACCGAGCGGTCGCGGATCATCTCGTTCTTGACGTACCGGTATTCCCATCGCGGATAACCGTCGACGTATAGGACGGAAATCTTCGCGTCGAGGATCGAGATCGACGCCGTCCGGACGTTGTCGTCCGGATCCAGTTCGCCCGGCTGCTTCTCGGCTTCGGCGATCACGTCCAGCGGGCCTTCGTGGTCCGGCTTGAAGAAGATTTCCTCCTCGATCGGCTTGTCCCCGTCGAGCGTCACAATCTTCTCGGCCGGGCGACCGTCGGCGGTGCGGAGGGGGGAGCCGGTCTTCTTGTCGCGGAGCGTCAGCTTCACCTGCTTGCCGTTCTCGTAGCCGGTGCCGCGGACGGTCATTTTGAAGTTGACGATGTCGTCCTTGAATGCGCTGTCTTGAACGCTGATCGCTTCCAAGTCGACGTTGGTCGGCGCGCGATCGGAACCCATCGCAACGGGATAAATCTTGATGCCGTAATTCTGCAGCGCCTTGAAAACCTCGGGCTGCGCGGCGGCCGGCGTCTCACGCCCATCGCTGATCAGGACTACGCCGGCCAGGCGCTGGCCCTGAAGCTCGTCGAGAACGGTCATCAGCGACCGGACCACCTGTGTGCTCTGCCCATCCGGCGTCAGCGAGGCAATCGCCTTTACCACTGATGGATCGACCTTCTGCTCGTCCGGCTTCTTTGCGTCCTTATCCCCTTCGACTGTTTTCCCTTCGCCGGTGCTCACACCGAGTGGGCGGGCGTCCTTGTCGAACTTGTAGAGCCGAAGCTGGTGCTTCTTGCCCAGTTCCTTCAGCAACGTCTGGTCTTTGCCGTTCAGCAGTTCGATGGCGGCCTGGAGACGAGTGGGGGAGGTGTCGCTGGTGTCTTTCGGATCGACATCCTTCACCCGCATGCTGACGCTGTCGTCGATCATGACCGCCAGCACCGAAGGCTCGGTGCGGCTCTGGCCGAGTGTCAGCACCGGGTTGTTCAGCAGGAAGAGCACGAATGCCAGCAGCAGCCCGCGCACCACGCCCAGCGCGATGCGCACCTTCTTAGTGCGGCCGTCGTGCGTGTAGACCCATACGACCCACGCGACCATCAGCAGGCCGAGCCCGACGTTCCAGTAAGGAGTCAGCGCGTCCGGCCCGGGCCAACGCGGGTTGAAGTCGATCCCGAACTCTCCCTCCTTGCTGAGGAAGCCGGGATCGAGCCCGAGCAGGCGTTCGAGGATGTTGGCAAGGACAAAGGTCATGTTGCGTGATCTCGTGGGTGGCGGCTCATTTGCGGGTCCGCGCGATTGTCATCCTGAGGTACTCCGAAGGACCTCTCGTCGATCTTGCGATGATCGGAATCCCCGAGCCGTCTCGTTCCAACGCCGCGTGGGCGTTGGCACGTCTCCTCTCGACGCCGGCAGATCACCAAACCAGTCCGTGGCCAGATCAACCCAATCCGGGTTCTTCGATTCAATCAGCGCTAGCTTCTTGATCCGCGTCCAGCCTTTGATTCGCTTTTCGGCGGCAATGGCATCCAAGGCAGTAGGAAAGGATTCATAGAAGGCCAAACGCGTCACATTGTACTTCGATGTAAAACCTGCAATCTGCTTCGTCTTGTGCTGACGCACCCGCCATTCCAAGTTGCTAGTCATGCCCACGTATAGTGTGCGGGATTTATTGGTCATGATGTACACGTAGTAGGTGTTCATCGCTGTCCCATCGCGCTTGCCAGATCCGAGAGAGGTCCTTCGGAGTACCTCAGGATGACATTCATACGGCTCGCAGTCAGCTAGCCATTCAGGGCGGGCCGCCAACTGGAACTGCTCGGATGTCGGTCCTTCGGTAATGCCCGAACCGCATCGCCATGTAACACTCGGCCAGCAGCAGTACGAAAACTGCGACCATCACGACCCAACTCAAATCGTTGCCCGATTCCGCCGAGACGGCTTCGGTGGGAAGGGCGTCGCCGCGGAGGGTCAGGTCGATGCCGCCAAGCGCCTTGCGAATGCCCTCGTTGCCGATCGTACGCACGTCCGCCTCACCCGGCGGAAGATTGACCGCGATCGGGAATACTCTGTTCCCGGCCGACAGTGTGTACATCCCGGGCTTCGAGAGCGGGCGGCTTCGGTACACCTGCTGGCCATCTGGTTGGACGACCGCTTCGATGACCAACTGCTTTTTGGAAGCGTCCAGCAACGTCGGCGCCCCCGCCAGCTTGATGGATGGCGGGACTTCGACCGGCTGGCCGACCGTCAGGTTCATCCAGTAGTCGCCCGTCCGCACACTTCCCTGAAGCAGTTCGTGAATCAGGGTCACGTAGTTCGGCTTGGCGGGGAGAGTCGTCCACTCGGAGTTGCCGGTGGTCGAGACAAAAACGACCCGGCCGCGACCCAGGGAGTGAACCGTGATCGCTGGATCGGGGACCGGCGCGCCGGCGGTCGAAGTAGCGCCGGCGGGCCGGGTGGTGGCGTTATTGGTTCCGCGCGGCAGGTAATTGAGCACTCGTTCCACTTCGCTGCCGGATGGTACATCCGTCTGCCAATAGGTGTAGACCTTTGCCTTTTCCAAACCGGTGTCCTGCTCGCCGGTGAAGAGACGGAGAAACGGGTGGGGCACGCCCTGCGGCGGAAACTCGAAGTAGAAGCCTTCTTCGTTCTGGGCCGTGCTCATGCGCTTCACAAGCGGACCAGGGAGCAGCTTGCGCGGCAGCATCACCGCGTTGTAGTTTTCGGAGTTGACCGCTTCGCCCATGAAGCTCATGAGCGTGCCGCCTTGCTTGACGAACTTCGACAGCAGATCCGCCTGCGCGGGAAGGATGTTGCCAACGCCGGCGAGGATGACCGTACTGTATTCGTCGAGCGGCTTGTTGCCGAGTTCAAGATCGCTGATCAGTTCCGTCGAGACGTAGCTGTTGGTTCCCTTTACACCGGGCGCTGCATCGCGCGGCGGCGAGAGGGCGATCTGCAGGAATGCGCCGCTTCCCTCCAGGGCATTAATGCCGCGCTGACCTTCGACGATCAGCACCTTCAGCTCCGACGCCACATCCACCACCCGCCGGCGGGTGTCGTCGTCGCGGAGCGAGTCGTTGCCGAGCACAGAGACGGTCAGCACCTGCGGCCCACCCGTGGCGAACTTCGCGCCGGACTGCACAGCCGCCTCGGTGTCGGGTTCGTAGCGCTTGGCAGGCGTGTCGGGCAGGGGAGCGTCGTTCAGCCACCAATGCAACGAGGCATCTGGCACATTGCCAAACCCGCCGACCTTCGCGGCGAATGCCGCTCCGAATTTCGTCGTAACCAGGTTCGAATCCGCCCGTAGATCGAGGGCCGCAAGGTTCGACTGCTGGCGGCCGTCGGTGAGGTTGTAGGAGGTGACTTTGTACAGCTTGGAAAGATCCTGCCCGAACTGCTGAAGGGCGGAGGCACGGGGGCCTTCGAACGCGCCCTTGGTGCCATCCGTGATCAGATACAGGCGGCGGTCGGTCTGGCGGGTGTCTTCGCTGCCAAGCCGCTGCGCGAGCTGCAATGCGTTTGGCAGATCGGTGTCAAGATAAGACTGCTCGATCCGATCGACGGCGGCTTTTGCGGCGTCGAGGTCATATCCGGGCCGCAGGACGATCGCGTCTTCGGGCGCTGAGTCCGCGGCGTCCGCCGAACGGATCGGTCGGGCGGTCACGATGATCGCCACGCTCTCGCCGCCCGCGTTCAGACGGTCGATCAAGCCTTTGGCGATCTTCTTCGCCTGCGCCAGGTGCGTCGGCGCGTCCGGCCGGTTGGCGACGTACGCCATCGAATAACTGTTATCGATGACCAGCACGTTGAGCCCCGCGCGCCCGCCTAGCGCGTTGACGGCGGCGTTATCGCACATCATCGGGCGGGCCAGCGCGGTGCCGAGCAGCGCGAGGACCAGGCAGCGCGTCACCAGCAGGATCATCTGCTCAAACTTCAGCCGGCGGCGATTCTTCCGCATCGCCCGAAGCAGGTATTCCATCGCCGCCCACGTGACGGTTTTGAACCGCCGGCGGTTCAGAATGTGAATGATGATCGGAATCGAAACCAGCAGCAGCCCCGCGACAAAGAACGCGGGTGTGGCGAAGACGGCGAGAGGAAGGGTGATGGCGACTGTCACCATGGATTGCGACTCTGGCTATTTCGGATTTCGGATTTCGGATTTCAGATTGAAAGCCTGGCCGACGAAAGCGCTGCCTTTCAATCCGCAATCCGAAATCCCAAATCCGCAATCTACTTAATGGTCGACTCCCGAACCGCCAGGAACGAGCTCAGCGCCACATCCAGCGGATCACCGCTGTTCATCCGGACGAAATCGATGTTCATTCCGCGGCAGAGCTTCTTCATGCTCTCCGTGTGAAGCTGCAATTGCTCAAGGTAGCCGTCGCGCAACGCGCGAGGCTCGGTGAGGAGTTCGCCCATTTCTTCGAGTCCCTTAAAGAGCGTCGTCTCCTCAAACGGGAATCCGATCTCGGCCGGATCGAGGATCTGGAAGGCCATCACCTCGTGTTTTTTGTAACGCAGGTGGCGCAGGCCCTTCTTCAGGCTGTCGATATCGTCGAAGAAATCGCTGAGCAGGACGATCAGGCTGCGGTGGCTCAGTTTCTCGGCGATCTGGTCGAGGATCTTGCCGGTGTTGGTCTTGTTCCAACGCGGGACGAGCTGCATTTCGTTCAGCAGGATCTTCCACTGGTTCGGCAGATTGCTCGGCTTGAAGAACCGCGCCAGCGTCTGGTCGAACACCGCCAGGCCGGCCGAGTCGCCTTGCTGGATTGCCATGTAGGAAAGGACCGACGCGATCGCGGTGGCGTGGTCGTACTTGCTCCACATCGCGCCGCCGGCGTCGATCGAACTGTACCCCATCGACTCGCTGGCATCGACAATGCAGACGAGCTGAAGATTGGTCTCTTCGAGGTACTGTTTCAGGTAGATCTTGTCGGTCTTCCCAAAGACCTTCCAGTCGACGTGACGGATGTCATCGCCGGGAACGTATTGACGGTGCTGCGCGAACTCGACGCTGATCCCCTGGTACGGAGACCGATGCATCCCGGTCATCAAGCCTTCAATGACCAGGCGCGCGCGAAGGTCCAGCGCGGAGACCTTCGCGAGCGTGCGAGGCTCAAGGTAACGGCGGTAATCGGTGGCGATGTCGGGCATTCGGGTTTGATTTGTGAGCGGACAAACGACTCCGTCAGAGCATCGAGCGAACCACGATCCAGCCGAACAAGGCCACCGCGATCAGGGTCACCGCAATCACCCAGATCAGGAGCTGGGTCCCGAAGCTGACCCGCCGCGCGGTCGGGCGGTTGGCGGCTAAGTCGGCGGCGCGCTTGGCGGCGCGGACGTCGTTCCACGCCAAAAATAGCCCGGCGATCAGACCGACCACCGCACCGCCGATTGCAATCGCCACAGTGCTGCCGCCCGCACCGTCTCGCTCCATCCGCCGGCTCACCACCAATCCGACGATGAGCCCCACGAGGGCCGATCCCGCAATCTGACCAAGGGGCTTGGCACCGAAAAGGCTGAACGCTCGATCATAGGTTCCCATCGCTCCTCCGCTGGACTACGCCGTCTTCGTCGCCGCCGGCTGGTCGCGGAGCATCTTGGCGGTCGTCTTGTCGAGCTCGTCGTATTGCTGGCGCGGGATGTGCTCGATCAGTTTCTTCACGATCGTGTCGGCGCGGATTCCTTCGGCTTCGGCATTGAAGTTGGTCACGATGCGGTGACGCAGCACCGGCGGTGCCACCTGGCGGATGTCCTCGGTGCTGACGTGATACCGGCCCTTCAGCAAGGCGCGGGCCTTGCCGGCGAGGATCAGGTATTGGCTGGCTCGCGGACCGGCGCCCCAGCCGACGAAGTCTTTGACGAAATCAGGCACGCCGCCTTCGCTGACGCGCGTCATGCGCGTTAGTTGAAGGGCATACCGGATGACATGGTCGGCCACGGGCACCTTGCGCACGATCTCCTGAAGCTGGATGATCTCCTCGCCGCTCAGGATGTGCTGCAGGTCGATCTTCCGGTTCATCGTCGTCAGGCGGACGATCTGAAACTCCTCTTCCTCGGTCGGGTAGCCGACGTTGATGTTGAACATGAAGCGATCCAACTGCGCTTCGGGCAGGGGATACGTGCCTTCCTGCTCGATCGGGTTCTGCGTCGCCAGCACGAAGAACGGCTGCGGCAGACGGTGCTGCTTGCCGCCGGCGGTCACCTGGTGTTCCTGCATTGCTTCGAGCAGGGCTGCCTGAGTTTTGGGCGGCGTACGGTTGATTTCGTCGGCCAGGATGACGTTGGCAAAGATCGGGCCACGGACGAACCGGAGGACGCGCCCGCCGGTGGTCTTGTCTTCCTCGATCACTTCGGTGCCGGTGATGTCGGAGGGCATCAGGTCCGGCGTGAACTGAATGCGGTTGAACGACAGGCCGAGCGTCTTGCTAAGGGTGGAGATCAGCAGCGTCTTCGCCAGCCCCGGCACGCCCACCAGCAAGGCGTGGCCGCGGCAGAAGAGGGCGATCAGCAGTTCTTCGATGACCGCCTCCTGCCCGACGATCACTTTCCCCAGTTCGCTCTTGAGGTTGTGATACCCCTTCTGGAGTTTTTCGACGGACGCCAGTTCGTCGGCGCCGAGGTCAGTCTGCTGAGGTTGCACGATACCGATGGAGGGTGAATCCATGAACGCCGACTCCTATGGTGCGGGGGTAAAACGGGCGGGACCGGGTCGCGATACCCCGTAGACCGGACGCATTTTATACCACCTGTGGTACCTACTATCCAATTCTATTCATTGCAGACCGGAAAGTTGCAGCAGGTTACAAGTCATGCCCGAACTCCCCGAGGTCGAAACCGTCGTCACGTCGCTGCGGCCGAAGGTGGTCGGGCGAATGATTCGCGCCGTCCATATCCGCCGGACCGACGTGATCGACCCTCCCGAGACCGACCTCCCTAAACATCTGACCGGCCGTGCCATCCGCTCGATCGATCGACGAGGCAAGCGGATCATCTTCACCTTGGACGACGAACGGGCCTCAAGGTTTTTTGTCCACCTTGGAATGACGGGCCGCCTGACGATGAACCAACCTGACTCTTCGGCACCGCCTCATACGCACGTAGAAATCGACTTCGACACTGGCCGACTCCGGTTCACCGACCCGCGCCGGTTCGGAGGCCTCTGGTGGCTTGGTCCCGATGGATGCGCCGACGAGGGGATGGGACCTGAGCCTTTGACGCTGAGATCCGTCGAACTCGGGCGACGCCTCGCGAAGACCACCCGCGCCGTGAAGAGCGCGCTGCTGGATCAATCGATGCTGGCGGGCTTAGGAAACATTTACGTCGATGAAGCCCTGTTTGCGTCCGCGATCCACCCGCTCAGGCCGGCTCACAAGTTGACGGGCGATCAGGTGGCCCGGCTGAATCGGGCGATTAAGACGGTTCTCCGCCGCGCGATCCGCAGCCGCGGCAGTTCGCTGCGCGATTATGTCGATGCGGATGGCGTCAGCGGATCATTCCAGAATCTGCACAAGGTGTATGACCGGGCCGGAAAGCCTTGTCGCAAGTGTAAGACGCCGATCGAACGGATCGTGCTCGGCGGACGGTCAACGCACTTCTGCCCAAAGTGCCAGCGGACGCGCAGTTGAAGGATCTGCGCTCAACCCGTTTCGCGGCTGGCCGAAGAGCCGAGGTCGATTTGCGCTTCGTCCGCCTCTTCCGTCACCGCGCGATTGCTCGAAGGTATTGCGGCGCAAAACGCAACCGTCTCGGCAGCCAGCGGACAATTGCGGGTGTCATCCAATTCGTCAGCGCCATGCAGAACCGCGACCACCACGTACGTCGAAATCCCAACCGCTCGCACACCGGCGACGGGATCAACTCGCTGAACGTGAAGCGAAGCGGCAGCGACAGCAGCCTTAGCCACCCAGGCCGGCGCGGCGCCGCGACGGCCCAGGCCATCTCGCGGCTGACTGATGTCGATCCCATCCAATGCTCATTGAGCATTCGGTCGTAATAAGCGAGAAACGAGTCCCACGTCTGCGGGCCGAATGCCGCATCGAGCCCGAAGTAGGTTCCGAACTGTCGCATCTCAAGGTAGAAGCCGGCGAGTTCGTCATGTGTCAGTTTGCGAATGCCACGGTCGTATCCGTTCACCGCAGCCATCACGAGTGTAGCGATCACCCACATCAGCAGGTCCGGATCGCCAGCCGTGTAGGTACTGCCCGAATCGATTTCACCCCGAACGCGGGCGTGACGCGCGGCAATCCGTCGGGCCATTATTCTGGCCTCGCCGCGCGTGCCGAAGGCGATGGTGTTCACGCCTTCCAACGTCCGCCCCAGTCGACCAACCGGGCCGGAGCGAAAGTCGCTGTGGTCGCGCACGCCGGCGGCGATCTTCGGATGCGCCACCTGCAGCACGGCGGCCGCGCCACCGTCGATCAGGCCGCACCGCTCGCGGCAGACGCGCCAGAGCATGCCCTCCGGCGCGAAGGCAGGAAGATCGTCATCCGCAGTCACAGGTGGTGGGACTGGAGCCCCCATATCGGGCGATTGTAGGGCGGCTCAACGTTTGGCGAACATCCGAAGATCCCGCAGGCCGAAACCTTTCGGCTCGGGCAGTCCCTTGCGAATCTGCTCGTCCGTGAAGAGTGTCTTTGGCGCGAGATCGTCCAGTGTCATCGGCGTCGGCGGGAGCGGTTCGACAAGCCCCTCCGCCAGCATCTTCACCTGTGCGATGGAAACCATCGGTACGGTCATCAGCCGCTCGACCACCCAACCTAGCGGGTAATGAAACCAGAGCGGCATGCGAATCATCCAGGGCACCTTTCCGACGACCCTCGCCACGCGTCGCACGGCCTCGGGAAGCGGCATTTCTTCAGGCCCGACCACGCAAACCGTCTCTCGCGAGAGCCGGCCGTCCACCAGAGATGCCTTCAGGATGCGCGCGACGTCTTCCACGGCGGTGGGGCGGACCGGCGCATCATTGAAGCCGACCAGTCCGAAGACCGGAAACGTGTAAAACGCGTGACTGAGGTGATCCAGCATGTGGTCCCCCTTGCCGTAGATCACGCCCGCCTTCAGCACGGTAAAATCCAGCCCGCAGTTGCGGACGATCTCCTCGGCCGCAAATTTCGACTCGTGATACCCGGCCCCGCAGTTCGGCCGGGCGCGGATGAAGCTCATCAACGCCACTTTCGACACGCCGGCGCGCTTTGCGGCGTTGACGACGTTCTGTGTCCCCTGGACGTGAACGCGCTGATAGGTTTGATTGCCGATCTGCCGGTTGATCCCCGCGCAATGGGCAACGCCTTGGCATCCGGCGAACGCCTCGGCCAGTTTTGCCTCATCATCGGTACCGACGCGCGCGACCGTCACTCCCGGCTCACCCAGCACACCACGGTCGCGCTGGTCCACGCCGCGGCTGATGATGACCACCTCATGCCGATCCGCCAGAAGCTGCCTGGCGAGGTTCCGTCCGACGAATCCTGTCCCGCCTGTAATCGCGATCTTCATGCTGCCGTGCCTTTCGCACCGGCAGGATGGGGCCAATCGGATGCGGATGCAATAATCACGCGGGTTGAAAGTTGTGGAAGTGGTCTCGCCTTGACCGGCAAAGTGCCGTCGGGGAACGTGTGGGCGAACACGGGATCACTTCGGGGTGGAGGAACTGATGAAACTATCGAATGGTTTGGCCGGTTTGCTGCTGTCGCTCGTAGCCGGGGCGCTGATCGCCGCGCCGGTCTGCCGCGCAGCTGACGCCAGGAAGACGAACGTCCTGCTGATCGTCTCCGACGACCTTGCCGCGCGCCTGGCGTGCTACGGCGATCCCACGGTCAAGTCTCCCAACATCGACCGCCTGGCCGCCCGCGGCGTACGGTTCGACAACGCCTACTGCCAGTTCCCGCTTTGCAACCCGTCTCGGACCTCGTTTCTGACGGGTCTTCGCCCCAACACCACGCGCGTTTACGACAACGCCACGCAGTTCCGGCAGAACCTCCCGAATGCACAGTCGATCGGGCAGACATTCCTGAAGGCCGGCTACCACGTTGCGCGGGTCGGGAAGCTGTATCACTACGGCGTCCCCGCGCAGATCGGCACCGACGGCCTGGATGACCCGCCGAGTTGGCAGGAACACTTCAATCCAAAAGGGCGCGATGTCGAAGAGGACGAGCCGCTCATCGTGCGCGAGGTGTTTGACAAGGCGAGCGGTAAGACGGTCCTGGCCGACAAGAATCAACTCAACCAGATGGGGGCGACTTTGAGCTGGCTGGCGTCGGAGGGGACCGATGAGGAGATGACCGATGGCAAGATCGCCAACCGCGCGATCAACCTGCTGGAGGAGAACAAGGACAAGCCGTTCTTCATCGCCGCGGGGTTTTTCCGCCCGCACACGCCGTACGTTTCGCCGAAGACGCCTTACTGGGGCTTCTATGCCGTCGATTCGATCCCGCTCTGGAAGGAGCCGGCCGGTTGGGAAGGAACCGTTCCGCAGATCGCGTTGACGCTCCGCCCCGAAGAGCAGCACATGACCGACGACCAGCGCCGGATGGCCATCCAGGCCTACTTCGCGTCGATTTCATTTATGGACGCGCAGGTCGGGCGGATTCTCGACGCCGTCGATCGCCTGGGGCTGGCCGATCACACCGTGATCGTCTTCCAAAGCGATCACGGCTATCAGCTCGGCGAACACCGGCAGTGGCAGAAAATGTCGCTCTTCGAAACCACTGCGAAGGTGCCGCTGATTATCGCTGCGCCGGGAGGCGCGAAGGGCGTTGTGTCAAAGCGAACGGTCGAACTGGTCGATCTGCACGCGACACTCGCCGACCTTGCCGGTGTCGAGGCGCCGAAGACTGACGGTACAAGTTTGAAGCCATTGGTGCTCGATCCCAACGCCCCGTGGGATAAACCCGCGATCACGCAAGTGACCCGCGGCGGGGCCGGGAAAGGGTCAATGGGCTACAGCGTTCGCACCGAGCGCTGGCGGTACACCGAATGGGGCGGGGGCACGAAAGGGACGGAATTGTATGACCACGACGCCGATCCGGGCGAACTGGTCAATCTCGCTAACGATCCGCAGCACGCCGAGGACGTCGCCGCGATGAAGAAGCTGATTCCCGCATCTGCGCGCGTTTCGAAGCAGTAATACACTTCATACCCGCGGGCGGAAGCCCGTGCTTTCCTCGTTTCGGGAGGAGACCGGGCTTCCGCGCGCGGCTACCACGTGTTATCGGACCTCTTTTGGCCCGCTTTCGGTCGGTTAGACCCCTCCCCGGCGCGACGTTACAATTCAACAGTCTCGTGCGGCACGCCTATCCCCTCATGTTGGACGTGACGGAGCGCCTCGTCGTCATTATTGGCGGCGGCGCTGTCGCGTCGCGCAAGGCGAAAGGTGTAATCGATGCCGGGGCGACTCGTGTGAAGATGGTTGCTCCGACCTTCGCGCCTGATGTGCCGCAGTGCGTCGAGCGCGTCGTGGCGAGCTACGATTCGTCGCACTTGGCCGGCGCTGGGCTGGTCTTCGCGTCCACCGACTCGGCCGAGGTGAACGACGCGGTGTTGCGCGACGCGCGAGCGCGAGGCGTCCTTGCCTGCCGCGCGGATGCGGACGACGAGGAGCCGGGCGACTTCGTGACGCCGGCGAAGCTGGTTCGTGGTTCGATCGTAGTAACAGTGTCGGCTGGCAGTCCGGCATTGTCTGCGATGATTCGTGACGGACTTGCCGAACGCTTCGATCCAAGATGGAAAGCGATGGCCGAGCAGATGCAGACGTTGCGGCCGATGATCCGCGCGTCAGGACTAGACCAGACCCGCCGGGCGGCGGTCTTCCGATCGCTCGCGTCGGCAGAGGCATTCGTTGTGCTGGCGGAGCGCGGGCCCGATGGACTTCGCATGTGGTTGAAGGAACGGTATCCGGAATTGTCCCATGGGTGATGTAACCGCCGGACAACTCGCGCTGCAGATCATCGCGGCGGCACTGTTCGCCGCCGGGTGGGCGACTTCCATCATGCGCCTCTGGTGGGAAGGCGTGAATGGTTTGCGCCTCGCGTCCAAGTCGTGCATCTATTTCGGACTGCTCGCAGGAGCGGGCGTGCTCGGCTGGCATTCAGGCGCTCGGCACAGTTGGCTGCCGCTGGAAGATAATTTTGAAGCGTTGACCTGGCTCGGTCTGCTCATGGCGGCGTTTGTCGCCTACGTGCAGGCGACCAAGCCGCTGCGCGGGCTCGATTGGTTTCTGCTCCCCGTCGCGGTGCTGCTGCTCGTGGCAGCGGCGGTGTTCGGGATCAAGAAGCCACATGAATATGACGTGCAGAGTGTCTGGCTGATGGTCCATCGTGTGACTGCGTATGGCGGGGCGGTGGCGTTTGCCGTCGCCGGTGCGGTGGGAGCGATGTACCTGATGGTGAGCCGTCGATTACGGAGCAAGACGCTCGCACCGGGCCCGAGAATGGGAAGCCTCGAACGGTTGGAACACCTGACGCTGGTGTCCGTGACACTCGGGTTTTCCCTGCTGACGATCGGCGCGGTGACCGGCATCGCCCGCTGGGTGGATGCGGGCAAACACACGCCCCTCTCCAAGGTATTGCTCACGGCGGCAGTCTGGCTCGTTTACGCGGTTGTGCTGCACTCCCCGATCAACCCCAGCTTCCGCGGCCGCAAGGCGGCCGTCCTGAGCGTCGTCGGACTTCCGCTGATGCTGGTGACGATTCTGGTGGTGCAGTTTGTTTGAGGAAATGCGTACTTCGTACTGCGTACTGCGTAAGAAGAGGGGAGGCGACAATATCGCCCGAGTCTTCTTACGCAGTACGCAGTACGCAGCACGCAGTATGTCGTAATGCACCGCCTTCTCCTCCTGGGACTGAACCACACGACAGCGCCGCTGGAAGTGCGCGAGAAACTGGCGTTCAACGCCGCCCAGCGCGCCGAGGCGGTCGCTGCGTTTCGTGCGCGCTTCCCGGGCAGCGAGGCGGTTCTCCTCTCCACCTGCAACCGCGTGGAGTTTTACGTCGGCCGGCCCGAGGAAGGCGGACCCACGGTCGAACACCTTGTCGAATTCATCTCCGGCCTGCGTAACGTGTCTGCGCCGGCATTCGAATCGCACCTGTATCGCAAGGTCGATCGCGACGTCGTTGAGCATCTGTTCCAAGTGGCGGCGTCGCTCGATTCAATGGTCCTGGGCGAAACCCAGATCCTCGGCCAGGTGCGCGAGGCGTATGACGTGGCCCGCGAGCAGCAGATGGCCGGACCTTTGCTGAATCCGCTCTTCCAGCGGGCGGCGGCCGTCGGCAAAGAGGTGATGCATGAGACGCCGATTGCCGAAGGACGCCTCAGCGTAGCCAGCGTGGCGGTGGACTATGCGACGCGCATCTTCGACCGTTTCCACGACAAGACCTTGCTCTGCATCGGCGCCGGCAAGATGACATCGCTGGTGCTGCAGAAGTTCGCAAGCCTGCAGCCCAAACGCACCCTGATCTGCAACCGAAGCGCCGTGAAGGCCGAGGCACTGGCGGCGAAGTTCGGCGGAGAATCGGTGCCGTTCGACTTTCTGGATGATCATCTCGTCGCGGCGGACATCGTCATCACGTCTACTGGCGCCTCGCATCCGATCATCACGCGGACCCAGTTCGAGCGCCTGCGGCGGCAGCGTCGTTACCGCCCGATCTTCCTGATCGACATCGCCGTCCCGCGCGACGTCGAGCCGGCGGTGGGGCAGGTGGAGAACTGCTTCCTCTACAATCTGGATGACCTTCAGCAGGTGGTCAGCGCCACGCTCTCGCAGCGGAAAGAGGCGATCGACGCAGCCCGCACGATTGTGAAGCGGCACGTCGATGATTTCGGCGTCTGGCACCGCCAGCGCGAACTCGGCCCGGCTATCGATCAGCTTTACCGCCGGGCGCATGCGATTGCCAAAGACGAATTGACGCGGACGCTGAACAAGTTTCCCAATGTCTCCGACGCCGAGCGGGCGCACCTGGAAGACCTCGCCCGGCGCATCGTCAATAAGCTCCTGCACGGCCCGGTGCACACGTTGCGTCACTCGACCGGCGGCCCGCACGCCGGTGGATCGGTGCCGTACCTCCACGCGATGGAGAAGCTCTTCGGCCTCGACACGCAGGGCGACGAATCGACCGCGCCCGGCGGCAACAGCACTTCCGACCAACCCGCCGGCGGCGAGACGGGGACGGATGCCGAAAACCCTTGATTACGACGACGGTATTCCGACCGCAGGGCTCGCGAATGCGCCGGGCTGGATCACGCAACGCCGCACGATTCTCGCGGCCTCGTGCCTCACATTCCTTGTCGCATTCGTTCTCTTCGCGGGCGACGCCTGGCCAGTTGCGCTGCATGGGCTGCTGACCGACGTGGTGCTCGCAGTCGTCTGGCTCTTGTCGGCAAAAGGAATCGGATCAACACTGATCCGACCCTTCACGGCGCGAGCGGAGCTTGGCGATGCTCCGGATCAGTCGGCCGAGAAATCTGGACCGTTGCGGACCTCCGCTCGCGGCGTGGTCAGTCCTGACGCCCCTTTGCGGCACATCACCGCAACCGCGATGGGCATCGGAGCGATCGGCCTGCTGACACTATTCTTCGGCTTGGCGGGCGTGCTAAACCGCTTTACAGCGTGGACGATGATCGCGGTCGGGCTGTTCCTTCTGATCGCGCCGGCGATTCATCGATTCGAGCGCGGGTCGTTCGAATGTGCCGCGAATGCCTGGCTCCGCGCAGATGCCCGTCATGCGTGGTTTTGGCTCCCCGCGGTCGTCACGCTCGCGCTGGCATGTGTCTCGGCGATGGCACTGCCGGGTTCCTTGTGGAATTCGTTCGGCGATCCGCACGGCTACGACGTCGTCGAGTATCACCTGCAAATCCCCCGCGAGTGGTTTGAACGCGGCCGGATCGTGCCGCTGCATCACAACGCGTTCTCGTTCTTCCCGTTCAACGTCGAGACGCATTACCTGCTGGCGATGCACCTGAAGGGCGGGCCTTGGGCGGGGATGTATCTGGCGCAGTTCATGCACGTGGCATTCGTGGCGTTGACAGTCATTACAGTGTACGGCGCGGCGCGGGCACTCGGAGCGGCACGGTCGGCGTCCGTGGTTGGAGGATCTGCGGTTGCCGCGACGCCTTGGACACTGTTGCTCGCGCCGATCGCCTACAACGAAGGCGGCCTGCTCCTCTTCGGCGTGCTGGCGACGGCGTGGACGGTGATGGCGGTTCAGCGGCAACTCGTGGCGGTGAGAGCTGACCAGGAGAAAGCCGGCAATACGTGTCGGCACGTGCTGAAGCCGTACGCCCTCGGCGGTGTCATGGCGGGTCTCGCCTGCGGCGCAAAACTCACCGCCGTGCCGACAGTGCTCGTTGCTCTGGCGGCGGTGGCATTCGCATCGCTTCTCCTCGCCCGTCGGCCTTTCACTCGCGCGCTGGTGGGGCCGCTTACGTTTTTCATTACAGGACTGCTGACGTTTTCCCCCTGGCTCATCCGCAACGTCTGTTGGGCAGGCAATCCTGTGTTTCCTGAAGCAGCGTCTATTCTTGGCAAAGGGCACTTCACGGACGTCCAAGTCGAGCGATGGGCGAGAGCGCACCGCGCGACGCCAGACAAGCAGTCGCTCGTCGCGCGTGTCAAGGCGGCGGGCGTCGAGATCGGAGAAGACTGGCGATACGGGTACGTCGTGCTGCCGATCGGACTCGCCGCCGGGCTTACCACAATCCGCCGGCGTGGGTCGATCACGCTTCTCACTCTTTTCGGGGCGATGCTCCTCTTCTGGCTCGGCTTCACGCACCTTCAGAGCCGCTTCTTTGTGCTGAGCATTCCCGTGGCAGCATTGTTGATCTCGCTGGTGCCGTGGCGCTGGTGGCCCATCGCGGTGGCAGGTGTGTTACTCGCCCCTTACGTGATGCTCTGGTCGCGCTGTGCGGAGGAACTTCAGAAGACGCCGCTCGCGATCGAAGATGTTCACGAACTGGTCCCGCTGCTCTGCGGCGGCAATGATGCAGTCGCAAACCAGATCCGTTCTGCGAACAGGATTAGCCTCATCGGCGACGCCAAGGCTTTCTGGTACGCCACTCCGCGCGGCGGACTTCGCTACCGGACTGTGTTTGATGTCACCGGCGGACCAGACACAAGCGTCATCGACGCGTGGACCGCTGGCGCACTGCCGGGAGACGGCAATGATCTGATCATCATTGATGCGGGCGAGCTCGATCGGATGGCAAAGACGTATTGGGGAATCCCACCGCTGCGGCCGGGTGACGGTGAAGACCGTCCGGAACGGATCATCAGACGGTAGTGCGGCGGAATCGACGTCCGGAGATGAAGCCGGCGGCAAGCGCGAGGATGGTCAAGCCGGTGGGTTCAGGCGTGGCCGCAATGATCGCGCTGCGATACGTCGCGATATCCGCCACGTAAGTCGCGTCTCCAAAAAAAGCAGTCGATCCTGGTTGATCTTCGTAGGTGCCCACCGCGTGAATCACCCCGACGAGCTCTTGCTGGCTTGTTATTGGATTGATCGCGAAGACCGCGCCGCCGGAATCAAACTCCGCAGCCTGCGCCTCCAACGTCCCGCCACTGGAGAGGTAGTCGGCCTTGCTGTCGTAAAAGTCAGTGTAAAACGACGTCACGTTCCCGGAGCCCGCGTTGACGACGGTAATAACGCCCTCTGAATTGTTCGTGCCGTAATGTTTGACGCCGCTCGTCGAATACGAGAAGCCACCGAATGCCGACGCGCTTGTGCCGGGCGTGTACACGTAGTCCGGATCGTTGGCGGGGTTGCCGTCGGGGACGGTCGCGCGGTCGTAATACGTCGGGGTTGACGTCCCGACATAGCCGTATCCAACCATGAGCAGCGTCGTTGTTGTAAGGGGAGTCGTTGATGCCAGTGTCAGTGCCGGCAGGCCCGGATCGGACGCCAGCCGGAAGACAACCAGATCGGTGTCGGTGGTGTCCGCATTCTTCAGGCGAGTCGCAGGATTGCCGTCAGTCAGGTAGGAGTTGCCGCCAACGGTGAATGTGCCGCCGCCGACGTGCGAGGCGGTCAGGACATACCGGTTACCCAGGTAGATCCCGCTCGAGCCGTTGACCGTTCCGACGTTATTAAACCCGGGATAGTTTGCCGGTGCCGTGATGTTAGTGCTGTTGTCACCGGTTCCGACGATGATTGCACGCGCGCTCGAGGCGCCGCACGCCACAGCGGCAGCGATTAACCCAGCCAGCAACTTCATTCTGGAATGTCGCACTCCGGCCTCCGGCACAAATCGTAATTGCGACCCGCCATGCATTCTCTGAGGACATCATACGCCAACAATGGCTGCTCGCGAAGGCAAAAGTCGGGCGTTCCGGTCCGATAACTGAGCCGGTCAGGAAGCGGTGAGCGTCGCGGCCAGTTCGCGCTTCAATACCTTCCCCGTCGGTGAGTGAGGGAATTCCGCGACAATCTTGATGTCGCGCGGCACCTTCCATTGCGCCAGGCCGGTTTTGCGGCAGTGATCGCGCAGCTCATCTTCTCGCAGCGCCTGGCCCTCCTTCGGCACGACAAACGCCACCACCACTTCGCCGCGGCCCGGATCGGGCCGGCCCATCACGGCGGCCTCGGAGACGCCCGGGTGCTTCAGCAGCGCATCCTCGATCTCGCGCGGGTAGGCCTTCTCGCCCGCGACGATGATCATTTCCTTCTTCCGACCGGTGATGTAGAGGAACCCGTCCTCGTCGAATCGTCCGAGATCTCCGGTCTTGAAATATCCGTCGGCCGTCAGGGCAGAGGCGGTCTCGTTCGGCAGGTTGTGGTATCCCTTCATGATCATCGGGCCCTTTACCCACACCTCGCCGATTTCACCTTGCGGCAGCGCCGAGCCGTCTTCCGCGGCGATGCGGAACTCGGCGCCTGGAAGCGCTTTCCCGACGCTGCCGGGACGATTGATCTGCGGCGTGTTCAGCGCGATCGCGGGGCTCGTCTCGGTGAGTCCGAATCCTTCCAGCAGCGGCTTACCGAATCGCTCCTTGAACGCTTCACGCAGCGACGCCGGCAACGGTTCGCCGCCGCTGATCAGTGCGTAGATACTGGAAAAGTCCTCCGCGGTTGCGTTCTTTAATCGGTGGATCGCGCCGTACATGCTCGGCGTGCCGAACATGAGCGATGCCTTGTGCTCGCGAATCGCCTGCATCGTGCCGACGGGGCTGAAGCGCGCCAAGTAAATGATCTGCGCGCCGAGCTGAATCGGCGCGATCATCATGGCGAGGATTCCGAATGAGTGAAACAGCGGAATGACGCCGAGGAACTTGTGGTCGTGGGTGAGCTGAACGTACGCGATGGCCGAGTCGGCGTCGCTCTGCAGGTTGCCGTAGCTGAGCAGCACGCCCTTGGGCAGCCCGCTGGTGCCGCTGGTATAGAGGAGCACGGCGATGTCGTTGGCGGCGGGGCTGGGGAACTTTGGCGCGATCGCCGCCGCCGGGGGCTTGGGCAGGGCGCTGAGGTCGATCACGTTGAGCGGCAGGTCTTTCACGCGTGGGGCAAGCTGCGGGATCGTGACGACGGTATCGACGTCGCTGTCCTTGACGATGTGCGCGATCTCCTTATCGCCCAGGAGGAAGTTGATCGGCACGACGGTCTTGCCAGCCAGCAGGGTTCCGTAGAAACTGGCGACGAATCCCGCGCTGGCCGGCAGGAGCAGGCCTACGCGGGGCCGCTTCGTCTGGGCCGCCAGGTACATGCCGAGGCCCGCCGCTGCGGCGGCAAGCTCGCTGTAGGTGGTGTTGCCGCGATCGTCGGTAATAGCGACGGCCTGCGGCTGCTTCTGGGCCTGGGCGAAGAGCGATTCGAAGATCATAAGGTTCGACTCTACCCAAAGAGACACGGATGCGAAATCGAATGACGCAAGCATGGAAGCGCTTTAACCTGGTCCACACCGCCGCAATGATGCTCGCGCTGGCTGGCTGCGCACAACAGCCGCAGACGCGCGAGACGCTCAACGGGGGCTATGGAGCACTGACCGACAACCGCCTGGACGACGCCCAGGCCGCCGCCGACAAGGTGCTGGCTTCAGAACACAACGGTCGCGGCGCCGCCGAGGCGCTCTATCTGCGCGGACGCGTCTCCGAAGAGCGCTCGCGTCAGGCAAAGGACGAGGCCGAACAGAAGCAACTCGCCAATGATGCGCGTCAGAATTACGTGCGAGCGCTGTCGCAGAAGCCCGCGCCGAAACTCGAAGCCGCCGTCCGGACGCAGTTGGCAAACGTGGCTTACTACCAGGAAGACTTCGCCACCGCCGCCCGCGAAGGCGCCGCCGCCTACGCCAATCTGGAAAGCCCCGGCGAGCAGGCGTGGGCGCTCTACCGCGTCGGCCTGAGCCAGCAACGGCTTGGACGCTTCGCCGATGCCGATCAAACCTTCGCCGCCGTTCAACAGCGTTACGCTAACACCGAGCCCGCCCGTCGCGCCGCCAGTCGCGCCGGGGCCCGCGCATTCCACGTGCAAGTCGGCATCTTCACCGACTCCTCCAACGCCCAGCGGACCGCCGCCGCGTTGAAGACGGACGGCTATTCCGCGGTGAAGTCCAACGATTCGTCTGGCAAACAGATCATCGCCGTGGGACCAGTCGCGACGTACGCCGAGGCGAAGGTGCTGCAGGCTCGACTCGCTGCGAAGTATCCGGGGGCGATGATTCTGCCGTAACGCGTTTTCATCTCGGTACGCTCGGAGCATTTGTCATCCTGAGGTACTCCGAAGGACCTCTCGTGGATAGCGCGAGTCGTGCAATCTGCGAGCGATCCTTCGGGGTACCTCAGGATGACATCACGCGCGAGTTCGCAATCGATCGGTCCGGGAAAACTCACAGCGGCACGATCGTCACCTTCCCGCTCGCCGGGTCGAACAGCGCCGCTGATCTTGATGGAACGCCATGCAAGGCACCGGGGTTGATGACGCGGGTTTTGCCGACCGTTTTGTCTTCGACCGCCATTTCGTGACCGACCAGGACGTAGTCGTACTGCTGCTCGTCGAGGACGTGCTTCAGGATCTTCTTGTCGTCGCCGTGCAGGATGGCGATGCGCTTGCCGCCGGTCTCCATCTCGCCGAAGAGTCCCCAGCAGACGATCCCGAGCTTGTGGGCGTGGCGGAGGAGGACCATCCGGTCCTTGTCACGATCTCCCCAGACGAATGCTGCGGAGCCGAACGGCGCGAGGGCGTCGAGGACGTGTCGTCCACCGACGTCGCCAATGTGAATGACGGTCTCGACACCGGAGGCGGCGAACACGCCGACCGCGTCCTGCACCGCCTCGGCGCGGCCGTCTGAATTGCTCACCAGCCCCAGCATATCGCCCGCGTCCTACGGGTCACGGTTCGGCCTGCCGATCCGTCGGTTCCCGGATAAATTCGCCGGGATGGTAGGGGCACGTCGCTCAAAGCGAAACAGCGCCCCGCAGCCACGACAGCCGCTCCATGCTCCCGACCCCCAACGAACGCATCTTACTCGACTTTGCCCTCCTTTGCGTTATCCGCCCACGACCCCGCCAACGGCGTTGGGTTCGTTCGGCACTCCTTCTCACCAGTTTTTCCGTCCCTCCTTACTGTCCCGTCCGCTAAAATGCTTTTATGAAGCACGTTTACACCGCACGCGACTCGATGGACGCTCACTTCGTCAAAGGCCTCCTGCAGCAGGAAGGGATCCGCGCCGTCGTCCAAGGCGAAGCCCTCCAGGAGACTTGGGGCGGCGTCCCCATCGGCAGCGAGGGGCTCCCGAGCGTCTGGGTCGAAGACAGCGACGTGGCTCAGGCCGCCCCGGTGATTCAGAAGTACCAGGAAACCGACCGAGCCAACGCCGAAGACACGCAGACTCACACGCCGCGCCCCAAGTGGAAGTGCCCCAACTGCGGCGAAATGGTCGAATCCCAATTCGACCGCTGCTGGCACTGCGGCCACAACCGCCCGGTCGGGGCGACGCTGGCGTGAAGGGGCCTCAACCGAATGGTACGGGGAGATAATCTTTCGGTCAAGTAAATATTCGGGTTTCTCGAATCTCCAACCATGCCGGGTGTGGAGCGAAGCGGAGCCCCGGATGCTCTGAAACCGCAATCATTTTCTTTTCATAAAACCGATTTTGCCTCTTGCATCGCCCCCCCCCTTGTGCGGTTATGGTTCCGCCCTCGCGTCAGGGCTGATGCGAACGCCGGGGCCGTGGGGGGACACCACGCCGCCGGGGGGATTGCTCACTGCAACTTGTTCAAAAAGGGTGGTTCGAATGAACTCGAAGAAGCAGATCGTTCGGGAATCAGTGCGCCGTACGGCGATCGAGGCGCTGGAGTCGCGGCAGTTGATGTCTGCCGTTGTGCCGTCCGGTTACATTCCGATCGGCTCGGTGCAAAACTACAACGTAAAGTCGAGCGCGAACGCGTCCACCGACATCGTGCTTAAGGCGAACCGCGGTTATTTCTTGGTCGCAGAAGGACAGCATTTAATTGACAAGAATGGCGGCAGCGGTGCGCGTCCGGCTGACGCCCAGTTTTACGTCGAGCAGGGCACCGGCAACTGGACGAGCAACGGCATTCGCCTCAAGGCGACCGGAGTGGAGAGTTGGGGCGCGTTCCAGCCCGACGACCACGTCTACGGTGCCGCCGTAGCACCGGCGACGACCGCCCGAAACTTGGAAACCAGTATTCGCGACAGCCGGTACGATGACAACAAGCAGGGTTCGCCACCGATGAAGTTGACGGTCTACGAAGGGCCGCAACCGAAGGTGAGCGTGGAGGTAACGGATGCGAGTGGAGCCGAAAACGGTCGTGACGCCCTCAAATTCAACTTCAAGAGAGGAACTCTTTCTTACAATGGGACCACAACGTCCGACTCGAATGGTGCGATCGACGTGTATTTCCATGTGACGGGTGACGCCGTAGGCAGTACGGTAGACCAGTTCGACGGCATTTCCGCGGATGGCGCCGACTACTCAGGGCTACCGGTGGCGGGCGAACTAACCACGAGCGGCATCACGTACAAATTTACGATCCCGGACGGGTCCCCAAGCGCAGAACTTACTCTGAAACCGCTCTACGATAACTCGGCTGAATCGGTCGAGTCGGTCGGTATCCGGTTGGACTCGGCCAATTTCACCGCCTCTCCGTATCAGCCGCTTGCCCTCGGCGAGACTAGTGCGGCAGGGACCATTACAAATCAGGCGTTGGAAGTATATTCTCCCCAGCCGCTTCCGACTCACGAACCGACTGCGCCGGAATTGGCGGCGCTAACAAATGATCTGAACGCGCTGGGCGCGGAAGCGAGCGGATTCCAAGGTCGAGCTGCTGCGCAGGCAAATCTTATGTCGGCCGCGTACGCTAATCGGTTGCTATTAGACTATTACGTCAGCTATCGGGATAACATCGTTCCCAGTGACCGCGTCGAGTATAGCCTGCGTGTGGATGCGATAAGCGCGGCGATCGCTCAGTCGCTACGCACAGAATGTCCATACGACGTTACGCCCTTCGTGCAAAACGGCCAATATATGCTGCACGTCGAATCCCGTGTTCTGCCGCCACCGCAAGACACTGCACGGATTCGAGTGCATGTATACGAGGACAACGCTCATGCGCGGATCGGTTTTGAAGAAGGTCTTTATAGGGATTTTGCACCTACTGAGACCGGGTACGACATCGATTACGTGGTGCCCAAGGATTCGGGCAACTCTTCGCTCCGGCTCGAGATTTGGTATGAGAAGTTGACGTTTGATCTTTCGGGCGGTCAATCGTATGACCTGATCGAAAAGGTCATTCAAGACCACGATTCCACCACGATAACCGCAAGCTAAAATGGGTGCGTGCAGGGCGATTGTAAATTCGAACCAGATTTAGAGCATAAGGCAGAACCCTGCAGCGAAGTTCGTTTGCAATGCGATAGGCCAAGGCATACGACGAACGGGAGCGTTGTGGCCCCGACAGTAATTTGCGAATATCAACGCCAACGAACGTTGCGCCGGACGCGGCTTCGGCGATGGATGGTAATAGCGACCGTCCCTGTCGCTGCGCTCGTGTTTTTGTCCTGCCACGCGCCCAATTTGGCGTCTCAATGCAGGTCCGTATATTGGCAGAAGCGCGCGATGATTTACGATGGCGGCGCTTGCGTAGTTTTCGAATCTGATCCGGGGGCTGCGGCGCAACTCGTCGCTAGCGGTTCGGGATATCGCTTTCCGTCACGGCAGCTGTTCAACATGACTGCGCCGCCCGCGGACTGGCGTCCATCGGCTTATCACATGCCGGTAGAGTACCGCGGGATGTTCCCCGACCCTTTTTGGGGGTCTGCCGAGGGAGTTGCTTATCTTCACGAGCGTTACGCCGGCGACAAAGTTTACATCGTCACGGTGACAGTTGGTTCATCCGCTCTCAATCCTGACGGCAGTCGTGCGGTGGGTCTTTCAGGCTGTGCATTCGAACCGATCACATGGAGCTTTAAGCCCACGTTGATCGAGCAACGCCCCAAATCCCGGGAGTTCTTGGTGCGACTCAGCAGCGGGGATCGGCTGACAATTTTTGCGGGCACGACGGATGCGGGCGATGCCAGCCGGTTCTCGATTACCTATCGGCTGAACGATGTGAATTACGACGTTAGCGGTCGGCTGTGTCCTGATGGATCAATTTGGCTCGAGCCAAGAAAATAGCCAAATGACCAACGGCCGCCCCTGAGTTCATGCGCACCATTCGCCCTGTACGCGTCACCACCCGTTTGACACACCGCCCCCAGCGCATAAACTCCCGCCCCGGCCACTTGGGTGGCCCGTCCGACCGCCGATCGACTTCACAGGAGAGCGCCGAACTGACTGCCTGGCCTGAATTTCCGTGCTCAGCCCTCAGCACTCAGCCCTCAGCACTTACAAACACATGAGCGTCAGCATTGAATTTATCCAGGGGCGTCAGATTCTCGATTCGCGTGGCAATCCGACGGTGGAGGTGGATGTCGTCCTCGACGACGGCACGATCGGCCGGGCCGCGGTGCCTTCGGGCGCCAGCACGGGTGAGCATGAGGCCGTCGAGCTGCGCGACGACGACAAGAAGGTCTACGTCGGCAAGGGCGTGACCAAGGCCGTCGAGAACGTCAACTCGAAGATCGCGCCGGAACTGATCGGGCTCGACCCGCGCGACCAGGAATCGATCGACCAGCTCATGCTCGACCTGGACGGCACGCCCAACAAGGCGAAGCTGGGCGCCAATGCGGTGCTGGGCGTGAGCATGGCGGTCGCCCGGGCAGCGGCGGACTACTGCTCGCTGCCGCTCTACCGCTACCTTGGCGGCAACGCGGCCAAGGTGCTGCCCGTCCCAATGATGAACATCCTCAACGGCGGCAAGCACGCGGACAACACCGTCGATTTCCAGGAGTTCATGATCCAGCCGTGGGGCTTCGACACGTTCGCCGAAGCGCTGCGGGCCGGGACGGAAATTTATCACGCGCTCAAGGGCGTGCTGAAGAAGCAGGGCCTGAGCACCGCCATCGGCGACGAGGGCGGCTTCGCCCCGAACCTCAAGAGCAACGAAGACGCGCTGAAGGTGATCGAAGAAGCCGTCGGAAAAGCGGGCTACAAGTGGGGCGAGCAGATTTTCGTCGCCCTTGACCCGGCCATGTCGGAGCTGTGGAACGAAGGGGAAAAACTCGGCAAAAAGGGCTACTGCTTCTTCAAGAGCAACCCGAAGGAAGTCATGTCTTCCGACGACGTCATCGCGCAGTGGAAGGACTGGTGCTCGAAGTACCCGATCCGCAGCATCGAAGACGGCCTCGCGGAAAACGACTGGGACGGCTGGAAGAAGCTCACCGACACGCTCGGCGCCAAGACGCAGCTCGTCGGCGACGACCTGTTCGTCACCAACTCCAAGTTCCTGAAGAAGGGGATCGACACCAAGACCGCCAACGCGATCCTGGTGAAGGTGAACCAGATCGGCTCCCTGAGCGAAACTTTCGACGCGGTGGGCCTGGCGATGCGCAACGGCTACAGCGCGATCCTCTCGCACCGCAGCGGCGAAACCGAAGACACCACGATCGCCGACATTGCCGTCGCCACCAACTGCGGCCAGATCAAGACCGGCGCTCCCGCCCGCAGCGACCGCGTGGCGAAGTACAACCAACTCCTCCGCATCGAAGAACAGCTCGGCGAACGAGCCGTATATGGTGGGAAATTCTGGAGCAAGTAGTTCGGCGGTGTCGTAGAACCGAAATAATGAAGCGGCACTCGCATGAGTGCCGCTTCTTCTTGTACGCCTGAATCGTCATCCCGATCGGACCTAAGGCGACCGGAGGGATTTTCATGCGGAAATGACCGCGGTTGTTCCCGAGTGGAGATCCCTCGTCGCAAGCTCCTCGGGATGACCGTGCGGCGCAACTCCGCGACGGGTGCGATTTACGAAGGCCCCACCTCGCGCTGTCGCGAGCAGATCGACACCCCGACCATCACCAGCACGACGGCTGTCGCGCCGCAGAGGAGGCTCGGCACCAGCGGATGCGGATCGCCCAGCCGCCGGTAGTAGAGCGCACGGTAAAGTAATGCGCATGCCCCAAACAGGCATGCGACGGCGCAGGCAATTCTCGGCAACCCACTCAGCCCTTTGGGGGCCCCCGATTTCGACCCGGCTTCCATAGTAATCCCCTGATTTATCCGCCCGGCGTTCCCACACTTGGCGGTTCCGATGTCCCGCAGAGCATAGCGTCAACCACACGTTATTCGCACTCTGCGAGAAGCACGCAAGCAAGATTTATACACAAAATGAACGGCGCACGATGTGCCCGGCGTATGGAATGCGCTTGGTGTAGGGCGTGACACTCTCTCGAATGCCAATTTGGAGAGATTTTCGCTGCTTCTTGACGAGCAGCGGCAAAATCACGGGCAACCCCGTGGTGCGAAAGCCGCTAACGATGGCCGCTTGCGTTTTCGCGATCGGTAATGAGCCGAATCACGAAAACGCAAAGAGGCTGCCGCCGGCCCGGCACCATCGATCACTTTCGATGTTTCGAGTGAGCTGCGCGTAGGTGGCCACCGCGCCGAAGGCGTGGCCACTGCGGGAGCGCGAGTTCGCCCTCACGCGATCTTCTTCAAAAATTCCGCGATCCGGTCGATGCCTTTGTCGATCTGCTCCATGCTCGTCGCAAAGCTGAGCCGGACGTGCGTGTCGAACCCGCTGTCGTTGCCGGGGACGACGGCGACGTGGCTCTTTCCAGCACAGTGGGATCCGAAGCTTGGAATTCACGTGACTTGAAGTCGCGGC